>JAABUK010000586.1_pt1 | contig 74838 bp, 64 predicted proteins | sample 5559141 | NCBI WGS metagenome assembly JAABUK01 (sample SAMN10711869, study PRJNA513367) | rock metagenome | isolation source: Antarctica rocks | place: Antarctica: Victoria Land, Pudding Butte nord | collected 2016-01-03
TGTGGCGAAAGTTTTTATTCTGCCGACGAAAGTCTGGCACCTCCGCCAAGTGGGCAAGCAGGGTCATCTGAAAAGAACGTAAATCTCAAATTTACACCGAGGGCACATAGTGCGGTTAGTCTGTTTAGCTTTACCGCTCTTCCCTTTTTCGCCCGCCCATGCCTACCCCCCCGCCCACTCCCGAAGCCGACGACGAAGCCCGTAACAACTCGGCGCTGGCCAAATATTCCGGCATCGCCGCCCAGATGTTTGCCATCATCGGCTTCAGCACCTGGGCCGGCGTGTGGCTCGATGGCCACTTCCACACCACTACCCCCTGGTACACCATCGGCCTCACGCTATTCGGCATTTTTGGGGCGCTATACCAGGTCATTCGCAGCGTTACCAGCAAGTAAAAACCGGGAAAAAGTGTAAGTAGGAAAACTTTTTTCTCGCAATTAATGTAGGTACATTAATTGCGTCGTAGCTTTGATGCGTCGCAGTTCTCACCTCACCTCGATTCGCCATGCACACGCACTTTTTCCCGGCCGCCGACCGGGGCCTCAAGGACATCGGCTGGCTCAAAAGCCACCTCACCTTCAGCTTCGGCCCTTATGCCAATCCCGAGCGCAATGGCTTTGGGCTGCTGCGCGTGTTCAACGACGACTTTGTGGCGCCCGGCCAGGGCTTTGGCCTGCACGCCCACGCCAACATGGAAATCATCTCGGTGCTGCTGGCCGGCACCATGAACCACAAAGACTCGCTGGGCTACTCGGAAGTCATTCCGGCCGGCGGTGTGCAGATTATGAGCGCCGGCGCGGGCCTGCGCCACGAGGAATACAACGTGGGCGACGATGAGGTGAATTTCCTGCAGATCTGGATTGAGCCCAAGCTCCAGAACGTGACGCCGCGCTACCAGCGCCGCCAGTTTCCGGAGGCCAGCCGCGCCAACCGCCTCACCACTATCGTGAGCAGCGAGGAAGGCACCGCTCACTGCTGGATAAACCAAAACGCCAAGCTCTCGCTCGGTTATTACACTGAAAGCCAAGGCGTAGAGTATCAACTCGCCCCGGCCAATAAAATGCTCTACGTCTTCGCCATCAGCGGCGAAGTAGAGGTAGAGGGCCAAAATCTGGGCCGCCGCGACGCGCTGGGCCTCTGGGAAACGACCGGCGCGGTGCACCTCGCCTGCGCCGCTGATACGCGTTTTTTAGTGATTGAAGCGCCGATTAATCACTAGCGCAGCCCCCACCCCTACCCCCTTCGGCAGAGGGGAGCCTGGTGATTCCACGGCTGCGCAGCCGTGGCTCCCCTCTCCTGAAGGGGGTAGGAGCCAGGGGGTAGGGGGTAGGGGGTAGGGGGTTGGGTCTGCGTCAGGTCAACTATACGGGCACCTACCTGGCGGAGTATTTAGCGGGCTTGCAACACGATAACGTGCGGTATTTTCTCAAAACCCCGCGCTTCACCCCGCGTCAGCTCTGGCAACAGGTGCGGGCCGGGTGCGGACGGCAGCTACGCCCGGCGGCTTATGCTGGCGCTGGGAGTGGCGCTCCAACCGGCATGGTCACTACCGCGCCGGTAGCCTGAACATGGAGCTGACCCCAGTCGGCAAGCGCATGAATAACCGGCTGGAGCGTTTGCCCGTGCGAGGTAAGGCGGTACTCGACGCGCGGCGGCACTTCAGCGTAGATGCGCCGCGCTACCAGCCCGGCTTCCTCCAAGTCACGCAGCTGGTGGGTAAGCATCTTCTGCGTGACGCCTGGCAGCAGCTTTTGCAAGCGCGAAAAGTGGAGCGTGTCATACGTCGTCAAACGGGCAATGATGGGCAGTTTCCACTTGCCGCCCAGCACGGCCAGAGCGGTCGTGACGTGGCAGGCTGGAACCGGAAGGTCTGAAAGCATGATGAGCTGAAATCTTAGTACCTGATGCGGCCAGCAAGGCGGCCGTGCGCCAGCTGGCCCGCAACCTGGGCAATGAGCGGGCCCCGCGCGCTATCCGCGTCAACGTGGTCAGCCCCGGCTATACCCGCACGCCCGCCATCGGCCGGGGCGGCTATACCGAAGAGCAGATTAACAGCTTCTTCCAGCACGCGAGCGGCCTGATGCCGCTGCGCCGCCCCGCCCGCCCCGAAGAAACGGCCAAAGCTGTCCTGTTCCTGGCTTCCGACGACAGTTCCTATACGGTAGGGGCCGAGCTACTGGTTGATGGCGGCTACGCCACCGCTGCGGCGGCCGGCGTGCGGCGCTAACCCGGCTCCGGCGCTTTGTAGGCTATCAGGTTCGCGAAAAGCCAGCAGCTTGCTTGCAGCCTTTCTGCTACGCCCAATTCAGTAGGTCAGCCAAGGGGGAATCCCAACTCAACTGCGACTTTTAAACCAACCTTTTAGCCAAGGCCAGTTGTACCTGCTAAAAAAAGTAAATTTGAGCCATGACTACGCTTCACCTTGAACAGCAAATACCGGTTTATTCCTTAGCGCCGCCGGAAGCAACCGGCAGCCGCTCGTTTCAGCTGGTACGCATGGAGGGTACGTTGGCTTACCAGTCGGATATGCTGCTTCCGCACCGCAAGGAGTATTACGTGCTGGTTTTCGTGCGGCGCGGCGGCTGTCGGCATTGGGTAGATATGACGCCCTACGTGCTGAAAGACAATACTTTTTACTTCACCGTACCGGGCCAGGTAATGGTGAAAGAGGAGCCGCAGCCGATGTGGGGCACCAGCCTGGCGTTTACCAGGGAGTTCCTGGCCTTGCGGCAGCAAGCCTCCCTGGCGAAGCTGCCGCTGCTGCGGAATCCGCAGAATGGGCATGAATTACTGCTTGCCGACGCGGACGTGGCCTTCGTGGAGGATACGCTGGGTAAACTCCAGGCCGAGTACACCAGCCCCGGCGAGTGGCAGCAACCGATGCTGACCGCCCACCTGGCAGTGTTGCTTACCTACCTCAGCCGGCTCTATACGCGGCAGTTTCCGGGTGACGAACCGTCGGCCGACAAGCTATTAGTTCAAAACTACCGGGCCAGGATTGAGGAGTATTTCCGCGAACGGCACGAAGTGGGGGCGTATGCCGCCTTGCTGCACATCTCCGCCGGACACCTGAGCGAGGTGGTGAAAGCCCAGAGCGGCAAGCCGGCCATCGCCCATATCCAGGAGCGTCTGGTACTGGAAGCCCGGCGCCTGCTGTTTCACACCCACCAGTCGGTGAAGGAAATTGCTTTCAACCTCGGGTTCGCGGATGCTTCCTATTTCAGCCGCTTCTTCAAGCGCGAGACCGGCGTCACCCCGGCCGGGTTTCGGGCCAGCAGCCGGGAAATGTACCCGTAATGCCGGGGAATGTGCTAGTAGCACGCCAAGTAGCCCCGGTAGCTTTGTGGTATGAAAAAAGCCCTCATCACCGGTGCCAATAAAAGCATTGGCCTGGAAACCGCCCGGCAGTTACTACGCGCCGGCTACTACGTGTACCTCGGCAGCCGCGACCTGGAAAAAGGCCGGCAGGCCGTGGCACAACTACACGCGGATGGCCTGACCCAGGTGGAGCCGGTCCAGCTTGATGTAGCGGATAGCGCCTCGGTAAAAGCCGCCCGGGAGGCGGTCGGCCAGCAAACCGCCGTGCTCGATGTCCTCATCAACAACGCTGGTATTAATGGCGGGATGCCGCAATCGGCCCTCGAAGCCGACCTCAGCACGTTTAAGCGGGTGTTCGACACCAATTACTTCGGGGTAATTGCCGTGACGCAGGCGTTCATTGACCTGTTGCGGCAGTCGCCGGAGCCCAGAATCGTGAACGTGAGTTCGAGCCAGGCTTCGCTCACGCTGCACAGCGACCCCACCTATAAGTACTATGCGCATAAAGGAGCCGTTTATCACCCCTCCAAATCGGCCCTTAACATGTACACCATTGATTTGGCCTACGAACTGCGCGATACGCCGTTTAAAGTGAATGCCGTGGACCCAGGCTTTGTCGCCACCGATTTCAACCACCACCGGGGCACCGGCACCGTGGAAGAGGCCGGGGCACGGGTAGCCAAATACGCCCTGATTGGGGCCAATGGCCCGACCGGCAGGTTTTTCAGCGAAGAATACAATCCGGAAACCGGCGAAATCCCCTGGTAGAAACCACCGGCCGGCCTGGCCTTCGGTAAGCAGCTGGCCAGTGGGCGGGCTGGCCCCAATCGTTTGATAACACCCTTCAGGGCAACAGAAAATATGCCCAACTACCCCAACCCATGCTAGCAGTCCAATTTTCCGAACACGGCGACGCCGACGTGCTCCAGCTGGTCGACTTGCCGACGCCCCGGCCGGGGGCCGGCGAGGTACTGATTAAAGTAGCGGCCGCCGGGGTCAACTACGCCGACATCTGGCAGCGAAAAGGCCTCAATCCGACGCCTCTTACGCTGCCTTACGTGTCGGGCTACGAGGTGGCGGGAGTCATTGAGGCCCTGGGAGACGGGGTGACGAACGGGCCGGTTGGCCAGCGGGTGATGGCCCTGCTGGGTAGTGGCGGCTACGCCGCGTATGCCGTGGCCCCGGCCGCGCAGGTGATTCCCTTGCCGGCGGAACTGGGCGACGCGGAAGCCACGGCCCTGCTGGCACAGGGGCCCACGGCCGTGGGCCTGCTCAACACGGGCAATTACGCGTCGGTGCTGGTGCTGGCGGCGGCCGGCGGCGTGGGTTCCTTGCTGGTGCAGGTGGCCAGAAACCGGGGCATCCGGGTGATTGCCGCCGTGGGCGGCGACGCGAAAAAAGCGGCGGCGCGGGCCAGCGGGGCCGACGCGGTGGTGAGCTACGCCGAGGCCGACTGGGTGCAGCAGGTGCGCGCCGCCACGGCTGGCCAGGGCGTGGCCGCCTCGTTCGATGCCGTGGGCGGCAAAGTAGGGGCCGAAGCTCTGCAAGCCCTCGGCGCCGGGGGCACCGGTGTGATTTACGGCGCGGCCAGCGGCACACCGACCACGCTGGCCGCCCAGCAGCTTATCGGGCAAATGCAGACCGTGCGGGGCTACACCGTCTTTGCCGAGATGGCAAAAACAGGGGAGTATACCCACGAGCTGCTGGGCTACTTCCGGGCCGGTAAGCTGCAACTCCCCGTCCAGACGTACCCGATTACCGCAGTCCAAGTCGCCCAAAGCGACCTGGAATCGCGCCGGACGCAGGGAAAAGTGGTGTTGCTTTTTTGAGTAGCTGCCAAGCAACGCTGCCTGGCAGCTTCCGCGCAACCTCACCCTGCCGGCTTACGCTACGGTAGGCTTCTACTCTACGGGCCAGGCACCCGGTACAGGTCTTCCAGCAGGGGCAGCAACTGGGTTACACGCTGCCCCAACGGCTGAAAGAACCGCGCATCGGCCTGCTCCACGCGCTTCATCGCCTCTTGGTGCATGGCCTGGCCGACGGGCGTGAGGCGGATGGTTTTGGCCCGGCTGTCGCGTTCATCCTCCGTCCGAGCGACCATGCCCTTACCCTGCAAGGTGCGCAGCACCTTTGAGGTCATCATGGGGTCGGTGTTGGCGTACGTCGCCAGTTCCTTTCGCGTACACGGGGCATCGGCCCGCGTGAGCCATTGCACCCCCGCCAGCAGCACAAACTGGGTGAGGGTGATGCCCAGCGGGTCCAGGCTTTGTTTCAGCTGCCGCTGCCACGCCATGCTCACCTGCCAGAGCAGAAAACCGGGGTTTTGCTCGGGCTGCTCGAAGGAGAAAAACGGGTTAGCAGGCATGGCTGGATGGAGCTAGCAGCGAGGCCAGCAGGTGAAAATCTTCCTCGCCAATCTCAAAGAAACCAGCGCGGAAAGCAAACCCCCACTTTTGCTTGTTCGAAATAAAGCGCAACCGCGGAATCAGGGACCGTATCGGTACCTCCTCCGAGGGGACGTAGGCCACCGCCCGCCGGTAAGCCGCGAAGCCCCCGGCCAACTCCTGGTGCGTAACCTGGTGCGTAATGGGGCCTTCGCTCACCTGCCCAATGCCGGTAAATTTCTGATAAGGAGCAGGCTGCCCAAACACGGCTTTCGAGGCGTACAGCCGCACCCAATCGCCCGGCTGCATACGTTGCAGAGGCGCTTTTTTGCCGTGGTGGGCCCGTACTACGCCTTCGCGCACGGCCCGCGCCGCGTGGTCCTGCGCGACAACGACCACCCAGTAGCGCGGAGTGCTCACGCGCCCCATTGCTGAAACGTGAGCCGGTAGCCATCCGGGTCGGCCACCACAAACGTTTTGCCGAAGGGGGTATCGGTTATTTCCTGCGCGATGGTCGCTTGCTCCCGCACCTTGTCGTAGAGCTGGGCCAGGTCGGCTACGCTGAACCACAGGGCGTTGCCCCATCCGAGCTGGGTCACGGCGTTCAGGTCTACCATCGGGGTGCGAAGGGCGAAGATGGCCCCGCCCTGGTCCTGGAAAACGTGGGCGACCGGGTTTTGCGTCGGGGCAGATTCAAACCCTAACACCTCCTGATAAAACTTGCGGGAGGCTGCCAGGTCGCGCACCTGAAGCGAAACAAAGTTAGGACTTACGCACGGGGCGTACTTTGGACCAAAAACGGCCTTTTATGCTAACTCAAAGCACGTATATTGATTTTTTACTTAATACCCCGCGCAACTATACGGGAACGCATCTGGCGGCGCATCTGCCCCAGGTGAGCCATGACCAGGTACAGCGCTTTTTGCGAGACAATACGTTTTCATCTAGCCAGTTACGTGAGCTGGTACAGCCCTTGTTAGCCGATTCGCCCGAAGCCTTCCTACTGGTGGACGACAGCGTGTTCGAGCAGGTAGTCAAGGCCGGCACTATTGAGGCCCGCACCCTGCTCTTTGACAGGTGGTATGCCAGCAGCGAGAACCTGAAAGTGATGCACCGCGCCGGTTGGACGTTTTTCACCACCTTGAAAAGCAACCGGTTAGTGAGGGTAAGCAAAGCAAGCGGCTACCAGTCTCTGGACACGTTGGCGCCGCCGGCCGCGGGTTGGAGCCGGGGCGTAGAGGTGCGGGTGCAACAGGTGCCTTTTGGGGTAAAACTCTTCCAGCTGGTTACCACAGACGGCAGCATTGAATGGGTGATTACCAACCCCTTGGCTGCACACCTAAACCGGGAAATGGTTATCGACGCGGTCCAGGTACGTTGGCAGGTCGAGGAGTTTCCTCGCAGCTTCAAGCAACTGACAGGCTCGGAGAAGTGTCAATGCCGCCAGGCTCAGGCGCAGCGAAATCATTTGGCTTGCTGTTACTTAGCCTGGGTTTCGTTGCGTCAACACGCCCGCGCTATTGGGCGAACAAGGTATCAAGCCGCCTGCCTGCCGTGGGCAGAATGGCTGCGTCAGCAATTGCAAAAGTCATCTATTCCTGTTTTACTACCTGATACTGCGTAAGTCCTATATATATCTTGTGCAGTCGTGGCTGGGGCTTAGCTTAGGGGTGCCAAATTAAACGAGGCCACTGATGTACACTATACAGATTATCTTTTGGCGGCTTGTCCGCTACTTATCGCCGATTGTATTTGTCCTGTTCGAGTGGCTGGTCGGCGCTGTCGTGATAACCTGCGTTTCACGTTGGGTAGGTATTGGCACCACTGTTGCCCGTGTTTTAAGCACGGTGTGACTACTCATTGTGGCAGGGCGATGGGCGGCTCGTAGGGCGCGCAGAAAAGAGTTTTCCGGCGAGGATGTGATGCAGGCTGCCGTTGGAGAGGCCGTTCGCAAAAATAAACAGCAGGGTTCGTAGGGCAGGCTTTGGATGCCACGCTAGGCTGCGCGCCACATGGGCACTATCTGGCATTGACAAGGTTTTGTCCCGTAAGCCGTACCGCAATAAAGATAAAGGCCAGACAACTTACTGATTCACAGTGTAGTTATCTGGCCTTTCTGTGGTCGTATAAGGAGTCGAACCTTAAACCTTCTGATTCGTAGTCAGATGCTCTATCCAATTGAGCTATACAACCAATTTCCCGTGTTAGGAGTGCAAAGGTAGAAAAATCTTTCGCAAATCTACAAGATGTTGTTGCTTTTTTTGCTACCAAACGAGTTTTAGGTAGATAAGTCAGTAGTAATCAGGTAAAAATTCAGTTGGTCGTGCCGCGCCGCAGCACCCTTTGCAAAGCCCGATTAAACACCAGATAAAGCCCAAACAGTGAGGCGATGACCAGGCCAATCAGCACTAGCTTGCTGAGGGTACCCTCGTCGGGGTCGCGTAGCAGGGCCAGCACATCCTGCGCCTTGGTGCCGAGCCAGTAAAAAAACAGGCTGCGCGGCAGCATCCCCAGTACCGAAGCGGCCAGAAAGCGGCGGCGCGCTACCCCCACTATCGCCAGCACGAAGGTCATGAGCGCAAACGGCAGCACCGGCGAGAGCCGCGTGAGGATGATGAGCGGCCAGCTCTGGGTTTGCAGCTCGGCCAGCACGGCATCGGCCTTCGGAAAGTGGTGCAGCACCGTGCGCAGCTTGCCGTGGTCGAGGCGGCGCGCCAGCTCGTAGCCCAGCGCGGCGGCCAGCGCGTAGGCCGCCACCATGCCCGGCAGCCCCACCCAGCCAAAATAATAGCCCGAAATAATGGCCACGAACGTGGTGGGCGTGAGGGCCAGCGCCATCGTAAGGCCCGCCACCGCGAAGTACAGCAGGCTCTGGCCCAGGCTCAGGTTTTGGAGCAGGGTAGGGCGCTCGTAGAGCAGGCCCAGCACGGCCGCCGAGCCCAGCAGGGGCACCGCCAGCAGCAGGCCCATCGTGAGCAGGGTAGAGAAATTCTTTTGAAAAAGCTCGCGCAAAAAAGCCATTGATTCGTTTTTCGTTACTCGTTGTACGTTATTCGGGGCGTAGCCTTTGCTCAGCAAGCGAACGGCAGTACGGATACGGCGGCGTAGCTAACGAACAACGAATAACAAACAACAAATAACGGCCCTACCCCTCCTCGCGCGTGCCGAAGCCCAGGAAGCGCTTAATGGTCGCCCAGGTACCACCTGCCGCTAGCAGGCCCAGTTTCCAGAACTTGAGGATGATGGCAAACAGGCCTACTTTGGCCAGCACCTTACCGGCTATCAGGCCACCGATGCCTGGTACACGGCGGCCGGGTCGACGACGACCGGCTTCTTGGGCTTGGGCGGCGCGGCCGCGGCCGTGAAAGCCAGGCCGATGCCAGCTACTACCAGAGGTAGTAGTTTTTTCAGGTATTCGCAGAAAAAAAGAGGGGAATATTGCCGCTAAGATAAGTGCGGCCACCGGGCGCGCAAGCGCCCCGGCCGGTACCTTTGCTGGCCTATGAAATTTGCCACCAAAGCCATCCACGCCGGCGTGCATCCGGACCCCGAAACCGGGGCCATCATGACGCCCATCTACCAGACCTCAACCTACGCCCAGCGCTCGCCGGGCGATAACAAGGGCTACGAGTACTCGCGCACCCACAACCCCACCCGCACGCAGCTGCAAGACGCGCTGGCGGCCCTCGATAATGGCAAGCACGGCCTGGCCTTCGCCTCGGGCATGGCAGCCATCGACTGCGTGCTGCGCCTGCTGAAACCCGGCGACGAGGTGATTTCGACCGACGACCTCTACGGCGGCAGTTACCGCATCATGACCAAGGTGTACGAGCCGCTGGGCATCAAGTGCCACTTCGTGCCGATGGGCGACCTGGCGACAGTGAGCGCCAAAATCTCGCCCCAGACCAAGCTCATCTGGGTCGAAACGCCCACCAACCCGCTGCTCAATATCATCGACATCGCGGGCGTGGCGGCCATTGCCAAAGAGGCCGGCGCGCTGCTGGCGGTCGATAACACCTTCGCTACCCCCTACTTGCAGGAGCCGCTGGCGCTGGGCGCCGACATCGTGGTGTATTCGCTCACCAAGTATATGGGCGGGCACTCCGACGTGGTGATGGGCGCGCTGGTGTTCAACGATGAGGAGCTGCTGACGCGGCTGAGCTTTTACCAGAACGCCTGCGGCGGCACGCCCGGCCCGCAAGACTGCTTCCTGGTGCTGCGCGGCCTCAAGACGCTGCACCTGCGGATGCAGCGCCACTGCGAAAACGGCCGCGCCGTGGCCGAGTACCTGCGCCAGCACCCCAAGGTGGGCAACGTGTATTGGCCGGGCTTCGAAAACCATCCCAACCACGCCGTGGCCGCCCGCCAGATGCGCGACTTCGGGGGCATGATTTCTTTCGTGCTGAAAGGCGATAAAAAAGAAGATGCCATCGCGGTGCTCGAAAAATTTCAGCTCTTCACCCTGGCCGAAAGCCTGGGCGGCGTCGAAAGCCTGAGCGGCCACCCCGCCACCATGACCCACGCCAGCATCCCGCCCGAGCAGCGCCGCAAGGCCGGCCTCAGCGACTCGCTCATTCGCCTGAGCGTGGGCATCGAGGATGCCGGGGATTTGATTGACGACCTGGCCCAGGCGATAGGGAATTAGTCACTTGTCATTAATTCCCTACCTCGCCCTCGGCGACTCTTATACCATTGGCGAGGGCGCGGCGGCCGCTGACCGCTGGCCGGTGCAGCTGGCGGCCTTCGACCGGGCGCAGGGGGGTAGGCTGGCTGACCCTGAGATTATTGCCCGCACCGGCTGGACCACCGCCGGGCTGCAAGACGCCATCGCGGCCAGTGGCAACCACCGCACCGACTACGGCCTGGTGTCGCTGCTCATTGGGGTCAACAACCAGTACCGGGGGCAGCCCCTCGAAACCTACCGCGCCGAATTTCGCGAATTGCTGGCCACGGCGGTGGCGTTCGCGGGTGGGGCCAGCCAGCGGGTGGTCGTGCTCAGCATCCCCGACTGGGGCCAGACGCCCTTCGCCCACGACCGCGACCGAGCGCAAATCAGGCAGGAAATCGACCAGTTCAACGCCGTGGCTCAGGCCGAGTGCCAGCGCGCCGGCGTGGCCTTCGTGCCCATCACCGACCTCACGCGTGCCGCCGCCGGTGAGGCGGGCCAGTTTACCAGTGACGGCCTGCACTATACCGGCCTCCAGATGGCAGGCTGGGCCGCGCGGGCGCTGCCTATAGTGCGGGGCTTGTTGCAATAAAAAGCGGTCTGCTGCGTCTGCGGGTCTCTCAATCCCTTTCTATCATGCAGCTTCAGCCCCGCCACCTCGGCAATAAGTACCTTAACGTTCTGCCCACCAGCGTGAGCCCGCCCTCGGGCTACGGCCATGTGCTGCGGCGCTTTTTATTCGAGAAAAACGAGCGCGAGCCGCGCCAGCCGCTGGGGCCGTTTCGGGCTGATGCGGTGGCGCTGGCCGCGCCCGTGCCCGCCGATGCGCTGCGCGTAACCTGGCTGGGTCACAGCACGGTACTCCTCGAAATCGATGGCCGCCGCTTCCTTACCGACCCGGTGTGGGCCGAGCGGGCCTCGCCCTCGCGGCTGGTGGGGCCCCGGCGGTTTTTCGCGCCGCCGCTGCCGCTGGCCCAGCTGCCGCCGCTCGATGGCATCATCCTCTCGCACGACCACTACGACCACCTCGACGAAGCGGCCATTCGGGCGCTGGCCCCGCGCGGCGAGCGCTTCTACTGCCCGCTGGGACTCGGGGCGCACCTGCGCCGCTGGGGCGTGGCCGCCGACCGTATCACGGAGGCTACCTGGTGGGATATTATCGCCCTACCCCTTGGTTTTGAGTTGATTGCCACGCCGGCCCGGCACTTCTCGGGGCGCGGGCTGCTGAATCGTGATAGTACGCTCTGGGCCTCGTGGGTGCTGAAGGGGCCGCACCACCGCGTGTTTTTTGGCGGCGACTCGGGGCCGTTCGATGAGGCGTTTCGGCAGATTGGGGCGGCCTATGGGCCGTTCGACCTCATCATGCTTGAAATTGGGGCTTCGGACCCCGAGTGGGCCGATATTCACCTCGGCCCCGACAATGCGCTGGCCGCGCACCGGCTGCTGGGCGGCGGGCCGCTGCTGCCGCTGCACTGGGGCACGTTCAACCTGGCGTTTCATGCCTGGCGGCAGCCGGTGCAGCGCCTTATTGAGGCGGCCGACGTGGCCGCACCGCTGCTGCTGCCCGCGCCGGGCCAGCGCGTGGACGTAGCGGCCGGGCCAGTTAGCTCGTTTTGGTGGCTGGCTTAACACAGCGACAGGGGGGTAGGCGCCGCCCGGCGCCTACCCCCCTGTCTGTGCTTCAGCGCTCAGCGCTAGTTCCAGCCGCCGCCCAGGGCCCGGTAGATGTTCACCGTGGCATTCAGCTGCTGCATCTTGGTTTCGGTCAGGTCAAACTTCGAGGTCAGCGCGTCGCGCTGCGTGAAGAGCACCTCGGTATAGTCGGCCCGTACGGCTTTAAAGAGGCTGCTGGAAATGCGGATAGACTGGTTAAGAGCCTGCACTTCCTTCAGCTTCGCGTCGTAGCTGCTTTGGAGGTTGTTGATGTTGGATAGCTGGTTAGATACCTCGATGTAGGCATTCAGCACGGTGCGCTCGTAGTTATACACGGCCTGTAGCTGTAGGGCGTTGGCCGTGACGTACAGGGCTTTGATGCCATTGCGGTTAATCAACGGCGCTGATAAATCGCCGGCCAGGTTATACAGCATCGACTCGGGCGTGGTGAACAGCAAGCCAGGCTTGAACGCCTCAAACCCTACCCCCCCGGAAATGCCCAGCGATGGGTAAAAGTTGGCGCGCGCTATCTGCACATCCAGCCTGGCTGCTACCAACTGCTGCTCGGCCTGCCGGATGTCGGGGCGGTTGCTGAGCAGCTGCGCGGGCACGCCGGCCTGAATGGTCGTCGGCACCAAGCCCGCGAATGCCTGGTCGTCGCGGGCAATCGGCCGCGGAAACCGGCCCAGCAGAAAGTTAATCTGGTTCTCGGTTTCGGTAATGCGCTGCTGCGTCTTGTATTGCAGGCTGATGGAATTTTGAACCTGGGCCTCGAAGCGTTTTACCGCCAGCTCGGTTACGCGGGCCGCATCCTTTTCCTGCCGCACAATGCGCAAGGCATTTTCCTGAATCTCAATGCTCTGCTTCAGAATAAGCAGCTGATTATCGAGGGCCAGCAGCTCGTAGTACGAATTGGCAATCTCGGAAATCAGGTTGGTCACCATGAAGTTTTTGCCCTCTACGGAAGCCAGGTAGCGGGTAGCCGCCGACTTGCGCGCATTGCGCAGCTTGTGCCAGATATCGACCTCCCAGCTCGCGAACGCGCCCAGCTGGTAGTTGGCCAGGGGGGTAGGCGTGCGGCGGTCGGGCTGAATATTGATGGCCTCTTCCGTGGCGCCTTGCAGCGTGTAGCGGCCCGGCTTCTCGCCTTCCGCCCGCGCGCCCAGCGATAGGAAAGGCAAATAATCGCCCTTGCGAACCTGGATTTCGTTGCGGGCAATCTGAATTTCCTGGAGCGTAATGTTCAGCTCCTGGTTGTGTTGCAGGGCCGTGTCGATGAGGGCCACCAGGTCGGGGTCGGTGAAAAACTCCTTCCAGCGCAGCCGGGCCGTGCTGATGGTATCCTGCGTGCTGCCGTTGTAAGTGGCGGGCACCGTGCGGGTCACGTTGCGTTGCACCAGCGTGGGCAGCTTGCAGCCCGCCACGGCCAGCGCCAGGCCGGCCGCGGTCAGTCCCTGATGAATTCGTCTCTTAAGCATGAGCTTCCATTTCTTTTTCAACTAATACACGCGGCTCCAAGCCCTCGCTTATCGGATATTCGTTTTCATCGTCAATCAACTTGCGGCCCTCGGCGATGGTGCCGAACAGGTAGTACAAGCCGGGGATGATGATGACCCCGAACACGGTGCCGAACAGCATCCCGCCCAGCGCCGCCGTGCCGATGGTGCGGTTGCCGTTGGCCCCCGCCCCGGTGGCCACCACCAGCGGTATCAGGCCCGCGATGAAGGCAAAAGAGGTCATCAGGATAGGGCGGAAACGGGCTCGCGCGCCCTCAATGGCCGCTTCGCGCACCGACATGCCCTGCTCGTGCTTCTGCACCGCGAATTCCACGATGAGTACGGCGTTTTTACCCAACAGGCCTACCAGCATTACCAGGCCCACCTGGGCGTAGATGTTGTTGGCCAGACCCATCATCTTGAGCAGCAGGAACGACCCGAATACGCCCGTCGGCAGCGAGAGAATTACCACCATCGGCAGCAGGAAGCTCTCGTACTGCGCAGCGAGTACCAGATACACGAAGGCCAACACAATCAGGAAGATAGCCACGGCCTCGTTGCCGCGCCCTACCTCGTCTTTCGATAGGCCGCCCCAGTCGATGTCGTAGCCGCGCGGCAGGGTTTTGGCCGCCACTTCCTGCACGGCCTTAATGGCCTCACCGCTGCTGTAGCCCTGGGCCGCATCGCCCCGGATGGAGCCGGTGGTGTACATGTTGTAGCGGTTTATCTCGTTGGCACCCTGGGTCTTCACGATTGTCATGAAGGCCGAGAACGGCACCATCTCGCCCTTGTCGTTTTTGGCCCACATGTTCAGCACGTCCTCCGGCAGGCGCCGGTATTCGGGCGAAGCCTGCACGTACACTTTGAAGAAACGCTGGTACTTGATGAAGCCCTGCTCGTAAGTCGAGCCAACCATGATGCTCAGCGTGTTCATGGCATTGCCGATGTCCACGCCCTTCTGCATGGCCAGGTCGTTGTCAATCTTGAGCTCGTACTGCGGGTACTTGGCACTGTAGAAAGTGAACAGTCCGGCCAGTTCCTTACGTTTTTTGAGGTTGGCCAGGAACTCGTCGTTTACCTTTTCCAGCGCCTTGTAGTCGCCGGTATTAGTCTTGTCCAGCAGTTGGAGCTGGAAACCGCCCGCCGCGCCGTAGCCCGGCACTGCCGGCGGCTCGAAAAACTCGACGTTGGCCCCTGGAATTTCCCGGGCCTTGATTTCCAGCGCCGCAATAACGTCGTGGATGGATTCCTTGCGTTCCGACCACGGCTTGAGGTTAATCAGGCAGGTACCCGCGTTCGAGCCGCGCCCTTCGGTAAGTACCTCATAGCCCGCCAGGGTCGAAATGCTCTGGATGCCCGGCACGTCCTTCGCCAGCTGCTGCAATTGCTGCGAGATGGCGTAGGTCCGCTCCAGCGTCGAGCCGGGCGGAGTCTGCACGATGGCGTACAGCATCCCCTGGTCTTCACTCGGGATAAAGCCAGTAGGCAGCTTGACGGAGATAAGGAAGATGCCGACCATGAAGCCTGCCAGCATCACCAGCGTAATCAGGCGCTTGTCCACAATCTTTTGCAGCAGGCCGGTATAGCTGCCGGTGAGCCGGTCGAAGCCCCGGTTGAACCAGTCGAGAAAGCGGTTGATGGGCGTTCGCTTGCGGGGCTGGCCGTGGGTGTTTTTCAGCAGCATGGCGCACAGCACCGGCGTGAGCGTGAGCGCTACTACCCCCGAAATAATAATGGCCGTTGCCATCGTAATCGAGAACTGCCGGTAGAAAATGCCCACCGGGCCGCTCATGAAAGCCACCGGCACGAACACGGCCGTCATCAGGATGGTAATGGCGATAATGGCCCCGCTGATTTCACCCACCACTTCCTGCACCGCCCCGAAGGGCGAAAGATGCTTTTCCTCCATCTTGACGTGCACGGCTTCGACCACCACAATGGCGTTATCCACCACGATACCGATGGCCAGTACGAGCGCGAAAAGCGTAATCATGTTGATGGTCAGCCCAAACGCCTGCATGGCCGCGAACGCGCCAATGAGCGACACCGGCACGGCGATAATCGGGATGAGCGTCGAGCGCCAGTCGCCGAGAAACAAAAACACCACGATGGCCACCAGAATAAAGGCGTCGCGCAGCGTGTGCACCACGTTCTCCGTGGACGCGTCCAGGAAGCTCGATACGTCGTAGCTGATTTTGTAGTCCATGCCGGGCGGGAAGGTCGTTTTCTTCATCTCGTCCAGCTTGGCTTTCACCTGCGCGATTACGTCGCTGGCGTTGCTACCGTAGGTCTGCTTCAGCACGATAGCCGCCGAGGGGAAGCCATCGAGGTTGGAGTAGATGTCGTAGAACTCGCTACCCAGCTCCACGTTGGCCACATCCTTCAGGCGTAGCATCTCGCCGCCGGAGTTGGCCTTAAGGATGATATTCTTATACTGCTCCACATTGTTGAAGCGGCCCTGGTACGAGAGCACGTATTCCAACGCCTCGGCCCGGCCGCCGTCGCTGCGGCCAATGCGGCCCGGCGAGCCAATCACGCTCTGGTCGCTGATGGCCTTCATCACGTCGTCAACCGAGATTTTGTAGGCCCGCATCCGATCGGGTTTTAGCCACACGCGCATGGCGTACTGCCGGCTACCCAGGATGTTAGCCCGCCCGATGCCGTTGATACGCTGCAACTCGGGCAGCATGTTCACGCCGGCAAAGTTGAAGAGAAACTTCATGTCCGTGTTCTTGTCCTTGCTGTACAAGTTCACGTACATCAGCATATTCGGTACCACGCGGTTTACCACCACGCCTTCGCGCTGCACCAGCACGGGCAAGCGGTTGAGCACCTGCGCGATGCGGGTGTTCACGTTCACTACGGCCTGGTCGGGGTCGGTGCCAAGGTTAAACACCACCTGCACGTTGGCCTCGCCGGCGCTCACGGCGTCGGAGGTCATGTATTTCATGCCTGGCACGCCGTTAATGGCCTGCTCCAGCGGAATGAGTACCGACTCGGTCAGCACCTTGGCGCTGGCGCCGGGGTAGGCCGCGCTCACCATCACCATCGGCGGCGAAATCTCGGGAAACTGCGAGGTAGGCAGGGTCTTGATAGCCAGCATACCCAACAGGACAATTGCTATCGAAATAACGATAGCAAATACGGGCCTGCGAATGAATTTACTAAACATAGGATAGAGGATTGGTGCTTGGTGCTTGGTGCTTGGTACTTAGTGCTTGGGTCGTTCAGGTAGTAATTCGTTGAACGACCCAAGCACCAAGCACTAAGCACCAAAACCCAAGCACTATTCAGAATAAACTTTCAGCGTGGGCAGCACCTTCTTCATGTTCTCGAAGGTGTAGCTAATCTTGTCGCCGTCCTTCACCTTGCGGATGCCTTCCAGCAGAATCTTGTCGCTGGCGTTCAGGCCCGATTTAACTACGTACAGGTCAGGCATTTCGGACCCAATGGTAATCTCGCGCTGCTGCACGATGTCCTTGGCATCCACCACGTACACGTAGCGCTTTTCCAGCACCTCGAACGAGGCTTTCTGCGGGATAATGAGGGCTTTTTTGAGCGGCACCGTCATCAGCACGCTGCCGGTTTCGCCGTTGCGCAGTAGCCCGTTGGGGTTGGGGAAGGTGGCCCGGAAGGCAATGTTGCCGGTTTCGTTATTGAAGTCGGCCTCAATGGTTTGCACCTTGCCGGGGAGCGGAAACACCTCGTTATTAGCCATCAGCAACTGCACATTCACGATGTTGTCGGCTTTGGCCTGCGCCTTATAAGCCAGGTATTCGGCCTCGGGCACGTTGAAGTAGACCCACATTTTGCTGTTGTCGGAGAGCGTCGTCAGTAGGTCGCCCTCATTAACCAGGCTGCCCAGCCGGCCCTGGAAGTGGTCCATGATGCCCGTAAACGGCGCTTTAATCGACGTAAACTGGAGGTGGGTTCGGGCTAGCGATACGTCGGCGTTGGCCTTATCGAATTTGGCCCGCGACAGCGCCAGCTCATTTTTCGACACGATATTGCTGTCAGCCAGGCTCTTCGTGTTCTTGTATTCCATGCCTACATAATTGGCTTCTGCCTGCGATTTTTGTAGGTCGGCCTGGTAGATAGGCGGCATAATCTGGAACATAGGCTGACCTTTTTTCACCGTCTGCCCCTCGTCCACGAATATCTTTTGCAGGTAGCCTTTTTCCAGCGCCCGCAGCTCGATGTGCTGGTAGGCGTGAATCTGCGCCACATATTCTTTGGTAACGGTAGTATCCGTCAGCAAAGGGCTGGTAACCAGAAGCTTGATTTGCTCTTCTTTTTCCTCTTTTTTAGTTGAGCAGCTGGTGCAGCAATACACGACAAACAAGCTCAGGCACAGGAATATTCTTTTCATAAAAGCATTAGAAATCATAACTAAGCGATTGGTAAGCCAGGAAAATAGTGGGTTGAAGAAGCGTAGTAAACGTTGCCTGCCAGCCCCAACAGTGCGTTGGAAGCCAGCATCACAAAGTCAGCCCGTCCTTAGTAGTGGTTGGCCTGTTAGAAGTCCGACAGACATCGTTGCCAAAATACAAAATCCATCGAGCAGATGAATAGGCTGAATGTGTGTTTCGCATATTTCCCTATCAGCTATATTCGAGAAGCAAAAAGCTGCTGAACGCCAGCAAAATGCTGGCCCCAATTCAAATCTTTGAGCGTAGAATCGCGGGAATACGCCGACGCCGAGTTACCAGTGTCGGGTGCTGGGTGATACAAAAGTCAGCATTCTGCTATTAAGAAGACATGAAGAAACAAGGAAGAATGCATGAAGAAATTGCGTGGTAGCCGGGTGGGCTGGCACTATGGTTCGCGCTCGGTAGGGTAGGCGCGCCGGCCCAAGAGCCAGAATGTATGGAGGCAAAGGTGCGGCGGCGGTATTAACGTGGTATTAGAAGCGAATTAGAATTTTCTAATTCAGCATCTCAATTTTCTATCTATGATATAAGTATAGTATAGCTACTGTAAAAGGTCATGTCTGGTCCAGGTGGCCGACTTTGTCCGAGCACCGGCAGCAGTAGTGAGCAAGCCGCTCGGCCACCCTGCATGCGTAGTGCCGCCCCGGCACCGGGTAGTGGAGCGCAGGGTAACCCGGTTGGGCAAATGCGGCCAGGTTGCCGGGCACAATTACAAACCCAATCCACACGGCAGTGTGACCTGAATAGGGGCATAGCTGAGCAGCTTGGTGCTGCCACCGCTTGCTATGCGCGCAATAGCTACCCCCGACAACTAATTCAGCCGCTTCCTTTTATGCTCGTGCAAGCAGGCAGGTATAACGGTGGCCAGAATCTTTTGTATAAAAAGTTGTCTGGATGAAAAGCTGGTGTAATTTGCCCACGATAAATTTTAAACAAGCAATTTTTATTAAGTACCCGGCAACAAATAGTTTATGATAAAAAACAATTTTCTCCACAAGCTACATCATTGATTCACAGTAGATACAGCCTTTCAAGAAGCTAATCTCGCTGATTTTAACATAAACCAATTTACGCCGGTTACTTAGGCTTTTTTGTATGAGAAAAATTTTACTAACTCCCTTATTTGCCGTGGCCGCGCTGGCTGCCCACGCCCAAAAAATAACCGTGACGGGCCGCGTGCTCAGCGCCACCGGTGAGGCCCAGCCGGGCGCTACCGTGCTGGAACGCGGCACTACCAACGGTACGGCGGCCAACGCCAGCGGCGAGTTTTCGCTGTCAGCGGCGCCCACTGCTACCCTCACTATTTCGGCCATTGGCTTTGCTACCCAGCAGGTGGCCGTGAATGGCCGCACCAACCTGGACGTGCGCCTGGCAGCCTCGGCCACCGACCTGGGCGATGTGGTGGTAACGGGCTCGCGGGCTGCGGTAGGCCGCTCCAACGTGCTGACTACCGCACCGGTAGATGTTATCTCGGCCCGCGAAATCAAGGCTTTCGCCCAGACCGACGTAAGCCAGGCCTTGACTTACGCGGCTCCTTCCTTTCAGTCGTCGCGCCAGTCGATTTCGGATGGTACCGACTTCGTGGACCCGGCCAGCCTGCGCGGCCTCGGCCCCGACCAGGTGCTGGTGCTGGTGAACGGCAAGCGCCGCCATACCTCCTCGCTGGTCAACATCAACGGTACGGTGGGTAGGGGCTCGGTGGGCACCGACCTGAACGTGATTCCGACGGCCAGCATCAAGCGCATTGAGGTGCTGCGCGATGGCGCGGCGGCCCTCTACGGCTCCGATGCCATCGCGGGGGTTATCAACATTCAGCTCAAGGACGACTCGACGGGCGTAACGAGCAGCGGCTACTACGGCCAAACCGTGGAGAATGACGGCAAAACGGAACAGGCTGATATCAACATCGGTATTGGTCTGAACAAGCGGGGATTTCTGGATATCAGCGGCCAGTTTATCAACCGGGGCTACACCAACCGGGCATTTGCCGATAACGCCCCGCTCATCTACCTGGGAGCTAATACCGGCAACTACCCCGCCGTGCCCAACCCCAATTACGACCCGAAGCAGCAGCCTTCAACCACCAATCCTACCACCGTGACGCTGAACGAGCCCGGCCGCATCGCGCTCAAGGCTCAGGACGATGCGCTGGTGGCCAAAAACGGCTTCGACCGTACCGACTTGCGCGTGGGCCAGTCGTCCTCGCGCAACTTCGGGGGCTTTCTCAACGCGGGCTATCGCCTGGGCCAGGGCTACGAGGTGTACTTCACGGGGGGCGCGGCCTACCGTACGGGCCGGGGGCCGGGCTTCAACCGCCTGCCCAACCAGCCCATCCAGAGCGACATTGCTATTTTCCCGAATGGCTTTCTGCCGTTTATCAATACCACCATCTACGACCAGTCGGCCATCGTGGGGCTACGCAAAACCGTTGGCGGCTTCGCGGCTGACCTGAGCAATACCTTCGGCCGCAACGAGCTGCGCTATGACGTGAGTGGCTCCATAAACGCTTCGCTGCCGGCGGGCACCAGCCCCACCGACTCTTACGCCGGGCGGCTGGCTTTCCTGCAAAACACGACCAACCTGGGCTTGTCGCGCCGCTTCACGGAGGTGGGCCCGCTGGCCAACCTTAACGTGGCATTTGGGGGCGAGTTTCGGGTGGATAACTTCTTGATTGGCAAGGGTGAATACGCTTCGTACGCCAATGAGGGCCGCCGGGTGCAAACCGGCACCAACTCGCTCGGGCCGGTTATTAGTCCCACGGCCCCCGGCTCGCAGGTGTTTCCGGGCTACCAGCCCGCTGATGAGCTGAATAAGTCGCGCACCAATCTGGCTGGCTACCTCGACCTGGAAAGCGACATCACCGACCGGCTGCTGGTGCACCTGGCGGGCCGCGCCGAAAACTACAGCGACTTTGGTGGCAACGTGAGCGGCCAGGCCGCTGCCCGCTTCAGCATCATCGACGCGCTGGCCCTTCGTGGCTCCATCGGCAATGGCTTCCGGGCCCCGTCGTTGCAGCAGCGCTACTTCACCAACACCAGCACCCAGACCGTGAGCGGCGTGCAGAGCCAGGTGCTGACCGTGAACAACGACAGCCCCATCGTGCGCAATGATATCAACAACACCACGCAGCCGGGCTTTGGCGTAGAGCCGCTGCGGCAGGAAAAATCGGTCAACTACAGCGTGGGCCTCACTGCCCGGACCGGCGGCTTTACACTGACCGCGGACGCGTACCAGATTGACATCCGCGACCGCATCGTGCTCTCGTCGCAGTTCACCACTGGCAACGCTATCGTGAAAACGATTCTGGCCAACCGCCCGGATATCGGCCGGGTACAGTTCTTTGCTAATGCCGTGAATACCCGCACGCAAGGAATTGACATAGTGGCAAGTGAGCGTATTCAACTCGGCGACCAAAGCCGCCTGCTGCTGACGGCGGCGGCCAATTTCAACCAGACGGTCGTGCGTAGCTTCAACAGCTCATCGAGCACCATCAACAACGACCAAACGGTAGGCACGGCCAACCTCCAAAACACGCTTTTTGACCGCCAGCAGCGCACGCGCCTCGAAAACGGCAACCCGCGCAGCAAAATCAACCTGTCGGCGGCCTACACCTACAATATTTTTAGCATCGAAGCCCGTTCGGTGCGCTTTGGCGAAGTACAAACCAAAGATGCCGACCCCGCCCGTTCGAGCCTCGACCAGACCTTCTCGGCCAAGTGGATTACCGATGTAACGCTGAATGCGCAGATTACCAAGCAAGTAGGCCTTACCATTGGGGTAAATAACCTCTTCAATGTGTATCCCGACAAGATTTACGTGAATCCTCGCAACTACGCCACCAATACCTCTGCCGACCCGAACCTGAGCTACAATTCGAGCCTTGATAACTCGAACCGTGGCCGCTTCCTCTACAACGCCAACCAGTTTGGCTTCAACGGCGCGTACTATTTCACTCGCTTAAATATTACCCTGTAACTAGCGCAGAGACACGAAAAAAGCCCCATCCTGGTAGCCGGGATGGGGCTTTTTTGCGTCAGGGCCCACGTTATTCAGCCGCCCGCAGCAGGCGGGCCAGCGGCCGGCCAGCGGCGCCGCGCGCCACGCAGAGGCCGGCTGGCAGGGTAGGGGTAGGCTGCCATCGCACGCGGCCATCGGCCCCGGCCTGGAGCCGCGCCACCACGCGCCCCAGCTCATCGACAATGGTAATAGCTTGGCTCCCGGCCGCCGCCTGAAACTGCACCTGCTCGCGAAACGGCATGGGGAAGGCCGCCCCGCTGGCGGGGGGTAGGGCCGGGCGGTCGGCCAGCGCAGTGCTCGGGGCCGAAACCAGGAACGAGAACGTCTGCTCCTCACTGGCATTGAGCGGGCAGCCATCGTCAAAAACTGCCACGGTGGCCGTGTAGCGGCCCGGCGGCAGCGTGGCCGGTAACCGTGCGAACACACCCAAGAAGTAAAATGATGAGAATCAGGAAACCGAATTACCCAAATATCAGCTGTCATTCACCAGGTTGCAAGGGGGTAGGGCTTGGTTATTTGCCGCTTGGCGCGCCCGCCGCGCTGTTGCCATCCAGAATTTGAAACAGCTCGTCGAGCTTGGGCGTGAGGATAATCTCGGTGCGGCGGTTCAGGGCCTTGTCCTGGGGCGTGTCGTTGGCGGCCACGGGCACGTACTGCGAGCGGCCCGAGGCCGTGATGCGGCTGGGCTCGACGCCGGCCGCCGTGAGCAGGCGCGCGATGTCGGTGGCGCGCAGCGCGCTCAGGTCCCAGTTGTCTTTGGCGCCGTTTACCACGCCGCGCACGGGCACGTCGTCGGTGTGACCTTCCACTACCACGTTCACGTCTTTTTGCTCTTGCAGCACGGCGGCCAGCTGTTTTAGTGCCTCCTGGCCCTTGGGGTCCACCTTGGTCGCGCCCGATTTGAAGAGCAATTGCTCGGACAGCGACACGTACACTTTGCCATTCTTGATATTCACGGCCAGGTCCTTGGAGTTGAAGCTGAGCAGCGCGTTGCTCACGCGGGCCTTGAGGTCGTTCACGGCCTTGTCCTTGTCGGCCAGCTTTTGGGTGAGGTCGGCCAGCCTGGCCTCGCGGGCAGCGAGGTCGGCCTTGGTTTTTTGCAGGCTCACGTCGAGCTGGCCCAGCTCGCTCTCGCGGGTGGCCAGGTCCTTGGCCAGCTTGCCGTAGTCGGCGTTGCGGTCGGCCAGGGCGCGGTCGCTGTTTTTGAGCAGCTTATCGTAGCTATCGGTGAGCTGGGTGTAGAGGGTGCGGGTGCGGCGCAGGGCGTTGCCGGTCTGGGTCGAGTCGGCCACGAGGCGCTTCTGGTCGAGGCGCAGCTCGGCCAGGGCGTCGTTGGCTTTTTGCAGGTCGGCCTTGGTTTGGCGCAGCTGGCCCTGGGTGGCGGTCAGGGCCTGGGCGTCGCTCTGCTGGCGGGCTTCGAGGTCCTGGTAGCGCTTGGCCGTGACGCAGCTGCTGAGCGAAGTAGCGCTGCCCGCCAGCAGGGCCAGGCTGAAGAGGGGGTAAGAAAGAAGATTTTTCAAGCAGAAAAAAAGCCGCAACCGGCCGGCTGAGTGATGGATGGCCCAAGTTACGGCCGCGCTGCCCTTGCCCGGCTTGGGCCTGATAAGAGGGGGTAGGGCCGGCCGGGCAAGCAGTGCCCGGAGCGCCCTACCCCCCAGTTGGGGCCCGATGGTAACTATCGCTTAATTTTGCCCGTCCGCAAAGGGCCTCAACAAAAGACCAGCTTACTGGCTGGCTGGTAGCCCTTGCCGCGCCTCTTATTTGTCATCTCTCTAGTACCCACCAGTATGGCTTGGTTCAAGCGCCAGGAAAAGGGCATTATTACCCCCACCGAGCAAAAAAAAGAAACGCCCGACGGCCTGTGGTATAAGTGCCCCGAGTGCAAAACCGTGGCCACGATGGCCGAGCATAAGCGCCTGCACTACGTGTGCGCTAACTGCGGCCACCACGACCGCATCGACGCGAGCGCCTATTTTGAGCTGCTCTTCGACGGCGGCGAGTTTACGGAGCTGGCCGCCAACCTGACCTCCGGCGACCCGCTGCACTTCACCGATACCAAGCCCTACCCCCAGCGGGTGCAGGCAACCGAAAAAAACACCGGCCTCAAAGACGCCGTGCGCACGGCCCACGGCCTCAGCACTGGCCAGCCGCTGGTTATCGCCGCTATGGATTTTCGCTTTATCGGCGGCTCGATGGGCTCGGTGGTGGGCGAAAAAATTGCGCGCGCCATTGACTACGCCCGCCAGCACCGGGTGCCGTTTCTCATGATTTCGCGCTCGGGCGGCGCCCGCATGATGGAGGCTGGCTACTCGCTGATGCAAATGGCCAAGACTTCGGCCAAGCTGGCCTTGCTATCAGAAGCCAAGGTGCCCTACGTTAGCCTGCTGACCGACCCTACCACGGGCGGCGTCACGGCCTCGTTTGCCATGCTCGGCGATTTTAATATTGCGGAGCCGGGCGCGCTCATCGGTTTCGCCGGCCCGCGCGTTATCAAGGAAACCATTGGCAAAGATTTGCCCAAGGGCTTCCAGAGCGCTGAGTTCGTGTTAGAGCATGGCTTTCTGGACTTTATCGTGGACCGCCGCGAGCTAAAGCAGCGCCTTGCCGACCTGCTGAGCATGGTAGGAAAAGCGTAGGGTAGGAGATAAGCCCGACAGTCATTGGCTCCTGGTTGCTGCTACTGTTAGTGTATAGACACGAAAATAAACAAACCCGCACTGATAACAAGTGCGGGTTTTTGCGTATAAGCTTCAGGTGTCATCACCAAATTTTCATTTAAAACTCAGAATTATGACTACTACTAAGTCTTTCTTAGCCGTGCTGCTGGCATTTGTTATGCTGCTCGGCTCGTGTGCCTCCTCACGGCAAACCAACGGAACCTTAGCTGATACCAACGGCACCGGCGTGCGCAAAGACGGCATGAACAAGACCACCAAAGGTGGCCTGCTGGGGGCCGGTGGCGGCGCCGCCGCCGGTGCACTGCTGGGCGGCATCCTGGGTGGGGGTAAGGGTACGGCCATTGGCGCTATCCTGGGGGCAGCGGCTGGTGGCACCACGGGCGCGCTCATCGGCCGCAAGATGGACAAGCAAGCTGCTGAATTGCAGCGCAGTATGGCCGGCGCCAAAGTGGAGCGCGTGGGCGAAGGCATCAAAATCACCTTTGACTCGGGTATTCTGTTCGATACCAACTCGGCGGCGCTGCGGGCCGCCTCTACCACCGACATCAGCAAGCTCGCCACTACCCTGAAGGAGTATCCTGACACCAATATCCTGGTCGAAGGCCACACCGACAACACCGGTTCCGATGCCATCAACCAGCCGCTGAGTGAGAATCGCGCGCAGTCGGTTGCCAGCGGCCTGACTGCCGACGGGGTGGCGGGCAGCCGCATCACCACCAAAGGCTATGGCTCGTCGCAGCCCGTGGCCGACAACTCGACCGAGGCTGGCAAGCAGGCCAACCGCCGCGTTGAAATTGCCATCTTCGCCAACGAAAAGATGAAGAAAGCCGCCGAAAACGGCACCCTCTGATCCAGGTAATTAGCTGCCAGTCTATCAAGCCCGAAGCCCCACTGCTTCGGGCTTTTTTGGGCCGTTTGGAATAATTCCTTTGCGGGCTTTTTTGTTAAAACCAGCGCGGCCTATCTGCTGCATTCTTCTACTTTGCATTCACCGGCTTTATGAAAGTTTTCCCAGAATTTTTCGCGATAATGCTGATGTTGTTCCTGTTGATAGGAACAGTAGCTCAGGCTCAGGACAAGCCTAAAGGCTGGAGCCGCAAGGCAAAAGACGCCGCTATCGGCGGCGGTAGCGGTGCCGTAGTGGGCGGCTTGCTGGGCGGCGGCAAAGGCGCCGTAGTAGGCGCCGCCGCTGGCGTGGTAGGTGGTGCCCTCATTGGCCGCAATCAGGATAAAAAGAAGGACCCGGCCCACTACAACCGGTACCGCAACAAGTAATACACCGGCGGGGCAGGCCCTCGGGCATCAGCAGTATAGTGTGAAAAGCCCGGCCGCGCGCCGGGCTTTTTCGTGGCCCTTAGTAGTCCTGAAGGGGGGTAGGCACGGCGATTGCAGGAGTTTGGCAAGGTGGTTGTAAATGCCGAACTTGCCGCCTCGTTGCCGTAGCGCTTGGCGCGGTCGTTTATATTTTTTTATTTTTTCAGTTCATGAAAACCCTCAAACTCTCGTTCTCCTACATGCTGGCCGTGCTGCTCTTGCTCGGCCACTTCGCGCAGGCGCAATCAACTACCGTTACCACCGACAAGCCCGCGGGCATGAGCAAAACCCTGAAGGGCGGCATTATTGGCGGCCTGGGCGGCGCGGCGGGTGGGGCCATTCTGGGCCGCGTTATCGGGGGCAAGTCGGGCACGGCGAAAGGTGCGATTCTGGGCGCGGCCATTGGTGGCGCGGGTGGTGCCCTCATCGGCCGCCGCATGGATAAGCAGGCGGCCGAGCTGCGCCGTGACCTCGAAGGCGCTACCGTAGAGCGCGTAGGCGAAGGCATCAAAATCACGTTTGCCTCGGGTATTCTGTTTGGTAGCAACTCTTCGAGCCTGACCCCGGCCGCCGCCGGCAACATCGACGAGCTGGCTACTACCCTCCAGAAATACGCCGATACCAGCATAACAATCGACGGCCACACCGACTCGTCGGGTAGCGATGCTATCAATAAGCCCCTGAGCCAGCGCCGTGCCCAGGCCGTCGCCAACGAGCTGACTGCTAAAGGCGTAGAAACCAGCCGTATTACGGCTACCGGCTACGGCTCGTCGCAGCCCGTGGGAGATAACTCCACGGCCGCCGGCAAAGCCGCCAACCGCCGCGTAGAAGTAGCCATCTTCGCCAACGAGAAGATGCAGAAAGCCGCCAAGCGTGGCCAACTATAAGACCGCAGATTCAAACTGATTTAACTGATTACGCGGATACGGGGCTGCGCCCCTGGCTGCTAGTGAAGAGTTGAAAGGCCGCCCTTGGGCGGCCTTTTTTCGTAGCATGGGTTCGCAGCCTGATTGCTTCTAAAAAACGAGCCGCGAGCTATCAACCATCCTTCCACCGCATAGCCAGTAGCGCAGCTACGTATCCGTTACATCCGATGAATCAGTTTGCATCTGCGGTCGAGAAAGCTCTGGCCGACCACGCTATCCTGGATGAGTTTTACGGCCGGGTGCCACCCGCGCCGCGCCGCACGCCCATGCGCGAGCTGATTTCTACCCTGCTCTCGCACCGCACCACCCACGCCGACGAAGAGCTGGCCTACGACCGAATGCTCGAAGCCTTTGGCGACTGGGAGGACGTGCTGCACGCGCCGCTCGACGGCCTGATTCACGCCATTCGCACCACGCGCTGGCCGGCCACGCAGGCCCCGCGCATCCAGGATATTCTGGGCCGCATCAAGGCCGAAACGGGGGGTAGCTTCTCCCTCGATTTCCTGGCCGACTGGCCCACCGGGCGCGCCATGCAATGGCTCACCGATATGCCCGGCATCGGGCTGAAAACGGCCTCGCTGGTGCTGCTCTTCAACTTTCGCAAGCCCGTGCTACCCGTCGATGCCCACGTGCACCGCGTGATGCAGCGCCTGGGCGTGCTCGGCCCCAAAGTGTCGGTGGAGAAGGCGCACACCGTGCTACTCGACCTGCTCAAGCCTTACCTCGACCCCGAAGGGCTGTTCAACTTTCACAAGCACAACTATTGGCACGGGCAGCAAATCTGCTTTTTTCAAAAGCCGAACTGCTCACGCTGCCCCCTCAAAGGCTTTTGCGCTTACTACCAAGAGCATTTTGGGGTGCCTACCCCCACCGCGCTAGCCGAGACGCCCGCGCACTGGGATGCCGCCGCCTGGGGCAAGCTACCGCATTAGGATTTCTCTTTAGCTGATAACTATTAGCTGCTAGCTGTTAGCTTCGTTGGGCCGGTGGCTGTTTAAGCTAAGTAGCGCCTAAAAAAGCTAACAGCTAATAGCTAAACACAATATGCGCCTCGTCAAGCACCCAGTTCTCTGCAACTACTACGTCACGTACCGCTGCAACGCGAAGTGCGCGTTTTGCGACATCTGGGAAAAGCCCTCGCCCTACATCACGCTGGCCGACGTAGAAGCTAATCTGCGCGACCTCAAGCGGCTGGGTGTCAACGTAATTGACTTTACCGGCGGCGAGCCGCTGCTGCACCGCCAGCTACCTGAGTTCTTGGCGCTGGCCCGGCAGTTGGGGCTTATCACCACCGTTACCACCAACGGCCTGCTCTACCCTAAGAATGCCGAAAAGCTGCGTGGGCTGGTCGATATGCTGCATTTTTCGCTCGACAGCATCGACCGTGCCACCCACGACCGCGGCCGGGGGGTAGCGTGCTACGACTTCGTGCTCGAAAGCATTCGCGTGGCCAAAGCGTTGGGCGAGCGGCCCGATATCCTGTTCACCGTTTTTCGCCACAACCTGGCCGACCTGGAGGCCGTGTATCGCGAAATAACCCAGCCCAACGGCTTGGTGCTCATCCTAAATCCCGCTTTCGAATACGGCGAGGTTGAAACCGGCGAGCAGCTGACGGAAGCCGAGCTGGACTTTCTCTCGTCCTTTGGCAAACGCAAGGGAGTGTACCTCAACGAAGGGTTTATCGCCCTGCGCCGCGATGGGGGCAACCACGTGGCCGCGCCCGTGTGCCGGGCGGCCAGCACCACGCTCGTCATCTCGCCCAGCAATGAATTGGTGCTGCCCTGCTACCACCTCGGCGAGCAAAAATTTCCCATTAACGGCCGGCTCTTCGACCTTTACCAGGCGCCCGAAACCCAGCGCCTCGCCGCCCTCGAAGGCCGCCTGCCCCAGTGCGAAGGCTGCACCATTAACTGCTATATGCAGCCCAGCTTCGCGGTCGAAACCAGCAAATACTTTTGGCAAGCGCTGCCCAGCACGCTGAAATACAACTGGGAAAAAGGCACCTGGAAGCGCCTGCTACGGGCCTAGGGCCAGTTACAGCCTGATGGGCCGGGTGGTATCGGCCGCTTGCAGGGCCGTCAGCACGGCCCGCAGCTCGGTGGGCTGCTGGGTGCCCAGGAGCAGTTTGTTACCGCTCCGAAAAACGAGCGGCAAGCCAGCTGGCCCCCACACGTTGTACGCCAGGTTGCCGGGCAGGCCCCGAATGCCCCAGCCGCCATAGTCGCCCAGCGGCGAATACACGCGCGGGAAAACCTGCTGAAACTCGCTCCAAGGCCAGCGCCGCCAGCGGTTAAGAAACGGCGTGTACTGGTAGTGCACCCCTGCGGCATCGACCCGCACCGTGAGCTTCATAAACTACAGCCCGGCCAGCGCAATTAACACCAGTGGAGCCGTAATAAGCAACGCCTGCAACCCGTGCGGCTTATTGCTGACAAAAGCTAACGGAATTATTGCCAAACCAGCTAAGCCGAGCAGGAGCCACCACCAGCGGCGATAAAACCACTGGGTTTCCTCAAACTCAGGCACGGTAGTGGGCACGGAAACCATAGTAGAAGGGAAGGAGCGCGTTTCTTTGTTGGCAAGATAAACGCCCTTCGTTCCATGCCCGCTCTCATCCTCCCCGTGCACGGTATTATGCCTGCCATTGGCCCCGATTGTTTTCTGGCCGACAATGCCACCATCGTGGGCGACGTGGTGCTGGGTAGGGCCTGCACCGTGTGGTTTACGGCCGTGATTCGGGGCGACGTGAACAGCATTCGCATCGGCGACGAAACCAACGTGCAGGATGGCGCCGTGCTGCACTGCACCTTCGAAAAAGCGGCCCTCACCATCGGTTCGCGGGTGAGCATTGGCCACCGCGCGCTGGTGCACGGCTGCACCGTGCACGACGACGTGCTCATCGGCATGGGTGCCATCGTGATGGACCACGCCGTGGTAGGCACGGGCTGCATCATCGCGGCCGGGGCCGTGGTCCTCGAAAACACCCTCTGCGAGCCCGGCTACCTCTACGCCGGCGTGCCCGCCAAAAAGATTAAGCCCGTGAGCGAAGCCCAGGCCGAGGGCCTGCGCCGCACGGCGGCCAACTACCAGCGCTACGCCAGCTGGTTTGATTAACTGACTTAAAGAAGTTTTTATTAAACTATAAAAGGAATATTTTATTCAAGTATTGGAAAGGGAAAGTCCGGCTTTAATTTTGTCACCAAGTTAATTTCTTCTCACATTTTATTTATTCTTGGCATGAGAAAATCATACCGTTTGTTACTTACTCTTGGAGTGGCAGCCGTCTCGCTGTCTTCGTGCAGCCGCTCGAATTACTCTTTCAATACAAATGCGCCAGCCTATCTAGGTTCAGAGCCGGTGCATGTAGCAACTTCAGCTGCTCCACAAGCTGTTGAAAAGGAAGTTACTACCATCTCAACTGAAGCCCAACTGCCTGCTACTGTGGTAACTCCAGTAGTTCATGTTGCACGTGCTCACCGAGCAGCTATGGCTCCGCTAGCTCATGCTACTGCCGCTACGTCCGTCGTTACCAGCCAACCGGCTACAGTAATTAAGTTTGACCGCAAGGCTTTCAAGCACGAGTTAAAGCGCCAATTAGCTGCGGCTCCTAAAAACATATCGGCCGAAGGAAAAAGTCAGTTAGTAGCTGTGCTATTGTGCTTTTTCCTGGGTGGGCTAGGTATCCACGACTTCTATATGGGATATGTGGGTAAAGGCATCCTGCAAATTATTCTGTCAATCCTCATCGTTGGTTTCATTCTCGTAATCATCGACTTCATTCGCCTGCTAACGGGCAGCCTGAAGCCGAAGGATGGTGACTGGGCTACTAAGCTCTAAGAGGCCTTCGGCAAAGTAAACAAAAACGCTCTCCTGTCACAGGAGAGCGTTTTTTATGGAGTACTGCTAGCCCTTACTAGCTTTCAAGCGGGTCAACGTCGGTGGCGGTAGCGGGCGTGAGCACGCGCAGCTGCACCAGCTCCACCACGCGGCGGGCCCGGCTCAGCACCCGAAACTCGTAGGGCTCCAGCACGGCCACGTCGCCTACCTCCGGAATGTTGCCGTAGAGCACGTTGAGCAAGCCGCCCACGCTTTCGTAGTCATCGCCTTCGGGGAGGGGGTAGGGCAGGTATTCGTTGGCATCGGAGATGGCGGTGGCGGTATTGACGCGGTACTCGGTTTCGGATATCTTCTCCACTACCGGCACCTCGTTGTCGTACTCGTCCTGGATTTCGCCCACCAGCTCCTCCATAATATCCTCGATGGTGACGATGCCCGACACGCCGCCAAACTCATCGCTCACGATGGCCATTACCAGGTGCTTGCGCTGAAACTGACGCAATAGCCGGTTAATTTTCTTGGTTTCGGGTACGAAGTAGGCCGGGCGCATAATGCGGGCCAGCTCCACCGGCTGCTGCTGCCGAATGAGGGGTAGCAAGTCCTTGACGTAGAGCACGCCCACGATGTTATCAATGTTGCCTTCGTACACCGGCAGGCGCGAGTAGCCTTCGCTGAACACCGTTTCGAGCAGCTGCTCTTCCGACATGTTCACTTCCAGCGCGGCGAGCTTGGTGCGGGGCACCATGATTTGCTTCACCATGCGGTCGTTGAACTGAAAGACATTCTCAATCAGTTCGTGCTCCGAGTCCTGGATTTCGCCACTTTCCTTGCTCTGGTCAATGAGCAGGCGCAATTCATCGGAGGTGTGCGCCTCGTTGCCATGTACGTTGCTGATGCCAAAGGCCCCGAGCAGCAGGTTGCTGGCTTTCGATAAAAACCAGGTCAACGGCACGGTAGCCAGGTAAAAGGCCCGCAGCGGCAGCACCAGTGCCAGGCTCACGGCCTCGGGCCGCTGAATGGCCAGCGCCTTCGGGAACAGCTCGCCAAAGAGCACGTGCAGGAACGTCAGAATAATCAGGCCCACTGCTACCGAAATGCTGTGGGCCGTAACGGGGTTAATGGTCAGGCCGAGGTGGGGTAGGAGCCCCAGAATCAGCTCCGTAAAGAGCTCTTCGCCCACGGCGCCCAGCAGCAGCGAAGCAATGGTGACGCCCAGCTGCGTGGCCGAGAGGTAATCGTAAAGCCGCCGCACCACGCTCAACGCCTGCCCGGCCAGGCGGCTGCCTTCTTTAGCCTTGATTTCGAGCTGCGAGAACCGAACCCGGATGAGGGAAAACTCTGCCGCGACGAAAAAGCCGTTTACTAAAACCAGGAAGAGAGTAAAAAGTATTTTTAAGCCCATGTGTTTGGCTTTCCAGCAACACAGCCGGTCGGGGAAGCCTTCATACTACAAAAGTACGCACATTGGCAGGGCGAGTTGGTGATAGCTACCTAATTACTACAGATTGAGGCTGGTCGCCGCCCATATTACGAGGGCCTTAAACGACTAAGAGGCGCCTTTTCCGGAGAAAAATCGCCTCTTAGCATCTGCTGTAGCGGAAGGACTTGAACCTCCACGAAGTGGTTAGCCAATTGCCTCGAAAAGCAACTGATTTGTCCCAGGGTCTTCACCCCCGAGATAGGAGGGCGTGTCTGCCAGTTTCACCACACTACAAGATAATTGCCTAAACACCACTTGCGTTTATTGAAGTCAAAATTACGGCAAACCACCTGTGTGTTCCTAATGTTTCTTATTAAGTTTATAAAAAATGTAGTATAAGTACCATTTATGATATAAATTTGCCCCAGATTATTTTTCTTTTGTATAACGCGCTCTTATGAATTAGATACGATAGACTATCGTATTTTGAATTTGCTGCTAGCCGATGCCAGGATGCCCTACACCGAAGTGGCGCGTCAGATTCAGGTGTCGGCGGGTACAGTGCATGTGCGCATGGGCCGGCTTGAGGAACTGGGTATCGTGCGGCGTGCTACCCTCTCGCTCGGCCTGGTAAAGCCTGGCTACGGCACGCAAGCCTATGTGGGTGTGTGCCTGCTGAGTAGCGCGCGTTTCGCGGAGGTAGTAGAGCGGCTGCGCGCCATCGCGGAAGTCACGGATGCCTATTTTACTACGGGACCTTACCACATTTTTACGTATCTGCGTTGCCGCGACAATGAGCAGCTGCGCGCTATTCTACACGATACTATTCAGCAGCTGGAGAGCGTCGGGCGGACCGAAACGCTGGTGCTGCTCGACGAGCTATTTATCCGGCCCATCGCCCTGCGTGCTGAGTAAACCCGTGCCTACCCCCCGGCATTCGGGCCATGTCACTGAGGTCAGTCCTTACCTAGTATGGCGGGCTTCGTTGGTTGGGCCTGGGCCGTAGCTCCGGTAAGGCCGAAAGCCAGTAATGAGCTAAGCGGGAATTTTATGGCGAAATCATTGCATAAAAAAGCAAATAGACTTATGCAGTGAAACCTGGCAGAGTTTGACTTGGGTTGCGTGAGCACAGAAAAACCTTCCGGCCGGAGCCGAAAGGTTGAAGCATCCTGCGAAAAGCGCGTTACATCTTGGTTTTTGTAGTCGTGGTTTTGTTGGTTTTGTAACGCATGTCGGGCGTACCATCGGCTTTCATTGGGCCGGTATGGACGGTCGTGGTTTTGTTGGCCTTGTAGCGCATGTCGGGCGTACCATCGGCCTTCATTTTAGTCGAAGTAGTCGTCGTGGTACGAGTAGCTGGCATCGGCGACGTTTTAGTAGTCGTCATCTTAGTCGAGCTGCTGCTCATAGTGCTGGTCGCCGGTGCCGTTTGGGCCTGGGCCGCAAAACTGCCTGCTACCAGCAGCGCAGTGAGGAAACTGAGAAAGCGTTTCATGGGGTAAGATGGGGAATGAGTGGAAGAAAGCTCTGCCGTACCAGGCAGAAAATGTGCCGGAATATAGGGTGTTTACTGATAGAAACACCCCTGTCTGGCAAAGGAGATTACTGTTACGTTAACTAACTCATTATAAATGCTATACCGTAAGCAGGCAGCCATTCACTAGCTTATGCGCTGGCCATGTTTGGCGGGTTATAAAGCGCATAAAGTAGAAACATTACTCGAAAAAAGGAGGAATATCATGGAAGCAGAAGAAAATCAGGTCTTTTTTTATCAGATAGCTCTCCTCTTTGTGCTACGAAGAAACACCTGCTCCTGAGCTTGTTTTTCCTGAGCCCATGCGGCACCGCCGAACTCCAGGCCGCTCCCTTGCTCTCGCCGGCTACGGTCACCAGGGCCAACCCCAACCGCCTACAGCGGACTATGCGTCGGCTACATCGCCAAGCCCAGGCGCGCGCCCATAAGAACCGCCACCGGTAAGGAAATAGCCACAGATTAGCCAATAAAAAGCCCCATGCCAACTAAGGTACGGGGCTTTTGATACTTAAGCAGTAATAGCTGGTAGCTAAGCAGTTACCTGGGCTTCGAGCTTCTGGGCCAGCACGTGCTTAGGCACGGCACCTACTTGTTTGTCCACAATCTGCCCATTTTTGAAAACCAGCAGGGTAGGGATGCTACGGATACCGAACTTCATGGATGTCTGGGGATTAGCGTCCACATCTACCTTGCCTACGATGACTTTGCCTTCGTATTCGCCGGCCAGCTCTTCTACCACCGGGCCTACCATGCGGCAGGGACCACACCATTCGGCCCAGAAGTCTACGAGCACTGGTTTATCCGAGTTGATGATTTCCTCGAAGTTGGCATCGGTTATTTCAATTGCTTTGTGCGCCATGACGCTAAGGATTTTGTAGGTGAAAAAACGTCCGGCGTGTACGGCCAACGGGGCTGCAAGGTAGCGGAGTTGGAGTAAAACAACCGGGGTAGGGGAAAGTTCAGGCCGGGTTCATATGGTTTATAGCAACGAGCACACATCCAGCTCAAACTCCTTCATTTTATCGATAAAGGTCTTGGGCTCAATCTGGAAGCGACGCGAAAACATATCCACCGCCAGCCGCTCGTGAGGCTCTACAAATTGAATTTCCAATCGCTTTGAACCCTTGGCGTGCTCAATAGCTTCCTGCAAGCGGTCAATCATGGGGCCGGTTACGGTGCGCAGGTCCAGCTTCACGCGCACGCCTTTGCTGAGCTTGTCGGCCACCTGGGCCAGCGGCTCCATGTTCTTGATTTTTAATTCCCACTGGTCCTGGGTGCCGTAGCGCAGTTCCATCTTGCCCCGAATAAAGAGCGGCGGCACCTGCTCGTTGTGGTAGTTTTTGGGGTTGATGAGCGGGCCGAAGCGGGTGTAGTCGTCGCGAAACAGCGCCAGGTTGATGCTCGAATCGTAATCTTCGATGTTGAACGACGCCATCGGCTGGCCGCTCTTGGTAGTGCGGAACAGCACGCCCGAGATGAGGCCGGCTACGTTCACATCCTTGCCTTTCTGGGCGTCGAGCTTGTCGAGCGGGCAGGTGCAGTAGGCGTCGATTTCCATGCGGTAGGTATCGAGCGGGTGGCCCGAGAGGTAGAAGCCCACTACTTCTTTTTCGCGGCGCAGCTTCTCGGGCGCGCTCCAATCTTCCAGGTCGTTGACCTTGGGTAGCGGCGCGGCCACCGCGCCGAACGCGCTGGCGCCAAACAAGCTATGCTGCGCCGACTCCTTGGCGGCCTGGTGCTGCTGGCCCAGCTTCATCGCTTTTTCGATGAGGTTCTGGTCGCCGGCCGGCGCGTCCATAAACTGCCGGCGGTTATATTTCTCGAAGCTATCGAAAGCACCGGCCTGGGCCAGGCTTTCCCAGGTTTTCTTGTTTACTGAGCGCAGGTTTACGCGCTTGGCAAAGTCGAATACGTCCGAAAACGGCCCGCTTTTCTGGCGTTCTTCCACCAGCTCCAGCACGGCGGCTTCGCCCGCGCCCTTCACGGCGGCCAGGCCGAAGCGAATCTGGTTTTCGCGCGGCACGTTGAATTTCTGTTCGCTCTCGTTCACGTCGGGGCCCAGCACCGAAACGCCCTGCTTGCGGGCTTCCTCGATGAAGAAGGTCACCTTCTTAATGTCGCCCATGTTATTGGTGAGCACGGCGGCCATGTACTCAGCGGGGTAGTTAGCCTTCAGGTAACCAGTCTGATACGCTACTACCGAGTAGGCGGCCGAGTGCGAGCGGTTGAAGCCATACTCCGCGAATTTTTCCATCACGTCGAAGACTTCGCTAGCCTTCTTCGCCGGAATTTTGTGGATTTCGCCGGCTCCCTTTACGAATTTCTCGCGCTCCAGGGCCATCTTTTTCATGTCCTTCTTACCCATCGCGCGGCGCAGCAGGTCGGCCCCGCCGAGCGAGTAGCCGGCCAGAATCTGGGCCGTCTGCATAATCTGCTCCTGGTACACCATAATGCCCTGGCTGTATTCCAGAATGGGCTTGAGCAGCTCGTGCGGGTACTCCACGGGTTCCCTGCCGTGCTTGCGGTTGATGAAGTCGGGGATGAACTGCATCGGGCCGGGCCGGTACAGGGCGTTCATAGCAATCAGGTCCTCGATGTTGGTCGGCTTCAAGTCCTTGAGGTACATGCGCATGCCTTCCGACTCGAACTGGAACGTGCCGATAGTATCGCCGCGCTGGTAGAGCGCGTAGGTCTTGGGGTCGTCGAGCGGAATATCGTCGATATCGATTTTAACGCCGTGGTTGCGCTCAATCAGGTTCAACGCATCCACGATGATGGTCAGGGTTTTAAGGCCCAGAAAGTCCATCTTCAGCATTCCGGCGCTCTCAATCACCTTGCCGTCGAACTGCGTGATGAGCAGGTCCGAGTCCTTGGAGGTCGAAACGGGGATGTAGTTGGTAATGTCGTCGGGCGCGATGATGACGCCCGCCGCGTGAATGCCGGTATTGCGCACCGAGCCTTCGAGGCGCTCGGCCAGGGCCAGAATCTGGCCTTTCAGGTCGCTCTGGTCGTTGCGGATGGCGGCCAGCTCGGGCACGTCGCGGAAGGCGCCGGCCAGGGTAGTGCCGGGCTTTTCGGGCACGAGCTTGGCAATCTCATTGGCGGCGGGTAGGGGCAGTTCCATCGCCCGCGCCACGTCCTTGATGCTCGACTTGGCGGCCATCGTGCCGAAGGTGATAATCTGGGCCACCTGCGTTTTACCATACTTCTGCACCACGTAGTCGATGACTTTCTGACGGTTCACGTCGTCAAAGTCGATGTCGATATCGGGCATCGACACGCGCTCGGGGTTCAAAAAGCGCTCAAACAGCAGCGAATACTTGATGGGGTCGATGTTGGTGATGCCCACGCAGTAGGCCACCGCCGAGCCGGCCGCCGAGCCCCGGCCCGGCCCCACGGCCACGCCCATGCTCCGGCCCTTATTAATAAAATCCTGGGTAATAAGGAAGTAGCCCGCAAAGCCCATCGTCTGGATAATGCGCAGCTCGTAGTCCAGGCGCTCCTCAATCTCGGGCGTGCGCTCAGAGTAGCGCGGCTTGACACCCTCAAACGCACCCTTAAACGTGAGGTCGCGCAGAAACTCGTCGGCGTTGGCAAACTGGGGGGGTAGGGGGAAGTTGGGAAGCAGAATATCGCGCGCCAGCTTGGGCGGCGTTATCTTATCCACAATCTCATTGGTGTTATCCACACTCGCGGGCACGTCGCTGAACAACTCGTTCATCTGCGCCTGACTCTTGAAGAAGAACTGGTCATTGGCGAAGCCGAAGCGGCGCTTGCGCTGCCTGGGCGGCTTTTGCAGCTCCTCGTCGATGCGGCCGAGCATTCGGCGGGCGTTTTCGTCGTAGGCGTGGGCGCTGCGCAGGTTGTCGAGCGTGTCGTAGTGCACGCGCTGGTCGGCGGTGAGCACGGTGTAGTAGTTCGTCTCAAAGTCGCCGACCGGGATGCTCCGCTCCTCGGCCGTGTTTACGCACAGCAGCAGGTCGTGGGCCGCGTAGTCGGTCTGGTCCACGTAGTGCGAGTCGTTGGTGCAGATAACCTTGACGTTGTACTTCTTAGCGAGCTTCAGCAGCACCTGGTTCACATCCTCCTGGCTTTTGCCGGTGCCGTCGAAGTTCATCAGCCCGTGCCGCTGAATCTCGATGTAGTAATCCTCGCCAAATACGTCGAGCCACCACTTCAGCAGCTCCTCGGCCTTTTCTTCGCTCTCAAAGAGAATGGCCTGCGGCACCTCAGCCCCGATGCAGCAGCTGGTGGCAATCAGGCCCTCGTGGTACTTGAGCAGCAGTTCTTTATCAATGCGCGGAAACTTCGAGTACACACCCTCAATAAAGCTCATCGAGCAGAGCTTAGAGAGATTGTGGTAGCCGGCCTGGTCCTTGGCCAGCAGCAGTTGGTGGTAGCGGTTGTCCTTCTCGCCCTTTTCGCGCAGAAAAGTCTTCTTGTGGCGGTCGGCCACCATGTAAAACTCGCAGCCCACAATCGGCTTCACGTTGTACTTGTTGGCTTCGGCCACGAAGTTGAACGCGCCAAACATATTGCCGTGGTCGGTGAGCGCCACGGCGGGCATCCCGTCGGCCTGCGCCTTCTTCATAAGGGCCGAAATGCTGGCCTGGCCGTCGAGCAGCGAGTACTGGGTGTGGGAATGAAGATGCGAGAAAACGGGCATGAGCAGGCAGTAGGAGCAGTTGTCAGGTAAAGATACGACGGTCTGCGCCTGGTTCGCAGGCTTGCTTTTCTCGGAATTTACGGGTATGAGCCGAAGAAATACTGCGTAGTTTTTGGGCGCGTACTACGTGTTTTTTGATAGAACAGGAACCTCTTCTTACCCCATACGTTTACCGGAACACTAACTTTGGGCTTCTTCTACTGGAAGTTGACTGCTAAGGGCCACTACTAGCCCGCCGCCTGGGCTGCGTTTAGCTCCTGATTGAGCTAGCCAGCTTTGTTTGCCCGTGTATTTGCGGTTTGCCCACGGCAGCCACGGTGGGGCCGACTACTTGTGATAGTTGTCGATTTGCTACCCCTCCCCATGAAAGTATTAGCTGCCTCCACCGACCCGGTTTATACCCAGCCGGCCGCCCTTTCCAGCCTCGATAAGTGGCTGGGTCGCTACCTGCAAGACCAGCGCGACCTGCCGTTTGCGTACCTCATGCTGAAAATAACGGCCACGATGCTGCCGCTGGCGGTGCTGTTATTCGTGCCCGCCCTGCGTGGGACGTGGTGGTGGGCCACGTTCGGGCTATTTTTCTTTTTTAGTAATGCCCGCTTCAAGGGGCCGTTTGGGCTGATGCTACACTGCACCAGCCACCGGGTGCTATTTAAGAAGAAGCACGGCTGGTTGAACAACTATATTCCGTGGGTGCTGGGGCCGCTGTTTGGCCAAACGCCGGAGTCGTATTTCGTGCACCACATGGGGATGCACCATCCCGAAAACAACCTGCCCGACGACCAAAGCTCCACCATGTTTTACCAGCGCGACTCGCTGGGTGGCTTCCTGCGCTACCTCGGCGATTTTTTGGTTCTGGGCGTGGCCAAGCTGGCGGGCTACTTCACGCGCCGCAACAAGCCTACCCTGCGCTACCGCCTGCTGCGCGGCGAGGTGCTGTACCTGGGCCTGACGGTGGTGCTGGCTTTCGTGAACCTACCCGCCACGCTGGCCGTGTTCGTAGTGCCATTTGTGCTTTCGCGGGTCATTATGATGCTCGGCAACTGGGCCCAGCACGCCTTTGTTGACGCTGAAACGCCCGAAAACTGCTACCGTAACAGCGTGACGTGCATTAATACCAGCTACAACCACAAGTGCTGGAACGATGGCTACCACATCAGCCACCACCTCAAGCCGGCCCTGCACTGGACCGACCACCCGCACCACTTTCGCCAGAACCTGGCGCAGTACGCCGAAAACGAAGCCATTGTGTTCGATGGCATCCACTTCCTGCACATCTTCTTCTACCTCATGGGCAAGCGCTACGACCTGCTGGCCCGCCATTTCGTGCTGCTCGACGGCACGGCCCGCACCGAAATTCAGGTCACGGACCTGCTGCGTACCCGCACCCGGCGCATCAGCCGCAGCGTGCTCATGCCACAACTGGCGTGAGGAAATAATGAGGAATGAGGAAGGAAGAATTGGGCGTTAAGACCAACCCCCAATTCTTCCTTCCTCATTCCTCATTCTTCATTCTCACTTTACTCCCCGGCCGGCGCAGGCGCCAGTTGTACCAGGGCTTGGGATGGCTATCGAGGTAGGGTAGGAGCCAGTGCAGCACCACGATAGTCAGCCCGGTGCCCAGCACCGAGCCGGCGTACACGTCCTCCACGAAGTGCTGGGCCAGGTACACCCGCGAGTAGGCCGTGAGGGCCGCCAGCGCCACGAAAGCGTAGCCCCAGCGCTTGTCTTTCACCAGTAGCGTGAGCAGCAGAAAGACCGAGAAAGCCGACGTGGAGTGCCCCGAAGGAAAGCTCTTAAGCGTGCCCATCACTACCCCCTCTACTACGTGCAAAGGCGGAAAGCCAGGGTTCTCACTGAAGTAGCGGAAGGGCCGTGGGTGACCCGTGAAAATGAGCTGCTTGCCGATTTGGGCGGCCAGTGAGGTCACGGCGAAGCACACGAAGCTCACGAAGGCCCAGCGGAAGCGCACGAACAGCAGCCCCAGCGTGATGAGGACGTAAAACAGGCCGTCGCCCACGTTGGTGAAGGGCCGGAAGAGCTGGTCGAAAAAGGGCGTGTTGTGGCCGTTGACGAAGAAAAACGCCAGGTGCTTGGGCGTGGCGAGCAGCACGGTGCCGACCACCACCAGCAGCACGGCGTAGGGAACAAGGAAGGTGCGGGTTTGCCGGAGCAGGTGGAGCATAGGGAAGACGGGCTGGCCGCGCCGGAGGGGGTAGGGGCCGGGCAAAATTACCGCCGGGCGGGTCCGCGTCGTTTGGCAGGGGCCTAACTTGCGATGTCTAACCCGTTTTTTCCGCCTCTCCATGCGCTACGGTCCCATCGCCCCCGAGCTGTTTATCGATAATCGCCGCCGCTTCCGCGAGCTGCTGCCGCCGCAGTCGCTGGCCATGTTTAATGCCAACGACATCCTCCCCACCAACGCCGATGGTACGCTGGCGCTCAAGCAGAATACCGACCTGTTCTACCTCAGCGGCGTCGACCAGGAAGAGAGCATCCTCGTCATCTGTCCCGACGCGGCACTGCCCAAGCACCGCGAGATTTTATTTCTGAAGGAGACTTCCGAGCATATTCTGGTTTGGGAAGGCTACAAGCTGACCAAAGAAGAGGCGCGCCAGGTGTCGGGCGTGCCTACTATCATGTGGCTCGACCAGTTCCCAGCGGTGCTGGCGGCGCTTATGAACGAGGCCGAGTACGTGTACCTCAACTCCAATGAGCACATTCGGGCGGTGGTGGAGGTCGAAACCCGCGACGCCCGCTTTATCAAGGATTTGCAGCGGCGCTACCCCCTGCACCAGTACCGCCGCGCCGCCAAACTCACGTACCAGCTGCGCGCTATCAAAAGCCCAGAGGAAATCCGGCTGATGCGCCGCGCCTGCGAGATTACTGGCAACGCTTTCCGGCGCTTGCTGGGTTTCGTGAAGCCCGGCGTGTGGGAATACGAAATCGAGGCCGAGATTCTGCACGAGTTCGTGAAGAGCGGCTCGCGCGGGCCGGCCTACACCAGCATCATCGGCAGCGGCGAAAGCGCTACTATTCTGCACTATATCTCCAACGACCGCCAGTGTCAGGATGGCGATGTGCTGCTGCTCGACTTCGGCGCCGAGTATGCCAACTACGCCGCCGACCTCTCGCGCAGCATCCCGGTCAATGGCACGTTCACGCCGCGCCAGCGCCAGGTGTACGAGGCCGTGCTGCGGGTTTTCAAGTTCGCCAAAACCCAGCTCGTCGTCGGCAATGAAATCGAAGCCTACCACAAAGCGGTGGGCGCCACGATGGAGCAGGAGCTGATTAAGCTCGACCTGCTCAACGCCAGCGACGTGAAAAACCAGGACCCCGACGCGCCGCTCTACAAGCAGTATTTCCCGCACGGCACCAGCCACTACCTGGGCCTCGACGTGCACGACGTGGGCTATAAATACCGCAAGTTTGAAGCCGGCATGGTGTACACCAACGAGCCAGGCATCTACATCCGCGAGGAAAAGCTGGGCATCCGCCTCGAAAACGACATCCTGCTCACACCCCCCGGCAATGAAGACCTCATGGCCAATATTCCGCTGGAACTGGCTGATATTGAGCGGCTGATGAAGTAGCGCGAACTTTCCAGTTCGTGCGCGAGCGCAGCGAGCAGGCGGAGCCGAACGACCCGACCGCGAGATGCTCGCCGCGCTCGCGCACGAACTGGAAAGTTCGCGCTACTGCGGCCGGCGGAACAGCAGCAAGTGCTGCTGGGGCAGGGTTTCGCGCACTTCGACAAACTCCAGCCCAATGGCGGCCATTTCCTTGCGGGCCTGCGCCACCGTCATTTTGTGAATCTCCTTGATGGGTACGTTAGGGTCTTCGGCGCGGTACTCCACCAGGGCCAGGCGGCCGGTGCCGGGCCGCAGCGCCTGGCGAATGGCCAGGCCCATCTCACGGGGCTTGTCAAACTCGTGGTAGGCATCCACGATGAGCACGACATCGACGGCATCGGCAGGCAGGTGCGGGTTGCTGGTGGTGCCCAGCACGGGCTCCACGTTGCGCAGGCCGTTTTTGGTCTGGCGCTGCTTGAGCTCCGCTATCATTTCGGGCTGAATATCGACGGCCAGCACCCGGCCCTGCGGCACCAGCGGCGCCAGCTGAAATGAGAAAAAGCCCGTGCCCGCGCCAATATCGGCCACCGTATCGGTGGGCTTGAGGTGCAGCTCCTTGATGAGCGTGGCGGTGCCTTCTTCCTGGCTGCGCTCGTCGCGCTCCAGCCAGTCGGCGCCCTCGTGGCCCATCACGTGGGCAATCTGCCGGCCCTGGTAGTAGCGGCCAATGCCGTTGGGGTCGCGGGCCGGGCGGCTTTGGTAGCCCTGCGAGTCGGGCGGGCGGCTGGCATTTGTGATGGCATCGGCCCGGAAGCTAGTTCGGCCAGCCATGTTCGACTCGATGGGCAACTGCGTGCAGGCAGCTACCCCCGCTAGCGTTCCCAAGCTGGCCCATAGCACTACGGCGTTTTTCATAACTAGCGATATGGTCAAAAACAGGTTTTCACCCGCCGCACAACAACGAGAAGCCGCCGGTCGTTCAGCGGTAGGGAAAGGTAGCTGCTTCCCAAAAATAAAAAAAATGACCTCGGCCTTCAGCCAAATTCTTTCTTACAACGTACTCCGGGCACAATTCTTTCACTTTCACTCATCATTTTGCTTTTCACCTTATGCAAAATCTAACTTCTACCTTGAGCCGCCTTGCCGTGGTTCTTACCGGCGCGCTGGCCCTTGGCTCCTGTAGCCGCGCCGAATACGCTTTCTTGCCCAAGTCAGCCTCGTACCTGGGCACCACCACTGCCGCGCCCAAAGCCCGCGTGGGGACCGCGCCCGTTGCTACCCCCGCCCCGCTGGCTCAGGCCCCCGTAGCGGCTCCCGCTCCCGAACTGCCCGCCGTGGCTCCCGAGATTGTGGTTGCCACTACCCCCGCTGCCCCGCGCGCCGCCAGGGTAGCGGCGCCTACCCCCCCGGTGCAGACCGAAGTCGCCGCCGCTCCCGAAGCTGCTACGGTAGCCACCCCAGCGCCGCAGAAGCTGAGCCTGGTGCAGCGCATTGCGCTGGCCAAAGTCACCAAGAAGCTCAACAAGCTGGCGGCTAAGTCGCCCCAGTTCAAACAGGGCGATAACACGGCCCACACGGCCCGCATCAGCGGTAACCTGCGCACGGGGCTGATTCTGCTGCTGATTGGCTTAATTGTGGGCCTTTTCAATGGCCTGATTGGTACCATCATCGCCCTTATTGGCGTAGTATTCATCGTGCTCTGGCTGCTCGACGAGCTGTAGCCACTTCGTTCGCCTACTCCCTGAAAAAGCCCCTGCCGCACTCGATGCGGCAGGGGCTTTTCGCTGGTTGAACGGTAGAGTTGAGGGCAGATGAATCCGGCCCTACATCGGGTCCACGTCCACCACCAGGCGGGCCTGGCGGTATTCCTTCTGGTCGCGCACCACGTCCAGCGCCGCGCAGATGGCCAGCTTGGCGGCCTTCAGCACCGTGTGCTCGCGGCTGAGCTTGATGACGATTTCCTGCAAAAAGAAATTACGGATGCGGAAAATGTACGGCGCCTCGGGCCCCAGCACCGGGCCGCGGCCCAGGCGGTCGGCCAGCTCCTGGGTAAGCCGGATGGCCGCCTTTTGGGCCAACTCCTGGTCCATGTGCTTCACCGTCAGCTTTATCATGCGGGCGAAGGGCGGGTACTCGTGCTCGCGCCGCTGGGTTATCTCGTACTCGTAAAATTCGAGGTAGTCGTTGCGAATGACTTTATCAAAAATGACCTGGGTAGGGTCGCCGGTCTGAATCAATACCTTACCCTTCTTGCCCTTGCGCCCGGCCCGGCCGCTCACCTGCACAAACATCTGGTAGGCGCGCTCGTGGGCCCGGTAGTCGGGGTAGTGAATGATGGCGTCGGCGTTGACGATGCCCACCAGACTCACATTCTCGAAGTCGAGGCCCTTGGTCACCATCTGGGTACCTACCAGCACGTTGGTTTTCTGCTGCTCAAAGTCGCCGATAATCTGCTGGTAAGCGTTTTTGGCGCGGGTCGTGTCCAGGTCCATGCGCTGCACGTTGGCCTGGGGCAGCATGATTTTGAGGTCGTCTTCCAGCTTTTCGGTGCCGAAGCCCTGGGTGCGCAACGCCCGCGAGCCGCAGGCCGGGCACTGGGTAGGCATTCCTTCGTGGTAGCCGCAGTAGTGGCAGCGCAGCTCGTGGGCGTGCTTGTGGTAGCTCAGGCTCACGGCGCAGCTCTGGCACTTAGGGATGTAGCCGCAGTCGTTGCACTCAGTTACGGGCGCGTAGCCGCGGCGGTTCTGGAATAGGATAACCTGCTCATTCTGCGCGATTTTGCTTTCCATCGCGCTCAGCAAATCGGCCGAGAAGTGGTTGTGCATCTTCTTCTCAGCGCGCAGCTTGCGGGTGTCAATCAGCTCAATATCGGGCATTCCGGCTTCGCCGAAACGCTTGCTGAGCGTGACTAATCCGTAGCGGCTCTGCCGGGCCATGTAGTAGGTCTCCACGGCCGGCGTGGCCGAGCCCAGCAGCACCTTGGCACCCTGGAAGTTGCCCATCATCAGGGCTACCTCGCGGGCGTTGTAGCGCGGAGCGGGGTCGTACTGCTTGTAAGAGCTTTCGTGCTCCTCGTCCACGATGATGAGCGACAGGTTATCAAACGGCAGAAACACCGCCGAGCGTACGCCCACCACCACCTGAAAGCGGCCCGAAAGCACGCCGTTCCACACCTCTACCCGCTCATTGTCCGAGAATTTGGAGTGGTACACGCCCAGCCGCGAGCCGAACACGCGCATAAGCCGGGTTACTATCTGAGCCGTAAGGGCGATTTCGGGCAGCAGGTACAGCACCTGCCCGCCGCTCTCCAAAGCATTGCGAATGAGGTCGATGTAAATCTCCGTCTTGCCCGAGCCGGTCACGCCGTGCAGCAGCACGATATTTTGCGGCCCAAATAGCTCCATCACCTCGTCGCGGGCCACCGTTTGCGCCTCATTGAGCTGGTAGGGCATCTGGGCCACCGGGTTTTCATCAAGCGGAAAGCGCGACACAATCTGGTCGAACTGCTCCAGGATGCCGTTCTTTATCAGCGTGTTCACGGCCGAGGCCGAGAGGTGAGGCGAACTGGTGAGGTAGGCCTTTTCGATGCCCTGGTGGTTGAGGTGCTCGTTGTGGTGCACCGGCACGCGCTGCAAGTACTTCAGCAGCACGTCCACCTGCTTGGCCTTGGCGGCCAGGTCTTCAAACAACCGCTCCACGGCGGCCGTGCTCACGTAGTGGTGCGCCAGCCGCACCTTCTTCAGCACCTTGGGCGTGTACTTATCGGCCATCTGCTCAAACAGAAAGATGATATCCTTCTGCATCAGCGACTTAATGACCTTGTGAAACGACGCGATGCCCAGCAAATCGCCCACTTCGGTAAACGTCAGCGCCTTGCCGTCCTCGATGCGCAGGTTGTCCACGATGCGCTGCTCCTTGTCATCCAGGGGGTAGGGGCTGCCCTCGCTCAAATAAGCCGGGTGCAGCTGAATGCGCGACTCGGAGCTAAGCTTGAGTGCGGCCGGCAGCGCGGCGTTTATCACCTCGCCCAGCGTGCAGAGGTAATACTCGGCTATCCAGCGAAATAGCTTGAGCTGCGGCTGCGTCACGACGGGCGCGTCGTCAATAAATTCCAGAATGTACTTGGCCTGGTAGTCCTTGGGCGGCGTTTCGTGCACGGCCGCCACAATGCAGCTCAGCGTGCGCTTGGCCCCAAACTGCACGATGACCCGGCCGCCGATTACCACGTTGTCATTCAGCTCAAACGGCACCCGGTAAGTGTAGAGCTTAGGCAGTGGCAAGGGCAAAATGACGTCCACGAACAGCGTCACGCGGTCGGGCATGGCCGCCGGGGCGGGGGTAGGCGAAGCAAATTCGAAGGTGAGCGACACGGAAAACGACTAGCAGCAGGCGAATAGTAAAGATAACCCCGACTGGCGGCCAGTAGTGCGAATTTTCCAGTTCGCGCGCGAGCAAAGCGAGCAGGCGGAACCGGACGATTGCGGGCGCAAGCTGCTCGCTGCGCTCGCGCACCGGAAAGTTCGCGCTACTGGGCCAACTGCGCCAGGGCCTCGGGCACCGAGTGCACCGGCAGCTGGCAGGCACGGTCGCGGCACACGTAGAGGGTGGTTTTATCGCTGCCCGTGCGGCCGGCGAGCAGGGGTAGAGCGCTGGCCGTGAGGCTACCCGCCAGCACGTCGTTGGGCAGAAAATGCTGGCTTAGCTGAGCACGAAACGCTTCGGCCTGCGGGCCAGTGATAGCCACTTCGGCTCCCGGCCGCAACAGCGCCACGTAGAGGCTGGCCCAGTTGGTGAGGTGTTGCGGCTCTCTGGCTACCAGGGCCTGCACCTGGCCCAGCATAGCAGCGGCGAGCGCTTGGTAGTCAGCGTTTTCGAGGAGGCGACCCAGGCGCAGCAGGTTGTGGGCCATCACCGAGTTAGAGCCAGGAATGACGTTGTCGAATAGTTCCTTTTTGCGGGCGATGAGCGGCTCGGCGCTGGCATCGGTGTAAAAAAACTGCTGCTCGGCGGGGTCAAAAAAATTGTCGAGCACGTAGGTCGTCAGCGCTTCCGCTTCGCGCAGCCAGCTTTCGGTAAACGTGGCTTCGTAGAGGCTCACGTAGGCTTCAATCACCAGCGCATAGTCTTCCAAAAAGCCGTTGATGGTGGCGCGGCCGTTTTTCCAGGTGCGGTAGAGACGCGGCCCGTTGCGCAGATTAGCCTGCAAAAACTCGGCATTACGCAGCGCCAGGTCTAGAAACTCCTGTTCGCCAAAAGCCCGGTAGGCGGCCAGCAGCCCGCTGAGCATGAGCGCGTTCCAGCCCGTCAATACCTTGTCGTCGAGGCCCGGCCGCACGCGGTTGGCGCGGGCGGCCAGCAGCTGCTTTTGCCAGCCGTGAATGAGCTTAGCCAGCACGTGCGGGTCCAGCATGTGTTCAGTGGCAAAGTCAGCGTCCGGTTGCCGACGGTGCAGAATGTTGTTGCCGTGCTCCCAGTTTCCGAGTCCCGTGCATTGGTAGTAGGCCGCCGCCAGCGGCTCCTCGTCGCCCAAAATGGCCTGCAGTTCCTCGCGGGTCCAGACGTAAAACTTGCCTTCCTCGCCCTCGCTGTCGGCATCGAGCGACGAGTAGAAACCGCCCTCCGGGTTAGTCAGCTCGCGCCGCACCCAGTTCACGGTCTGAAACACGACCTCGCGGTACAGCGGCTCCTGCGTCACCTGAAATGCCTCGCTGTAGAGGCTCAGCAGCTGGCCGTTATCGTACAGCATCTTCTCGAAGTGCGGCACCAGCCACTCGGCATCGACCGAGTAGCGGGCCCAGCCGCCGCCCACCTGGTCGTAGATGCCGCCCCAGGCCATCCCGCGCAGCGTGAGGTTAACTTGGCTCAGAATCTGCTGGCTGCCTGAGATATGGTAGGCCCGCAGCAAAAACCGCCAGATGCTGGGCATCGGAAACTTGGGCGCGCGGTTGGTGCCGCCGCGCTCGCGGTCGAAGCGCTGGGCCAGGTTGTAGGCCAGCAGCTTGAATTCCTCGTCGCTGACGGCCGTGCTCACCAGCTCGCCGGCCGCGCCGTATTTCTCCAGCTCGCTCGCTTGCAGCACCTGCGCAAAGCGCTCGGCCGAGCCTTCCAGCTCGGCGCGGTGCTCACCAGCGTAGGCCTGGGCCACGTTTTCGAGTAGCTTCACCCAGTTGCCGGGCGGGAAATACGTGCCGCCGTAAAACGGCTTAGCCTCAGGCGTCAGCAGCACGTTCAGCGGCCAGCCGCCCTGAATACCCATCGCCTGCACCGCATCCATGTAAATCTGGTCCACGTCGGGCCGCTCCTCGCGGTCTACCTTGATGCACACGAAATACGCGTTCATCACCCGCGCTATCTGCTCATTCTCAAATGATTCACGCTCCATCACGTGGCACCAGTGGCAGGCCGCGTAGCCAATGCTTACCAAAATAGGCTTCTGCTCGGCCTGGGCGCGCGCCAGCGCCTCCGGCCCCCACGCATACCAGTCCACCGGGTTGTGGGCGTGCTGGAGCAGGTAGGGGCTGGTTTCGTGGGCCAGGCGGTTGGCAGCGGGGGTAGGGGAAGAGCTGGACATGGATTCGAAAGAGACGGGTAAAACAAAACCCAGCCGGCCGGGCTGGGTTTTGAGAAAAATCAGGTGGCTGGCGAGTCGCCGGCTGGTGGCGGCGTGCTACTCGCGGCGCGGCTCCGTCGCGGAGCAGGTGCTTTGGCCGCAGGCTTCTTCAGCGTAGTTTTCTTCGCGGCCGCCGGTTTTTTAACTGCTTTAGCAGCCTTAGTCGTCGTAGCCTTTTTGGCGCGGGGCGCGGGCTTTTCCGAAACAGTGGGCTCGCTGGCAGCGGGCGGCGGTGCTTGCCCGGCCGCAGGGGCGACTGCTTCCGCGTTGGCGATTAGCAAAGGGGTAGTCGCTTTGGGTCGGCCCCGGCGCGACCTAGCCGCTGTGGGTTCGGGCGGCGACACGTCCGTTATATCGGCTGGATTTGGCCGTTCGGCTTCGGCCACAACCGGCCGCTCCAGTAGTATCTCCGGGATAATCGGCGGCGAAATAATGGGCGCCTGTGCCGGGGCCGCCTCGGCCGCCGGGGTGCTGCCAGCATCACTCGGTGCGCCGGCGCGGTATAAGCTGCGGCGTTCGCCCCGCTTCACCAGCCCCGATTTAGTAATCACTTTTGACCGCTTGGGCGTTGGGCCCGCCCCGCGCTTGCGGGGGGGGGTAGGCAGCGCGGCGGTTGCGGGAGCCGTGCTCGCTGCTACCTCGCCAGCTCGTGGGCTCAATTCGGCGGCGTCGCCTGGTGCGGAAGCTGCTTCCTGCACCGGCTCAGCAGGCAGCGGCACGTTTGCCGTTTCCTGCGCCAGCTCCTCAGTCAATTCATCTTCTGCTAAGCTACCTGTTTGCTCAACCGCTATTCGCGCGGCGTTTTTGCGCGCGGTGCGCTTCGCTCCGCCGCGCGAGCGCCGCTTCTTCTTTTTGGCTGGATAGGCGGTTGCCTCCTCCCCTGGCAAAGTTTGCTCTTCGGCTACGGTGGACAACTCGGTCACAGCGTCCGCAGTTATTTCAACTAACTGTCTTTCAGGGGTCGAAACGGCATCAGTCTCCGCTGATTCTGTCATAGCGGGTAGGGGCCAGCCACCCCGCCGGTCCTGGCCGGGGCGGTCAGCCCGGCGGCCATCGCGCCGATTATCCTGCCGGCCATTGCGGCGCTCTGGCTGCCTGGCAGCAGTATCCGCTTGAGTAGGAATGGCTACTTTTTCAGCACCCGCTACCGCGTCATCGCCGATATCAATGCGCTCCTCGTCATCCAGTGCCACTTCGGGCACATACGCTGGCTTGGGAGGGGGTAGGGCTACCAGTTGGCGCTGCACATCGCGCAGCTCCTGGCGCACATCCACGCCCTGGCTGCTGAGGCGCTCCAGCCGCTCGGCCGTCTGGTCCAGGAAGGTGCGGTGCTCGGGGGCACCCAGGTGCAGCGGCCGGTGGCCCAGCGACTGCCGCACCGCCGCCCATTCCTTGCGGAAGCGGCCAAAATCGGCGTCAAAGTAAGCCCGCGCAAACTTGTCCCAGATGTAGTCCTCGGCCACTTCTGAGGGGTGCAGCATATCGCTCGCGTAGAAACGGTAGTCGCGCAGCTCATCCGTCAGCAGCTCATAGGCCGGAAAATAGCTAACGCCCGGCAGCAGCTCGCTCAGGTAATGACAAGCCACGCGCAGCACCGACTTGCTCACCGCGTTCAGGGGTAGGGTATCCTTGATGTGCCGCACGGGGCTCACCGTCAATACAAGGCGTATTTCAGGATTGAGGCGCCGCAGTAGTGCGTGTACTTCGGCTAGGCCGTTTACAATCTCATCGGCGGTCAGCAGCTCCTTCTCGAATAGTGCCGCTGGTAGCTTGTGCAGGTTGCTCACCAGCTCGCCGGTTTCGCGCAGGCGGTAGGCCCAGGCGGTACCCAGGGTCAGCACTACGGTATCGGCCGTGCGTACGAAATCGCCCACGCGCCGCACCGTCTCCTGGATAAGCTGAAGCAGCTCAACCGGCGATTCAGCCCCGATAGTGCTATGAAAGTCGTAGCTCTGCCAGCGGCCGCGCGCTTCTACCACGTGCTGCTGCCAATCCTGCTCTTCGCCGGCGGCCGCCCGTAGCAGCTGCGCCAGCGCCAAGGGCTGAAACACAGTCCCAAACGGGTTGACCAGCGTCATTACCTTATTCAGCCGTAGCCGCTCGCCGATGCTGTCGGCAAAGCACGAGCCTATGGTAAGTACCCGCGCCGTGCGCACCAATTGCCGCTCCTGCGGCGCAATAGTTAATTCAGTCCGAAACATGAATTGCAAAGGTAGGCGGTAAGCAACTGTTAACTAATAGCTGTTGGCTTATTAGCTTGGCCATGTGTTATCACCTTGTAAATCAGCGAAAAGCCCCGATAAAATGGCCTGGCTAGTACCAGGACCACCCATCGGGGCTTTTCCTAAAAAATCAGCTAACAGCTAAGGGCCGCATTAAGGCCCCCGCTATTGGCCAACAGCTTAAAATTTAAGCAGCTACCACGCGAAACTTAACCGTGTGCTTCACTTCCTTGTGCAGGTTGAGGGTAGCGGTGTAGTCGCCAGCGGTAGCCGGCTCCTGGTCGAAGCTCAGGCGCTTGCGATCCACGTCGATACCCTTATTTTTCAGCGCTTCAGCCAATTGCAGCGTGGTTACGCGGCCAAAGATTTTGCCGGTTTCGCCCACTTTAGCGGGCAGGTCAAATACCTGGTCGCCCACCTGGTCAGCAATAGCTTGTGCGTCAGCTTTTACCTTCTCAGCTTTGTGAGCTGCCTGGCGTACGTTTTCAGCTACGATTTTCTTAGCCGATTTATCAGCCAGCATAGCCAGGCCCTGAGGTAGCAGGTAGTTGCGGCCGTAGCCGGATTTTACCGTTACGAGGTCGTTCTTATAGCCCAGCCCCTTAACGTCGTCTTTCAGAATGATTTCCATGTCAGATGTGAAATTATGAATTATGAATTATGAATTATGAATTGCAACCAAAGCAGTTCTACTAATTCATAATTCATAATTCCTCATTCATAATTTATTTAAGGGCGTCAGCTACGTAGGGCATCAGGGCCAGGTGACGGGCTTTTGCCACGGCCTGGGCCACTTTGCGCTGGAATTTCAGGCTGGTGCCGGTAATGCGGCGGGGCAGCAAGCGGCCCTGCTCGTTCACGAACTTCAACAGAAAGTTCGGGTCCTTATAGTCCACGTACTTAATGCCGTTCTTCTTGAAGCGGCAATACTTGTTGCGCGTGTCAACGGGCTTATTGCCGTTGTTGCGGTCGTTGTTGCGGTTATTATTCGTAGCCATCGTATTGCTTGCTAGAGGGTTACTGAGCTACCGCTTCGGCCGCCTGGGGCGCCTTCTGCTGGTTCATCTCACCGTTGCGGCGGCGCTCGTTGTAGGTCACGGAGTGCTTATCGAGCACCGTGGTCAAAAAGCGAATAATGCGCTCGTCGCGGCGGAAAGCCAGTTCAAGTACGTCTACGATGTTACCTTCCCCGCTGTGATTGTACGTCAGCGTGAAATAATAACCAGTGGTTTTCTTCTGAATCGGGTAAGCCAGCTTGCGCAGGCCCCAGGCTTCAGTAGAAATGAGGTCGGCGCTATTTTCCTTAAGCACCTGCGAGAACTTCTCGACCGTCTCTTGCACCTGGCCCTCGTTCAGCACGGGGGTAAGGATGAAGACCGTCTCGTAATTTCTTACGTCCATTGACGGGGTTGATTTTAAAAAGTGAAAAAAATGAATCGGGGGGCAAAGGTACTGATTTTCCGGGTTATTACCAAAGGCCTGGCCCAAAGTATCCGCTCAAAGGCTCAGGTTATCAATAAGGTTAGGGCCGAGGCCTGCTATTTTTTATTTGGGGTAGGGTTTTCTGCCCGGAATGGAAAACCAAAACTATAAAAAGCAGGTTGGCCAAATAACCAATGGCTTAGTAATAGTTAAGAGCAGCAGGCAGAGGTCAGCCAGCCTATCTGGTCTGCTTCCAAATTAAGCGGGACCTTTCCCAAATGGCCTTTCTGCCTTTGCCGCCCACGATTCCTAGCCTACATTTGTACCCCGGAAAGGGTACGCCCGCAATCCGTTTTTACTGGTTCGTTTGGATGATGAATAGCTTTGTATCACGCACTACTTCCTGGGTGCTCGCATTACTTCTGGCTGTCGCGGCTCCGGCCCTGGCCCAAAATGCCGTCAATGCCGATAAGAAGGGCGTAACGCCCGGCGCGGCTGCCGGCGCTACCGTTGCCGGGGCGAAGGACGCGGCCAGCGCCGCCCCGCAAGGCTCCGGCACGCCCGATGCCGCCGCCATCGCGGCCGGTGACGCGCTGTTTAAAAATAACTGCGCGCAGTGTCACGCCGTTAACGAGAAAGTCGTGGGTCCGGCCCTCGGCGGCATTCTCAAACGCCGTACTATTTCCTGGATTATTCCCTGGATTCACAATTCGGCCAAAGTCATTGCCAGCGGCGACGATTACGCCGTGACGCTCTACAATGCCAACGGCAAGCAGCAGATGCCGGCCTTCCCGCAGCTGTCAGACAAGGAGATTACCAGCATCATGGCCTGGATTACCTCGCAGGAGGGTGGCGCTACGGCTACCACCGGCGGCGCAACCGCCGGTAATGCTGCGGCAGTTGATGGCAAAGCCGCCACGGGCGACACTGCCAGCGCGGGCGGCTACACCGACATGCTGCTCATCGTGCTGGTGGTAGTGCTGATTGTCCTGGTAGTAACCCTCGCCATCATCGCCAACCTGATGAAGGATGTACTCCAGGGCCGTAAAGACCTGGATGGTCGCGATATTGAGGTTCTGGAGCAGCGTTTCGACTGGGCCAGGCTCTATCAGTCGCCGGCTCTGCGCGGAATAGTGGGGGTAGTGTTTGCCTTGGTGTTACTCTACGTTGGGGTGCAAAGTGTAATGGCCGTGGGCCTCAAGCAGGGCTACCAGCCCACGCAGCCTATCGCCTTCTCGCACAAGATTCACGCGGGCGAAAACCAGATAAACTGTGCCTATTGCCATACCTCGGTTTACAAAGGCAAGTCAGCTAACATCCCGTCGGCCAACATCTGCATGAACTGCCACTCGCAGATTAAGACGGAGTCGCCCGAAATCAAGAAAATCTACCGCGCTATCGAGCGCAAGCAGCCGATTCAGTGGGTTCGTATTCACAACCTGCCCGACCTGGCTTATTTCAACCACTCGCAGCATACGCAAGTAGGTGGTATTCAGTGCCAGACCTGCCACGGCCCCATTCAGAACATGGAGGTGGTGTACCAGTATTCGGCTCTCACGATGGGCTGGTGCATCAACTGCCACCGCGAAACGCCGCTTAATACGAAAGGCAACGCCTACTACGACAACCTCGTGAAGCTGCACGACAAGTCAAACAGCGCGGTCCCCTTCACCGTGTCGTCGAACGGGGGTACTGAGTGTTCCAAGTGCCATTACTAACTTTTTCTTAGACAAGCTTTTATAAAAGACATGAGTCGTTTATGGGGGTAGCAGCAGTACTAGTTGCTACCCCCATACTGCCTCAACTTGAATGTCTCATTACTGATAAGATGAAATACTGGAAGGGAATTGAAGAGCTGGACAACTCACCGGAGTTTATAAAAAATGCTTTTGCTGAGTTTCCCGACTTTCTGCCGGTGAGGGAAGGCCGCGCTGGCGCTACTGATGACGCATCAGTAGCGCCGCGCCGTGACTTCCTCAAGCTCATGGGCTTTAGCGTAGCCGCTGCTACGCTGGCCGCGTGCGAAACGCCCGTTCATAAAGCAATTCCTTACCTCAATAAGCCGGAAGAAGTAGACCCCACTATTTCCAACTTTTACGCTTCGACTTATTTCACGGGCTCGGATTATAATGCTGTTCTAGTCAAAAACCGGGATGGTCGTCCTATCAAGCTGGAAGGAAACCCCGAGTCACCTGTAACGCGTGGTGGTCTTTCTGCCCGTGCTCAGGCAGCAGTGCTTAATCTGTACGATGGGGCGCGTCTGCGGCAATTTGCCATCAAAGGCAAGCCAGCGGATTACGACCAGGTTGACCAGGCAGTGCGGGCGGGCCTCGCTGGTACGACCGGCAAGATTGCGCTTGTTTCGCACACCATCATCAGCCCTGGCACCAAGCGCGCTATCGCAGCCCTGGCTGGGCGCTACCGCAATGTCGAGCACATCATGTATGATGTAAACTCGGCTTCCGGCTTGATTCAGGCCAACGGTGGCGTGCTTCCCGCCTATGATTTTAGCCGTGCCAACGTAATTGTCAGCCTTGGTGCTGATTTTCTGGGCACTTGGATATCGCCGGTTGAGTATTCCCGGCAGTATGTCACTAATCGGAAAGTAAGCACCGAGAAGCGCACCATGTCGCGCCACTTTCAGTTTGAAACGGCGCTTTCCCTAACGGGTTCGAATGCAGACGTACGGGTAGCGGTAAAGCCATCAGAGATGGGCACTGTCGCGCTTGCTTTGTATAACGCGGTTGCTGGCGGTAGTACTACCACCGGCCTGTCGGCTCTTGCCCAAAAGCAAATAGCGCAGGCCGCCAAAGAATTGCAGGCTAATCGTGGTGCCTCACTGGTAGTAGCTGGCTCTAATGACCCTGCCGTGCAGGCGATTGTGGCGGCCACCAACCAAGCGCTTGGCAATGTTGGCACTACTATCAATCTGTCGGCGCCTTCGTTCGTGCGCCAGGGCAATGACGCTCAGATGGCGCAGTTTGTCGACGAGCTGAAAAGCGGCGCTATCGGGGCAGTTATTTTTTATAACGCCAATCCGGTTTATAACCACCCGCGCGGAGCAGAAATTGAGGCGGCATTGCTAAAGATACCCCTTAGTATCTCGCTCAATGACCGCCTCGATGAGACGGGCTTCCTTTGCCAGTACCAGGCACCCGACAGCCACTGGCTGGAATCCTGGAATGACTTTGAGCCGAAGAGTGGCTCCCTGAGCTTAGCGCAACCTGCGATTACTCCGCTATTCAAAACCCGCCAAGCTCAGGAAACTTTCCTGCGTTGGGCCGGCTCGAATGAGTCGTATTATAACTTCCTGAAAGATGGCTGGCGCACTATATTAGGTGCCAACGCCGGCTTCCAGGCTGCTTGGGATAAGGCAGTGCACGATGGGGTGTATATGGGTTCAGCCCTTGCTATAACCCCGTTTACGGGGCGCGCAATGAGTGTATCCGAAGCTACTGGCAGTATCGGAAACGGAACAAAGACTGGTATTGAAGCGGTCCTCTACGAGAAAGTTGGTATCGGCCAAGGTGGGGTAGAGGCTAACAACCCCTTCCTGCAAGAGCTACCCGACCCAGTTTCTAAAGCCACCTGGGGCAACTACGTCGCTGTACCCCGTAAAATGGCGGAGGAGCAGAAATGGAGCCAGGGCGATGTACTTAAAGTAACGGCCAACGGTAAAAGCATCGAAGTGCCCGTGCTGGTGCAGCCTGGCCAGGCAGAGGGTACGGTTAGCATAGCACTAGGCTACGGTCGTACCAGAGCTGGTAAAGTAGGCGACTTTGTTGGCGCTAATGCCTTCGTTCTGGCCCAGGCGACTTCTAACGGTGTACTGTATCACACTACCGTAACGCTGGAAAAAACGGGCGCTATAAACCCGATTGCTCAGACCCAGACTCACCACACTATCATGGACCGCCATGAAGTAGTGCAGGAGAATACGCTGGCCAAGTATCGGGAGGACCCCAAAGAGGTAACTGAGTACGAGCTTATCGCTACCCCCGATGGCTTGGAAAAGCCCAACAAGGTTTCGCTGTGGCAAGACTATCAATACAATGACCACCACTGGGGAATGGCTATTGACCTCAACTCCTGCATTGGCTGCGGCTCGTGCGTGATTGGGTGCCAGGCTGAAAACAACATCGCGGTAGTAGGTAAGCAGCAGGTTATCAACCGTCGCGAAATGCACTGGATGCGTATTGACCGCTACTATAGCTCGGCGCACCATGAGAATGAGTTTGAGAAGAACGGTAAACTAAAAACGTACGCGGCAATGGAAGACCCTTCGGATAATCCGCAGGTAATTTTCCAGCCCATGATGTGCCAGCACTGTAACCATGCTCCGTGCGAAACAGTGTGCCCGGTACTTGCTACCACTCACAGCTCGGAAGGTCTGAACCAGATGACCTACAACCGTTGCGTAGGTACCCGTTACTGCGCTAACAACTGCCCATATAAGGTTCGTCGCTTCAACTGGTTCTCTTACTACTCTAACGAGAAGTTCGAAGACGTAAACGGCCACATGTTCACCGATATCGGCCGGATGGTACTCAATCCTGACGTTACCGTTCGTGCTCGTGGGGTAATGGAAAAATGCTCGCTATGCGTTCAGCGGATTCAGCTTGGTAAGCTGGAAGCGAAGAAGCAAAAGCGTCGTCCTAAAGACGGGGAGATTGTTACTGCCTGCGCGCAGTCCTGCCCCACTGAGGCTATTCTGTTCGGCGATATGCGCGACCCCAGCAGCCGCCTGAGTCAGTTGCTGCGCCGCGAGGATGGGGAGCGTGCATTCCACGTACTTGATTCCATCAACGTGCAGCCTAACATCACGTATCTGACCAAGATTCGCAATGGTGCAGCTGAATTCTTCTCACAGGAGGAAAACGCGTAAGTAGAAGCTCTTTTGTTAGTAATAAGCTAAGTCACTAATATTCATCATTATGCAGCACGTATCACCAGTACGCGAACCGCTCGTAACGGGTGGCAAAACGTACCACGACGTCACCCAGGATATCTGCTACCAAGTGGAAGCTGCGCCGAACATCCGGTGGATGGGAGCATTGGGCGTTGCGCTGATTCTACTCGGAGTATTCTTCTACTCAGTCTACCGTACGCTTTGGTATGGTATCGGCGAGTGGGGTTTGAATAAAACCGTCGGTTGGGCCTGGGACATCACCAACTTCGTGTGGTGGGTAGGTATCGGCCACGCGGGTACGCTTATCTCGGCCGTATTGCTCCTGTTTCGCCAGAAATGGCGTTCGTCCATCAACCGGGCAGCAGAAGCTATGACGATTTTTGCCGTAATCTGCGCCGCTATGTTCCCAGTGCTACACATGGGGCGTCCGTGGCTGGCCTTCTACGTATTCCCGCTTCAGAATACCCTTGGTTCGCTGTGGGCGAACTTTAACTCCCCCCTGCTATGGGACGTGTTTGCTATCTCTACCTACTTCACTGTATCACTGGTTTTCTGGTATACAGGCTTGGTACCGGACTTCGCTACTATCCGTGACCGCGCTAAAGGAAAAATTGCAAAATTCAGCTATTCCATGCTCAGCATGGGTTGGACGGGTTCGGCCAAGCATTGGTCACGCTACGAAACAGTATCGCTGATTCTGGCTGGTGTTTCAACTCCACTAGTACTATCAGTACACACCATCGTATCGATGGACTTTGCAACTTCGGTGGTTCCGGGTTGGCACACGACAATCTTCCCACCCTATTTCGTGGCGGGTGCTATCTTCTCAGGATTCGCAATGGTGTTGACCCTAATGCTCATCACCCGCGTAGTCTTCAAGCTGGAAGACTATATCACCTTGGAGCACATCGCCCTCATGAACAAAATCATGATGGTCACGGGCTCAATTGTAGGGGTAGCGTATATCACGGAGTTCTTCATTGCCTGGTATTCGCAGGTTGAGTATGAGCAGTACGCCTTTATCAACCGTGCTACCGGGCCGTACTGGTGGGCTTACGCTTGCATGATGAGCTGCAACGTGATTTCCCCACAGGTAGTGTGGTTCCGCCGGGTGCGCTACAGCATCACGTTCACGTTTATCCTATCCATCATCGTCAATATCGGCATGTGGTTCGAGCGTTTCGTAATCATCGTGACCTCGCTACACCGCGACTACCTGCCCTCTTCTTGGGCAATGTTCTCCCCGACTCGCATTGACGTTGGCATTTATGTAGGAACCATTGGTTTGTTCTTCACGCTATTTCTGCTGTTCGCCAAGTTCTTCCCGGTTATCAACATGGCAGAAATTAAAGCCATTCTGAAATACACCGTAAACGATGGTCCGACTTATGGCGGCGCGAACGAAGGTGGTGGTCGCTTAGACACGCACGCCTCCCCCGCGCCCTATGCTACCCCCGGTGTTCCCGCTTCTGCCCCAGTAAACTACGACAAGCAAAATGACTAGCCCCGCCATTATCGCCGCGCCAGTTACCACTGCCCCGGCCATCACTAGCTCCACTAAGCGGTTTGTCCTCGGAGTTTTCGAAGATGAGGATGTGCTGTTGCACGCCGTTGATAAGGTCCGCGCGGCTGGCGTAAAAATCTACGAGGTTTTTTCTCCCTTTCCCATTCACGGCCTTGACGATGCGTTGGGGATTGAGCGCTCACGCCTGCCAATCGCCGCCTTTTTCTATGGCCTGTGCGGGTTATCATTCGCGCTCTGGATGCAGATTTACATGCTGGGCTTTGACTGGCCGATGATTATCGGTGGTAAGCCTGCTATTTCGTTGCCAGCATGGATTCCGGTTTGCTTTGAGTTAACAGTGTTTTTTACCTGCCACGGTATGGTAATCACCTTTTACACCATCTCTAAGCTATACCCGCGCTTTAAAACGCCAATGTTGGATGTCCGCTCTACTGACGATAAGTTCGTAATGGCTATCGAGTTGGACGAGAACAGTTCGCAATTGCCAAAATTGACCCAACTGCTTCGTGAAAATGGTGCAAGTGAAGTCAACCAAAAGGAAATGACCAACTTCTAATGATGTCGCTTTCCCTCAAATACGGGCTGTCCGTGACCTCCCTGGCATTAAGCGTAGGATTGGCCTCTTGCTCGCCCGCTGCTAATGACCCTGGTGTAGAGTATGCACCTGAGATGTACGAGTCGATTCCTTACGAGCCGCTACGGCAAATAACCTATAACAAGGTTAACTCTTTTGGAATTAATGAGCGTACCCCTGCCCTTGGTACCGTTCCAAGGGGTAAGCTTGCTTACTTCGACCATATTCCCAAGGATAGCGTACGCATCGCGGAGCGTGTACTTCGTAATCCTTACGCTTACACTAAGGCTAATATCGAGGAAGGCCAAACGCTCTTCACCCGCTATTGCCAACACTGTCATGGCGAAAAGGGTGACGGTCAAGGGCCGGTGGGAATGAAATTTAAAGGCGTTCCCAACTACTCTACCGGAGCTTATAAAACGATGAATGATGGACATATCTATCACGTCATCGAATGGGGCCGCAACCGAATGATGCCCCACGGCTCACAGGTTAACCCGGAGGAGCGTTGGAAAATCGCGATGTATGTGCACGTACTTCAAATTAATAACGACCCGGCGGACTTGCCCAAAGTGGTGAAGGAAACGGGTCCTACCCCAGTTACTGATGCTACAATGGGTAATGCCTCCATTATGACGGACGGTAACAACCAAAAAGCCGAGGGCACGGCTGGCTCGCATACTATGTCTAACGCCCCCGGCCAAGGCACTAAAGGCCGCAACGGCTCTATGTAATTTATGGCAACTCTGACTCATCATCACGAACCCGCCGCCGTTGAGCAGCTTGAATTGAGCCCCAGGACTCAACGGACATTCTTTACTATTATCGGGATAGGAATACTGTTGCTGATAATTGGTGTTGTAGCAGCAATGCTACACGTTGGTGAACACCACGAAGTAGTAGCTGCCCACGCAGGTGCCGCGCCTGAAGAAACGCATTCGGTACTAGTTCGCCGCATTGTGGTCAGCCTTTGGCATAGCAATCTGTTTTTTGTGGGTGTATCGGCTATCGGAACCGTATTTATGGCTATCCAGTACGTAGCCTACGCAGGCTGGTCGGTAGTTGTAAAGCGTATTAACGAAGCTCTTGCTGCCTGGCTGATTCCCGGTGGAATTATCATGGTATTGCTCTTTATCCTGGGCCGCCACGATATATTTCACTGGACGCACGAGGGAGTTATGACCAAGGGTTCGCCCCTTTACGATAAGATTATTGCCGGTAAGTCAGGCTTCCTCACCTTCTGGTTCTACCTGATTCGGATGGCGTCTTACCTCACTATCTGGGCGGTTTTTTCCTGGCGCTTGCGTCAGTTGTCTTTGCAGGAGGACTTGTATGGTGGCACCCGCTATTTCCATCTCAGTATCAATACAGCAGCGCTGTTTCTGGTGCTGTATGCCGTGACATCTTCCATGTCGGCCTGGGATTGGGTTATGTCAGTCGATGTTCATTGGTTCAGCACCATGTTTGGCTGGTATGTATTTGCTTCCTGGTGGGTATCGGGTATCGCTGCTACTACGCTAATAGCCATATTCCTGAAACAAGCCGGTTACCTGCGCTTCATGAATGCTAACCACTTTCATGATTTAGGTAAGCTGATGTTTGGCTTTAGCATTTTCTGGACGTATGTATGGTTCTCGCAATTCATGCTCATCTGGTATGCTAACCTGCCTGAAGAAGCAGTTTACTTTAATCAGCGTTTGGGTGGTTTCGAAGGCCGATATACTTGGATATTCTATTTTAACCTGGTAATAAATTTCGCCTTCCCTTTCCTGGCTCTGATGACCCGTGATGCCAAGCGTCAGATGATTATCATGAAAATCGTTTGTATCGCTATCCTTGTTGGCCACTGGTCGGACTTTTATTTAATGCTCATGCCAGGCACTTTGAAGGGCGATAATGGGTTCCTCATTGAGATTGGTATCGCGATGATTTTCCTGGGTGCTTTCCTGATTCTGGTTACTCGCCGTCTCTGTGAAGCCTCGCTCATTCCCGTCAACCACCCTTTTGTTGAGGAAAGCGTTCACCACACCACTTAATAAGAGCTGAGATTTTTTAGAACTTAGCGCTTGAGCAACGGTTTCAAGTAGGTATTAAGTTCTGGCTTCTACTTATATCAAATGACTACCTTAACCATCCTGCTGGTCCTGGCATTGTTGCTGGTTGTTTTCGGCCTGCTATTCCGCCTCCAGATATTAACTGCTATCTTCTCTGGCTCCTACGTGCGCCAGATTGGTACCAGCAACCGGGTCAATGCTCTCCTGATGCTGGTATTCATGGTATTCGGTGGGGCTGCGTTTTTCTGGTCGTTCTCCGAGAATTACAGCAAAATGAACCCTCCCATTGCCTCTGTACACGGGCACGCGATGGAGCGGATGTTCTGGACCACGATGATTGTTATCGGGATAGCCTTTGTGCTTACGCACATTCTGCTTTTCACTTACGCCTATCGATATCAGTATAAAGAAGGTCGCCGGGCGTATTTCTTTTCGCACAACAACAAGATTGAAGTTATCTGGACTATCATTCCCGCTATCGTGATGGCGTCGCTGATATTCGCGGGTTGGAAAGCCTGGACTCGTATCACTGGTCCGGCTCCTAAAGATGCCATTGTACTTGAGGTAATGGGAAAGCAGTTCAACTGGCTTGTCCGTTATCCTGGTCGGGATATGAAACTAGGGGTAGTAAATTATCGCCTTATTGATGCATCTAACGATTTCGGGTTTGACTTAAGTGACAAGGCAGCTCTTGACGATTTCACTGCTTCTGAGATTCACATTCCGAAAGGCCACCCGGTATTAATAAAAATTCGTTCGCGTGACGTGTTGCACGCCGTATATATGCCGCAGTTCCGCGTGCAGATGTATGCGGTGCCAGGTATGCCTACCCGCTTTTGGTTTACACCAACCACGACAACGGATGAGATGCGCGCCAGACTCGGCAATCCAAACTTTAACTACGAACTCGCTTGCAATCAGATTTGCGGACAAGGGCACTTCGCTATGAAATTTACCATCGTAGTTGACGAGCCTGATGATTACGTAGCCTGGTATGCCGCGCAAACCCCTGTTTCTAAAAATGCGGACCTCATGGCTTCTTACAAGCAAATGAGCAAGCAAACTGGCCTCGGCCAGGGGGGGAGCAAAGAAGCACGCGCTTCTTCAATTGAAGAAACTGGCGAAACTCCTGCTCCATTAGCTGCCCAGGCATCGCTCTAAGCTGTATTTTTAAATAATTCTACCATACTATGGCTACTAATCTTCCGGCTTCCGCGCAGGCTCAGGGTGGGATAGGTACCGCTGCGGCACCTCATACTGAGCACGATGAGCATCTGCACGACCACGAGCATCACGACCAGCACTGGTTGTGGAAATACGTTTTCAGCCAAGACCATAAAATGATTGCCCGGCAATTCCTGATTTCAGGGATGGTATGGGCTATCGTCGGCGGCTTGCTTTCCAGCCTCTTCCGCCTGCAACTGGGCTGGCCTGAGGCTACTATGAGTTGGTTGCAGCCTCTACTCGGCAAATGGGTGGAAGGTGGTAAACTGGCCCCGGAGTTCTACCTGGCCCTCGTAACGATGCACGGCACTATCATGGTGTTCTTTGTGCTAACTGCCGGCCTGTCGGGTACTTTCTCCAACTTCCTCATTCCGTTGCAGGTGGGTGCCCGTGACATGGCTTCCGGGTTCATGAATATGCTCTCGTACTGGTTCTTCTTCCTGTCGAGCATCATCATGTTTTCCTCCTTGTTTCTGGAAACCGGGCCAGCTTCTGCGGGATGGACTATCTATCCTCCTCTCAGCGCATTGCCGCAAGCCATTCCAGGTTCTGGCATGGGTATGACGATGTGGCTGGTGAGTATGGTATTCTTCATCGTATCACAGTTGCTGGGCGGCGTTAACTACGTGACGACGGTAATTAACCTTCGTACTCGCGGAATGAGCATGAGTAAGCTGCCGCTTACTATTTGGGCTTTCTTCCTGACGGCAATTCTGGGTATTTTAGCGTTCCCGGTGCTATTTGCCGCCGCACTGTTGCTGGTGTTTGACCGTTCGTTTGGCACCTCTTTCTTTCTGTCGGATATCTATATTGCTGGCCAGGCACTGCATAACCAAGGTGGTTCGCCAGTATTGTTCCAGCACTTGTTCTGGTTCTTGGGACACCCTGAGGTATACATTGTAATTATGCCTGCGATGGGCATGGTATCAGAAATTTTGGCTACCAATGCTCGTAAGCCAATCTTCGGCTACCGGGCAATGATTGGCTCGCTGATTGGCATTTCCCTGCTATCATTCGTCGTGTGGGCTCACCACATGTTTGTAACAGGTATGAATCCTTTCTTAGGTTCAGTATTCATGTTCCTGACGCTGATTATCGCGGTGCCATCAGGGGTTAAGGTATTTAACTGGTTGGCTACTTTGTGGCGCGGAAACATCCGCTTTACGGCGGCAATGCTTTTTGCCATTGGCTTCGTGTCGCTGTTCATTTCGGGTGGTTTAACGGGTATTATCCTGGGTAATGCTACGCTCGACATCCAGATGCACAACACCTACTTCGTGGTGGCCCACTTCCACTTGGTAATGGGCTCGTCGGCGTTTTTCGGTCTGTTTGCTGGTGTGTATCACTGGTTCCCGAAGATGTTTGGCCGCATGATGGACGAAAAGCTTGGTTACATCCACTTCTGGCTGACTTTCACAGGCGTGTACCTGGTATTCATGCCGATGCACTACGTCGGTATTGCCGGTTTCCCACGTCGTTATTATTCCTGGACGGGCTTCGATGCCTTCTCGCAATTCGCTGACCTGAACAAGTTCATTTCGACAGCGGCGATTCTGGCCTTCTTTGCCCAGTTCATCTTCATCTTCAACTTCTTCTACAGCATTTTCCGCGGCCGTCGTGCCACGCAGAACCCGTGGAACTCGACTACTTTGGAGTGGACTACCCCCATTGTACCCGGCCACGGCAACTGGCCTGGTGAAATCCCAGCCGTACATCGCTGGCCTTACGATTACAGCAAGCCTGGTGCAGAGACGGACTTTATTCCGCAGAACGTACCGTATTCGCAAACGCCTTCTTCTAACCTGCCTTATGAGCGGGAGTTGGCCGAATAGCTTGTTGACTACCTGATTGCCTGAACGGGCCGCCGTACCACGGCGGCCCGTTCTTTTTATAGGCTTTCTTCTCGCTTCAGTAGTGCGCTGGGGAGGAAAAAGCCTCGTTGCTTTGTTTAACAAGTACTATGCAACAGCCACAGTATGCGAAGCGCTTCATCTTCTGGAGTGTATTGACAGTAAGCAGTATCTATCTATTGATTCTGGTAGGTGGCATCGTTCGGGCTACCGGTTCTGGCATGGGTTGTCCTGACTGGCCTAAATGCTTTGGGCAATGGGTGCCACCGACCGAAATCAGCCAATTGCCCGCTGATTACAAACAAGTGTACCTGGCGCAGCGGGTTGCCAAAAATCAGAAACTGGCCCGTACGCTCGCGAGCCTGGGTTTTCGGCAGGTAGCGGGGGAGATTTTTGCTCACCCGACGCAGTATGTAGAAACTGATTTTAACGCGACCAAAACCTGGATTGAGTACCTGAACCGATTACTAGGGGCGCTCATTGGCATTTTCGTTTTTGTAAATGCCGTAGTGGCACTACCCTATTGGCGACGCGACCGGCCGGTATTCTGGCTGGCCGTAGCTGGCTGGCTGCTCACCGGGGTACAGGGATGGCTGGGGTCGCTGGTAGTATCGACGAATCTGCTGCCCATCATGGTGACTATTCACATGGGATTGGCGCTGCTTATCGTGGCTATTCTGCTCTACGCGGTGCAGCGGGCGCGCTGGGGCAAAGCCAGCGGCGAGGTTGAAAACGCCCGACTAGCGAAAGCAGATTTGACCACAAAGCATGAGGCCATTAATATCAATGCGGGGTTGCGCTGGATGCTGTGGGGCGTATTGCTGCTCACGTTCGGGCAGATTATCATGGGCACGCAGGTGCGCGAAGAGATTGACCGCATTGCCTCCGCTGCTGACTATGGCCAGCGTGGTACCTGGGTAGCTGCTTTGGGGAGCATTTTTGAAGCGCACCGGACCCTGGCCGCCATCGTGGTGCTGGCCAACGTGGTGGCAGGCTATCGCCTGTGGCAGCTGGCAATTCCGCGGCTGCGCCGGTTGGTTGCGGCTACCTGGCTGGTGCTGGCGCTGGAAATGGTCGCCGGTATTACGCTCGCTTACTGGGCCTTGCCAGCATTTATGCAGCCCATACATCTGACGCTGGCCACGCTGCTCTTCGGCACGCAGTTTCTGACGCTGCTAGCTTTGCGGACGCAGAGGGGGGTAGGGGCGAGTTCGCCGGTCGCGCAGTCCTTGCAACAGGCGCATTCATACCACGCCTAGCCTTGGTCGGGCGTACCTTTGCGATAGCAATTATATCTGGTTAATGACGAAGGCCCGCGCCTATTTTCAGCTGCTCAAGTTTCGGCTTTCCTTCACGGTGGCATTTTCCAGCGCGCTGGGCTACCTATTGGGCTTAGCTACGCCAAACTGGGGACGGGCGCTGCTGGTGCTGCTGGGTGGGCTGCTGGTAACCGGCGCCGCCAACATCATCAACCAGATTTTTGAAAAGGACCTGGATAAGCTGATGCGCCGCACCGAAAACCGGCCGCTGCCCACCGGGCGTATCTCACCGGGCGAAGCCTGGGTATTCTGCGCGGTGCTGGCGGTGCTGGGGCTGGGGCTGTTGGCCTGTTACTTCAATCCGCTGACAGCGGCCTTGTCGCTGCTCTCGCTCATCCTGTACGGCTTTATTTACACGCCGCTCAAGACAGTATCGCCGGTGTGCGTGGCCGTGGGGGCTATTCCGGGTGGCCTACCCCCCCTCATTGGCTGGGTAGCGGCCACGGGCTACGTGGGCGAGGCGGCGTGGGTATTGTTCGGCATTCAGTTTATGTGGCAGTTTCCGCACTTCTGGGCAATTGCCTGGGTGGCTGATGACGACTACAAGCGAGCGGGTTTCAAGATGCTGCCTACTCCCGGCAACCGCGACCTACGCACTGCTTTTCAGATAATGACCTACACGGTGCTGCTCATCCCGGTGTCGCTGCTGCCGCTGGTGCTGGGTATTTCGGGGCGCGTATCGGCGGGGGTAGCCCTGGTCTGCGGCGTGCTATTTACCTTGCTCACCGTGCGGCTCATGCGCACGCAAGACCGAAAGGCGGCCCTCAGCATCATGTTTGCCTCGTTTCTGTATTTGCCCATCGTACAAATCGCCCTGCTTTTAGACAAAGTTTGAGTGATAGTTGTTGATTTTGTGTTGTTGATGATAGCTGGAAGCGCGGGCAAAAGCTGCGTTTCCGGTCAGCAATAATAAATAGAATTTGATAACCAATTTAACATGAAAACCCCGGAAGCTACGTTTGCCGATAAGGAACTGGGCCTGGGCTGGCACCCCAAGCGCGTGTTGCTTATCCTGTTGATTTTCAGTATTGTGATGATGTTCGCGGCTTTTACCAGCGGCTACATCGTGCGGCGCGACGAGGGCAACTGGCGCGAATTTGACCTGCCCGTTAGCCTGCTCATAAATTCTATCATTATCGCCCTCAGCAGCGCCGCGATGCAGTGGGCGTATTACTCGGCCAAGCACGACGAGGTAAAGCGCGCCAACCTCGGCCTGTTGCTGACGCTGGGGCTGGGGGTAGCCTTTTTGTTTGGCCAGTTGCATGCGTGGAGCGACCTGGTAGCGGGCCACACCTTCTTCGGAGGTGCCGATGCCAATCCGTCGGGCTCTTTCGTGTATGTGCTCATGGGCGTGCACGCCTTCCACTTAGTTACGGGGCTCATTTTTGTAGCAGTAGTACTCAAGCGAAGCCTTAATTATCAGGTGCATTCGCGCGCTACGCTCTCGATTGGTAACGCTACCTTATACTGGCACTTCCTGGGTGCGCTTTGGCTGTACCTGTATTTGTTCCTACTTTTGAACCATTAAACGGGAATCTGGCGTAAAGCCCGCCTGTCTAGCTGTTGTCCGTTATGGCCCATTCCACTACTTTGCAGCCCATTGCTGCCCCTGCCGCCGCCTCCGATGCGCCCCGCACCGGTACCTGGGACGGCGGTAACGAACCCTTTAAGGCGAGCTACGGCAAGCTGATGATGTGGTTTTTTCTGCTCTCGGATACCTTCACGTTCGGGGCTTTCCTGACGGCTTACGGCCTCATTCGCCACAAGCACGGCGTGTATGAGGGCACGGCTAAGGCGTTCCATTTCAGCAGCGCCTACTGGCCTACCCCCGAGAAAGTATTCAATGCCTTCCCCGGTCTGCACGGCATTGACCTGCCGCTGGCTTTCGTGGCCTTGATGACGATGATTCTCATCTTTAGCTCCGTAACGATGGTACTGGCCGTAGAAGCCGGCCACCGCATGGATAAGGCCGATGTGCAGAAGTGGTTGCTGTGGACTATTCTGTTCGGTACGATGTTCCTCAGCAGCCAGGCCTGGGAGTGGAGCCACTTCATCGGTGGCCACGAAGAGGGCACCCGCATGGCGGACGGCACTATTATGTATGGAGCCAACCTGGCGGCCAATCAATACGGCCCGCCGCTGTTTGCTGACTTGTTTTTCTTCATTACCGGCTTCCACGGTACGCACGTTTTCTCGGGCGTCTGCCTGCTGATATGGTGCTTTATCGCTACTACCAACGGCACGTTTGAGAAGCGCGGCCACTACGAGATGATTGAGAAAATCGGCCTCTACTGGCACTTTGTAGACCTGGTATGGGTGTTCGTGTTCACCTTCTTCTATCTCGTATAAGGTTGATTGTTAACTGCTACTACTTTAACTCAACGATTAACAATCAGCAATCGACAATTAACAATCAATACAATGGCTAACCACGCGGAAGAACTTTCCCTTCACCCCGGCGAAATCGCCAAGCCGAACGTAGCCTGGATTTGGAAAACATTCTGGATTCTGGTTGGGATTACGGCGCTTGAGTTCGCGATTGCCTTCACCATGACTTCGCCGGGCCTGCGCACGCTGCGCAACAGCATCTTCATCGTGATGACGATTCTGAAAGCCTTTTTTATCGTGGGCGAGTTTATGCACCTGAAGCACGAGGCCAAAAGCCTTATCTGGACTATCCTTATCCCTACCGCGCTGCTGGTGTGGCTGGTAGTGGCCCTCGTAACCGAAGGCTCGTACGTGGGCGAAGCGCTCTCGCACATGTTCAGTAGCTAAGTACAGGATGCGACCACGCCAGACTATTTTGCTGGGCCTGCTACTGCTGGTGCCGGTGCTGGCGTTTTTGTTTCTCTATGGCTTCGGCCGCAATCATTACGCGCTGCCAACCTACTTGCCCGAACGGGCGGACTCCGTCCGCACTTCGGCCGGAGGGTGGCAGCGCGATACTGTTTTTCACAGGGTGCGGCCATTTCGGCTGCTAACGGCCGCCGGCCGCTGGCTCACGAGCGCCGAGCTGGGCAAGGGCTTGTATGTGGTGCAATTCTACGCGCCGGGGGGGGTAGGGGAGCCGGCGACCCGTGCGCTGGCCCGCGTTCAGGAGCGCTTTCGGCCCGAGCCGCGGGTGCGGCTGGTCACGATGGTTGCCGCTGAGCAAACTACTGCCGCTACCGAAGCCAACCTGGAAAAGCTAAGTGAGCAGTATGGCACTATCAGCGGCAAGTGGTTTTTTGGCGCGGCCCCGGCCGACACGCTGCGGCAGCTGGCGCAATATGAGTTTGGGCAAGCGGCGCTGCGGCCCGCGCATTATCCATTCCGACCGGCTACCGAGCCGGGGAACCTGCTGCCCGGTCAGCTGTTATTAGTAGACGAAGCGCAGCACGTGCGCGGCTATTATGACGCGGCCGACAAGTATGAGGTCGAGCGGCTTATCACGGAGATTAACGTTTTGCTGTATACCTATGTCGACCGCCACTGAGCAGCTGCATCCGCCCGTGCTGGAGCCGGGCGACTATACCAAGTATAAGATTATCCTGGGTACACTGGGTGCGGTAGTGCCGCTGCTGGTAGCCGTGATTTTCTACTACAAGAATATCTTTCGCATTGAGGGCGCCGGGCCCTACCTGCACGCATTGCCGGCCGTGAATGCCGCGCTGAACTCGCTGACGGCGGTGGCGCTGCTGGTGGGCTACTACTTCATCCGGCAGCAGAATGTGCTGGCGCACCGCGCCGCGATGGGCACCGCGTTTGCGCTGGGTGGGTTGTTTCTGATTTCTTATGTGGCTTACCACTCACAGGTCGAGAGCACGCATTTTGGGGGGGTAGGGTTCGTGCGTACGCTTTATTTTTTGCTGTTGCTGACCCATATTAGCCTGGCGGCGGTTACGGTGGCGCTGGTGCTGTTTACGCTGTACTTCGCCCTGACCGGGCAGTATACCAAGCACAAGCGCATTGCCCGCTGGACCTTTCCGATTTGGCTCTACGTTTCGGTAACGGGCGTTATCGTTTACTTTATGATTGCGCCCTACTACCCGGCCGGCTAGCCATCGAACATTCTACCTTCCTGACCGTTTTAATTTTATGAAAAAGCTGATTTTTAGTTTGCTGCTGAGCTTGTTCGCTTTAGTGGCGGTGCTACCCGCCCAGGCCCAGTGCGTGATGTGCAAAAGCCAGGTGGAAGCCGCCCGGCAGGAGCGCGACGACTACGACGTGGCTGGCCTCAACAAAGGCATTGTGTACATGATGACCGTGCCCTACATCCTGATGGGGGCCGTGGGCTTCTTCTGGTACCGGCGCACGCACCCCAAGCGCCCCACCAAAATGTAGGCGTACACCGCCAGCGTTGAAAGCCGCCGCTGCTGCCCCACCGGGTAGCGACGGCGGCTTTCGCGTGAGCGCGGGGGTAGGAACTCGGTGTGCGTAGTAGCTTGCGGTGGGTGGCCGGCTTGGTTTTTGTGCGGTTTGGGCCCGGTTGCTTTCGTTTTTAGCCTTGTCCTTGTTACTTCCTGCTCGCCCTTCCTTCGTCCGCTTTTGGCCCTTAGCATTCCTGTTTTTGGCGCTCGTGAGCTTTGGGGCCTGCTGGGTGGTGTATACCTACGGGCAGCTGAGCGGCACCAGCCCCATCTATCCCAACGCCGCGCGCCTGCAAAGCCTGGTGACGCAGGCCGCCGCTACGGCCGGCCGGGAGGCCGGGCACGTGGTGCTGGAATGCCAGCCGCCCAATGCGCCTCAGTTCAGCCGCCTGCTGGCGGAGTGTTCCTACCCCACCTTCGTGGCCGAAGAGGGCAAAATAGTGGGCTGGTCGGCTTCGGGCCCCGAGCCCACGGCCGCTGAGCTGGCCGACCCTACCCCCGAACGCCTGTCGCAAACGGCGCTGGGCGAATTTTTGGTGGTGCGGCGGGCGCTGGGGCCGGTGGTGGTACTCACCTACATTCCGCTGGCGCGGCACTATGGCATCAGCAACCGCTACCTGCGCGAGGGGGCCGAGCCCGCGTTGCTGCAAGGCCTGCAAGTGCAGGTGCAGGCGGCGCGCATTCAGCCCGGCGAATCCAAAGGGCTGGTGGCGGCGCTGGTCGATACGCAGGGGCACTACCTGTTTTCGGTGGTGCAGCTGCCGGGTAGCGTGGTGGCGGGGCGGCTGCTGCCGCTGTTGCTGCTGCTGCTGGGCATTGCGTTTTACACGGCGGGGTGGCTGGGCCTGGCCTGGCGCTGGTGGCGGCAAGAGCGGGTAGGGCTGGCCATGCTGGCGCTGGCGGGCACCCCGCTGGCGCTGCGCGTGGCGCTGCTCTACCTGAGCCTGCCCTACGCCTGGCTGGAGCTGCCACTGTTTGACCCGCGCGTGTACGCCGTGTCGGGCCTGGCGCCGTCGCTGGGCGACTTGCTGCTCAATGGCCTGCTGGCGCTGCTGCTGGCCGGCGCTTCGGTGGTGGTCAACCGCCACTACCGGCTGCCCACGCGGGCCCAGCAAGCGCCCGTGGGCCGCTGGGGCATCCCGTCGCTGCTGGGGCTGCTAGCGGCGGTAGTGGGGCTCCACAGCTACTACGCCAGCGCGTTCAGCAATACCCAGCTCAGCCTCGACATCACCCAGAGTATGCAGGTGAGCAGCTTCCGGCTGGTGCTGGTGCTGGCCGTGCTGCTGCACACGGCGGCTTTCGTAACGGGCTTTTACTTATGGACGGGCCTGCTGGCGCCCGACCTGCGCCGCCTGTCGCGCCGACCGCTGCTGTGGGGCGGCCTGGTGCTGGCGGCTATGCTGCTGGGGCTGGGAGCCGTACTGCACCAGGTGCTGCTGCTGCTACCGGGCATGGCGTGCCTGTACCTGGCCTTGGTGCGGCTGGGCGAGCTGCACTACCGGCCTACCCAGGGGCCGCCGCGCTACCTGCTGCTGCTACTGCTGCTGGGCCTGGCCTCGGCGGTGGGGGCCACGGCGCTGTATGGGCAGTTCGAGCGCCAGCTCTTGCTCGATAAGCAGCGGTTAGCCGGCAATTTATTGGTCGATAACGATTTGCAGGGGGAATTTTTGCTGGGCCAGCGGCTGCGGCAGCTCGCGGCCGACCCGGTTATTGCCCGCCTGCTCATCAGCAAGCCCGTGCGCACCGAAACCTTGCGCCGCCGCATCGAGCGCCAGTACCTGCGCACGTACTTCGACAAGTATGAGGAATCAGTTGACCTTTTCGACCCCGAGGGCGAGCCGGTGGGCGGCGAGCCCGACGATTCGCTGACCTTCAACCAAACCCGCGTCGAGCTGTCGCGCACGGCTACCCCCACCGACCAGCCCGGCGTGTACCTGCTGAAGTCGGACAATTCCTTTAGCTCGCGGCGCTACGTGGCGGTGGTGCCCGTGGCGCTGCCCGCGCCCGGCGGCATCGGGCCGCCTACCCCGGCGGGTACCATCCTGCTCACGCTCAGCCTCAAGCAGCTGGCCAGCTACAGCGTGCTGCCCGAGCTATTGGTAGACCAGAAATTCTTTCAGCCCGGCCTGGCCACCAACCTTAGCTACGCGGGCTATTCGCAGGGCCGGCTGGTGTACAGCGAGGGCGACTTTGACTACGCCAGCCTGCTACCCCCCGCGCTGCTGCGCGACCCGCGGATATATGAAAACGGGTTGGTCGTCAGCGATTTTCATCACCTGGCGATGCGCGATGCCAGCGGCCGGCGCATCGTGGTAGTTACCACCTCGACCTACTCGCTGGCCGACTGGTTTTCCAACTTCTCTTTTCAATTGCTGCTCAACGTGCTGGTGTGGCTGCTGGCGGGTGGGGCCTACGTGCTGGGGCGGCGCGGTGGCTGGGGCGTGCGCTTCAACTTCAGCGCCCGCATTCAGCTGCTGCTCAACCTGGGCATTCTGATTCCGCTGCTGGTGGTGAGCGTGGCCACGGCCAGCCAGGTTATTTCGGGCTACCGCCGCGACCTGCGCCGCACCTACGAGCGCCGCGGCCACATTGCCCTCGAAAGCCTGCTGCGCCGCCGCGACCAGCTCAGCGATACCACCGCCCGGCCGGTGCTCACGGCGCTGGCCCGCAACGTGGCGGCCCTTACCGAAACCGACCTCAACCTCTACGACGCGCGCGGCGAGCTGCTGGTGAGCTCGCAGCCGCTCATCTTCGAGGCGGGCCTGCTGGGGCCGCTGCTCAACCCGCAGGCCGTAATCGACCTGCGCGAGCGCGGTCTGAGCCGCACGCTGCTCACCGAGCGGGCGGGTACGCTCTCGTTCAGCTCGCTCTACCTGCCGGTGCGGGCCGCCAGCGTCGATGGACCGGGGGGGCCGGTAATGGGCTACGTGGGCATCCCGTTTTTTGACTCGCAAAAGGAGCTGGACAACAAGCTGACGGAGCTGTTTACGACCATCCTGAACATCTTCACCCTCATGTTTTTGGTGTTTCTGGGGCTGGCGTTTCTGGCCACGCGCCAGCTCACGGCCCCGCTCAAGCTGCTGACGCAGCGCCTGATGCGCACTACCCTCACCGGCCGCAACGAGATGCTGGACTACCGCAGCAGCGACGACGAAATCGGCCTGCTGGTGAGTGAGTACAACGCCATGCTTGGCAAGCTCGAAGCCAGCAAGCGCGAGCTGGCCGCCCAGGAAAAAGAAGCCGCCTGGCGCGAAATGGCCCGCCAGGTAGCCCACGAAATCAAGAACCCGCTCACGCCCATGAAGCTGAGCCTGCAATACCTGCAAAAAGCCATTGCCGAGCGCCGGCCCAACGCGCAGGAGCTGATTGGCCGCATTTCCCAGACGCTCATCACTCAGATTGACGTGCTCTCGGATATCGCCACCTCGTTCAGCACCTTCACCAACCTGCCCGCCATGCGCCCCACCCGCCTCGACGTGACGGCCGTGCTGCGGCAGTGCGCCAACCTGTTTCGGGAGCAGGATGGCGACAACCACGGCGAGCTGAGCCTGGCCCTACCCCCCGACGGCAGCTACACCGTCTTTGCCGACGAAAGCCTGCTGGTGCGCACCTTCAATAACCTGCTGCTCAACGCTAAGCAGGCCGTGCCGCCCGGCCGCGCACCCCGCCAGCGCGTGGCCCTGAGCCCCGAAGGCCCCGGCCACGTGCGCATCACCATCACCGACAACGGCGCGGGCATTCCGGAAGAGGTACGTGAGAACATCTTCCGGCCCAACTTCACTACCAAGGCTACCGGCTCGGGCATTGGCCTGGCGGTGGCCCGGCGCGGCATCGAGAGCGCCGGCGGCCGCATCTGGTTCGAGACGGAAGTGGGGGTAGGGACGACGTTTTTTATTGAGCTGCCGCTGGCGGGGTAGGGGCGTTGGGGTGCCCCGCCCCTACGCCCCAGAATGGTTACGTGCTGGCGTTGTCGCCCCGCCAGCACGTAACAGCCCCGCCCCTACCCCTGCCCGCCCCCGTTGCCGGGCTGTATACCTATCTTGCGGACCGGCTTCGGTTGCGGGCAAGGCGCCGGCGGCGGGGCTCGTGGGCCTGGCAAGCGCGGGGCTTTCCTTTCTGTTTTTTTACCCTATGGCAGACCTTATTACCCAGGCCGTGCCGGCCAAAGCGCTGGCCGACGCGCTGGCCGCCATCCGCCAGGCCCGCCAGGCGCTGGCCCCCTACCTCGTGGCCCTCACCCCGGAGGAGCGCGCTACCCTGCCCAAGATGGGCGACAAGTCGGTGGCGTTCGTGACCAAGGCCGCCGAGTTCGCGCAAAGCCTGCCTACCCTCATGCCGCAGTACCTCGACGTGCCCGGCCTGGTCGTTGACGCGGGCGTGAATGCCGACCTGCTACCCCTCTACCTGGAGCTGAATGGCTTTGCCACCGACGTGGACAGCACCCGCCTGGAGGCGGGCTCCGAGGGCTACTCGGCCGCCCTGGTCGCCTACGGGGCCCTCAAAACCGCTGCCGCCCTCAACCAGCCCGGCGCGCAGGCCGCCGTTACGGAGCTGGAGCCCCGCTTCGCCAGTCAGGGTAAGCGCAAAGCCGCGCCTGCGGCTAGCTTATAACTGACCCGAGGGCCTAAAAAGGGGAGTGAGTTGGGGTCGGACCCCAACTCACTCCCCTTTTTAGGCCCTCGGGTTCGCTTTTTAGGGAGTTAGGTTCCCTTTTTGGGGAGTTGGGTTCCCTTTTTGGGCACTCAGGTTCGCTCTTTGGGGAGCTGAGTGCGCTTTCTGGGGAGTTGAGTGCGCTTTTTGGGCACTCAGCTGGGGTCGGAGCCCAACTTACCCCGCTTTTGGGGCCGTGGGGTAGGGGCGGATGGGGGC
>JAABUK010000587.1_pt1 | contig 74809 bp, 88 predicted proteins | sample 5559141 | NCBI WGS metagenome assembly JAABUK01 (sample SAMN10711869, study PRJNA513367) | rock metagenome | isolation source: Antarctica rocks | place: Antarctica: Victoria Land, Pudding Butte nord | collected 2016-01-03
GTCATGCACATGCAATCATGCTGTCAATCTGGTGAGTCATGCTGCATGCGTGTTCTGGGATAGCAATCTGTGTAATCACTCTGGGAAATGCAAACATGCTGGACACTACATATGCCTATAGCTGTACATGCAAAAGTACGCTTGTTTGTGCTTAACCATGCGTGTCTCTTCATGACCATTTACAAGGCTGCTGAAGCTGCTTGCAGTGTCAGCAGACAGTGCAGAGTGTTATCTTGGAAAAGCCAAGTGTGTAAAGATCACAGATAGTGCAGGAAAGGTGACGTTGCCTGCACCGTCAAGCATATACATCCTTTCAGACACAACACACTGCACAACGGAACCCACAAACCAAAAAGATAAGGACTGACTGAACGCCCCCACCCAGTACACGCTGCTTACCTCAATGACAATCAGCAGCACCTTCCCAGGGTGCAACCTATAGACCAGGCTCAAGCCAGGCCACAAGTCTGTGAAGCCCCCCCGGTCATGCTGGCCTGCTGTGTTCCAGTGGTGTCTCGCCACACGCGCACAGAAGAGGCAAGACAGGTGCAGGAACAGGATCTGGGCCAGAAGGAGCACAGTCAGCCAGGCTGTGTATGTGCGCTGATTGCCCTTGCCAACACAGTTGCAGATGGCTGGGCAGTGATGATCAAACCTGTCAACGCACCTGCACAACACCAGCCGCTCAAGTACATGTTGCAGAGAAAGCTGCCTCAAGCAAAGTGTTGGGTCCTCGTGAACATTGAGAGCAGCTTGTGCATTGAACACTGTTGCCACTGTCAGACTTCTGAACGCGGAGATGCACTGTGCTGAGCAAGCAGCTGAAGGTCAAGGCTGATAATAAGGCTACATGCTTAGGCATGAGTGTACCTGTCGCAGGTGACGCAGTGCTTGGAGCGCAGTGGGCGCTGCAGGTGACACGTGTAGCAGCTGCCTTGGCTATACAGCAGGCTCTGCATGGTCTCATCATCTTCTTGCACAGCTGTGGCCAATTCATCACCTTCAGATTGCTGACGGCCTTTCTTCAGAAAGCCAGGATTGGCTCTTGCTGCCCTGCTCAACAGGGAAAATGTATGTCTGTGTACATCTGTGTGTATATTCATCATCACAAAGTGTTTGTAGAAATGCATGAGCATCAGCACTGTCTGCATGATCAATGTGCCTGCCAGAGGGCTTGATGGTTTCAGGCATGTTGCGCGGCAGTGATCTCTTGAACCTGGCAGGTGGCCTTTGTTCTGCTGCTTACATAGTATGCATGCATACAGCACTGCTGCTCATGCAGAGCATTGTGTCAACACCTCTTACCATTGCTGCATCACAGACTTATGCAGGATTGTCTTGACGATACATGATGCCAAGACTTCACAACAATCATTGCTTCTACATTGTTGAATTCATCTGCTTGCCAGCTTAGCAAAGTCCACAGAAATGTCAGGCAATGTTGCATGACCTTGCTACATGGCTGTCAAGAAGCTCAGTCCACTGAATGCATGTCTTGGCAGTGAGGCATGCACATTGACATGCAGTGAGGCATGCACATGGACATGCCTTGGCAGTGAGGCATGCACATTGACACGCAGTCTGACCTGAGCTGCAGGAGAGGAGCAGCAAGCATGCAGGCCACTAAGACGCACGTCTCGGGCATCTTGTCCGGAATGAGTGGCGTGATGCCATACACAAATGCTGCTAGGGTTGCCACCTCTAGGACAGCCACAAGACTACTCACGAGTCTGGAGCCTGGTAGCTGCTGAACATCAATGCCTGCCCCTGCATTAACCAGATTCAGCCTGTGCACGTGCATGGTAAACAATATAGCACATAACCCAACTGGAATGTAACCCAACTGGAATGCACACACTGTCTTTGTTTGCTACAAACTGCTCAACAAAGTCACTTCAAGATGACTGGGAGTGCCAGACAGACAACTCTTGCGAGAATGAGCGAGTGCTGGCTGGATAAACAAGCTTAGGCTTAGCGCCAGCACTTTAAGGTCATGGTGGTGGCTCCAGCAACTTCCCAAGAAAGCACTGCAGATGAAGTGATCACTTGATATGATTCTCAGCCACAACTGTTATGCTGCCTGTCAACTGCAGCGGTGACAATGTGCAGGAGATTGACATGGAGCACAGGCTGACCTGATACAACTAACACCTGCAGGCCTAGCACAAACACGACTGGCAGGGCTGCAAGCAGCAGCCCTGGGGACAGCAGGTGAAAGGCACAGGCAGCCCCCACAAGCGCCACAAAGAGGACTGGAAAAACGGCGTCAGCATGGCCACAGTAGGCTCTGCGGTGTAGCTCTGTGCAGGTTTCTGGCGTCTCTGGTTTCCAATCACTGGGCGCAACATCCTCATAATAATGCTTTGGGTCTGCACCAACATGATTGCTAGACTGAGCACACAGCGCAACGTACTGAAACATACAGCTACTGCCATGCTGCTTGGGTCAACACAACATGTTGAGCAGGCAACCCATGTGTCTCAAGTGGCAGATTGCCACCCACAAACTGTGCACAAGGTGCGCTTGACAAGCTTGGGCGCAGAGCTTGCGACACGTGATTTGCTGACATTGATTGCGCAACATAGCAGAAGACCAGCGCAACAGCACAGGCGTTGGAAGTCCACGACATGCTGTGCATTGCAAAAGCAGCTGGATCAATTCAACATGCCAAGCCAATGGTGTGCCATGGACTGCAAAAGTGACTCACCCAGCTGAGCAGGGCCAGATGAGCTTGTATAGGACAAGGGGAGCTGCATTTCATTCTCAGCAGCATCAGATGCAGTGCGCTGCTGGCCCATAAGGGCCTGCTGCATGTTAGAAAGAAGCTGCCCAGGATGGGCCAACGCATTATATTGTCCACTAGGCATCAAGGGCGCAGCATGAGCATGGTCTGCAGCCTCCGACTGCTGCTGAAGCAAGGCGGCTGACTCTTGAAGGGGCTGCCAGTTGTGCATGCTGCTAGCTTGTGCTGCCTGAGGTGCCGAACCAATAGCAGCAGCTGGCATGGGGTTTTGCCAGGTGTGGAGGCTGTTTTCCTGGCCTGGAGGTGCAGAGCTTGGGAGACCAGATTTGGGGTTTGGTAGGCCTTCTTGAGTCTTGAAGGTATCAACTGGCAGCTGGCCAGCTTGATCAACGTTGCTCGGTGCAGGTCGCTGCTGTTGTTGTGATCTGGGCCTGAGTGGTAGTCGTGGACCCTTTGCAGCGGTGTCCACAGTCATTGGCTGGTTTTGATCAGGGTTGTTGGCAGATGCAGACTGTGCAAACTTGTGCTGCTTTAGATTCTCTGCTAGGGCCTGCATCTGAGCCAAAGCGTCTTTGTTGGCACCTAACCTTTCCAGACCGCCTCTCATGCCCTGCTGCCGAGCTACAGCAAGGAACTCAGTGCTGTTGATGACAGGCTGCGCCTAGGAAGCTGTATGCAAATCACATATGCAAATGCTCACCTAGCAGGTTCTGTAGTGATTGCGGGTCTTGCGCTGCCTGGAGCAACTGTGATACAGCTTGTGGCTGCAGCATGTCTTTCATGAACGGGTTTGCTGCCAGCATCTGTGCCAGCTGAGGAGAGTGAGCTGTAAGCTTGTCCAAAGTTTCCGGAGATGCTAACAGCTTGGACACAACCGGCAGCTTTGACAACAGTGCAGCCTGTTTGTGCAAGTCCCCAATTCTAGGCACCGCAACCGCAGGCTCAGAGTGCTCATCACTTTTTTGCGAATGCAAATTAGTTTGGCCAACATCCTGGTCGGACATGTTGCTACTAGTCCCTGAAAGCCACTAGCAGTGCCTGAGAGTGACCCTGATCACAACCGTGCCCGGACCTTTATACGGAGGACATAGTCTGTCAACCAAGGTGTGCTGCAGTCACAAAACACGCAGACTGCTGGCGTGTCGATCTGAGGATGCATGCAGCTGCATCTAGCTGCCCTGCTTGCCTCGATCCTTCCCTCTTTGTCCGCTGCATATTTGGTTTCGGAGCCAAAGAACAGAGAATGCTTGCACTCGGTCAAAGATGTTGTCGATGTTCCTTTCTCCGTGCGGTCACTCTACACTGCTGCTCAGATTTTGTCAGAGTTAGCAGGGCGTGTTTATCTTTACTTGCCAAGGTATTTGAGCAGCCAAGTTGCACGCCCACTACAGGTGGTTAGTGCTGTGACAGTCATCTTCAAGGTCTTCAAAGCACTAACCTGGCATAGGCAACACCTGATGTAGCAACAGGCGCTATCAGACGAACGGGAGCAAGTTCTGTGTATTTGCTGTGAAAGCAGCCGCAATAATGTGGACTTCAAGATTCTTTGTCTAACTAGGACTTTGTGTAATTTGGGGGTCATGATGCTGTCCTTGCTGGTAAACGACCACAGGAAGGAGGTCATGCATCCTGCAGTAGCGCCATAGTTGGTTGTACGTTTTCTCGGACCTACAGTGCTGTACATATGCAAAGGGCAGACCTGATTATCTGACATAGCACAACATATGCTTTGGGTAAAATGCACAGCAACAATGCAAATCCTCAAATTTCACAGCATGTCTGAAGGCAGGTCCAGCACAAATGCACTGTACTAGAAGGGCCTGCCAATAGATGCAGCCAATCATGACAAACACAGCTAGCTACACTGTAGTGAACTCACCTGTTGATGATGACTGATGCGACAGTAAAGCCAATGTAAAGAGCAATGGGGATCTCAGGCAGCTCTCTGTAGTAGCGCATGGGCAGCGCTGCCAGCACTCGCCCTTTCAGAGGCTCCAAGATCCGGCTTATGACAATGAGCCCTAGGAAGGGCAGAGCCACAGCTGCCCTCGAAGGCTGTATCACTTCTTTAGATCTGGCAATGGCCTGCCATCCTTCCCGGCCTGCACAACAATTTCACGCTATCAACTCAAAACAGAAACTAGGGAGCTGGCCTCTGGACAACAAATGGATGTCCAGGCAGTGCTCACGCAGCAGGTCATGATTGCAAGGGCTGTCTGTGGGTGTCATTAAGTCCTGCAATGTATGTGCTAAGGCTTCATGTTGCCCTTGTCCACACTGGCACAGCATGTAGAAATGATTGCTGTGTTATTGTGTCATACTGGCCAAACTGCTTGCCCTGTTAGTGTGCCAATGCTGCTATTGCAACGTCGCTCAGATGGTTGACGCTCAGCACATGGCACTGCTTACCCTCCAGGACTGCCACAGGATTGGCTGCTTGCAGATCTAGTAGACGAGGCAGCGTCCATGGCAATGTCACCAGCAGCAATGATGCTAGTTGCAGCGGAAGTACCTGCACAGGCAGACTGTTCATGTTCGACAAGCTGTGTCTCAGTTTGCCATAGGACTGTTCTGCAGGATCTTGCACCTTACTTGATTCTGCCTGGGGGCATGCAGCTTCCTGAGCAAAGTACGGCCATAAGTGTTCATCTGAGCGAGTCTGCTGTAGGATGAATGACTGATTACTGCAAGAGGAGGCTTGCAAGCAAAGCAGTATGCATCAATGGTGTGCGCACAGTCATGACTGTGCCCTCACTGTTGATGAGTGAGGCATCAGCAGGAACAGGAACATGCATTTTTATGCAGGGTGATGCTTGCTTAACTCTGAGTGCTATCCAAACGCATGACTTTATGGGTAAATACAGCAGTCAGCCGCACCTGAACTGTGACAAGCATGTCCACAACAAAAACCCGTTTCCAGACAGCAGCTACACCAGGCTGAAGCAGGCGCACAGTGGACATCATGTGACCAATTGTAGCTCTGATACCCCTGCTGTTCTGGGCGCCAGTTGCATCAGCTGCTGCTGTGTCTGGGCCCTCTGGCACTCCTGACTTTACGCCTGCTTCAGGACTAATGTCAGCTGAAGCAGTGGCTGAGGACACTGTAGAAGCTGTAGTTGCACTTGGAGAGGTTTCTGCAGGTGAAGCAACAGCAGCTGTGTCCAGTGGCCTTGTGGGGTTTTCCCATGCATCATCATTGTGAATGTTGTCAAAGATGTCAAGCCAGGCACAGTATCAGCCGCTCGTAGAGATATCCAAAACTTTGTACAGAAAATTTTAGAGAAAATCTGTAGACAAGCTGCCGATCAATTACGATGTGACTACTATTACGGCCTTGCATGATGCAGTTGGTGAGGAGGACTTCTACCTGGGGTGTTTGGGTGCTTGCAGCATAAAAGGGCAATGGCGCTGGTGGCTATAGTCCTTGCTAAAATTGTGAGAGGGAATGCAGCCACAAATAGTACTGCTATGATCCAGCGGTAAGCGGAGCTTGTAACAGCTGGATTGGTGCTCAGCCACCACAGAGGGCCGATCTCTTCAGCATGTAGCCCCAAGGCTCTCATTGCCACTGTAATGTTCCAGCAATCCTGTCACTGTCATGCATGCAGGCTCATAAGACTGTTTGCAGCCTCTTGCAAATATGCAAATAAAGCAGCATTTGTGGTACACATGTAACTGGACAGCACAGGTTGGATGTGGGAGACACACGCAACAGCAGTAGTGCATGACAGTGGCTGTGCTGACCTTCGTTCGTCAGACGGTGGCTGATTCGATTAGTGGCAAATGCTGCAGCATCACATAGGATGAATATGAGGATTATTGGCCATACATGGCCTTTGAGCAGTTTCCAGGCCTGCCGGACAAAGTGAAGACTGGCCTGCCTGTATATCATGAGAACATCGTCATCCCAGCCTGGCAATGGGTCGCAAAACACACCAAGGCAAGACCTACCCTTGTCTCTGAAGCCTGGCTTTTCTGCTGATATCAAGGCCTGAGTCTTGACCATCTGCAAAGGCTGTTGCAACTGTGATTGGCCTGGACGCATGCCTACAGCCAGTAGATTCACAAAAGTTATAGTCCTTTGCTGCCAGCAAAAGGTAGCCTTCTGAGTCTGCCTGACCTGCGCAGCTGATGCGTGCAGGGGAGTCTGGTTGCGGTGTGATTGCCAAGTCTGAAAACTCTTTGACAGCGTCTCTGAGGTAGCTTAGCCGGACCGAGTCTGCCAGCAAGACTTACTGTCCGAATGCTGCCGCTATGCACTGCAGGCTGTAAAGCAGCTTGCATGAGGGTGCCTGAGGCACGTCCTCGCAACACGTGCGTTCCTTGCTTGCTTGTTTGCTGCAGGTCAAGCCCTGGGTCTGGTGCGACAGGTGCGTCAGTCGGTAGCGCGAAACCGCATGCGCGTGATCAAAAACAGTTCGTGACAGCTATGGTGCAGAGGTGCGACTGGGCTTGTGCAGCTTTTCGTCTTTCGACGACGTTCCTGACTATTCGTCTTTGGACAACATCGAGTGCGTGTAGCAAATACTGCACGTCGAACAGAAAGGAGTCGGACAGTTCAAGGGCTTCAGGAGTGGTCTCGGAGCAGCATGTTGTGCATAGCAGCTAATCACTCATTTAGACCGCACGTTTGCTCCATCACTATCGCATGCTGCAGTACCAGGCTTGCTGCACTTGATACAATCTGCATGGTATAGCGAACCACTCCGTTAGCTTGCGGTTTGCTTACAACACTGTCACATGAACTAATCAATGTTTTCAACTGATTGATCGATTGATCGGGGATCAAAGCTCAAGAAATTCGGTCTACATCTGCATAGAATCCTCACCCCGGTGGCATAGCAATCTAAGTGGCCGAAAACGACAACGCAATGCAAAGGGGCACAACAGCACGAGCACGTTTGTACATATCTGGCCTTCAAGTTGAAGAACTCCACAACGGCTTCAGGTGCCACAGCAATACAGCATGCTACACATCTTGTCATACAATCCAGGTCTTTCAGGATCCTTGTCTGGAATAGCCTGTGCCTCCTCCTCTGATATGTTTTGGAGCTTTCTCACAAGCTGGTTCAGCAGAGCTACTCTCTGCTTCCGGTCAGCCTGCTGCCAAGATGTCTGTACAGAAGCTGCATGCACCAGCAAAACTTGTCAGCACATGACATTCGAGCCTGTCACAGCTCCAGCATGTGCACAGATCAGCAGAACAGCACTGGGAGCAAGGCGAGGTTGCTGAGGACAGTCTTGAACACTCACTTGGCTGAGTTGAGCTGTTCAGCAGGTCTGTATTGAGCTTGCGCATGGCCAGCAGAAGCACCCCATATCGCACACCATCAAACTTATCCCTCCATATGCCGGACCGCGCCCCAAGCCATCAGAACCAGCCCTGATGCCTAGTAAACCATCCCGCCGCCGCAAGCACCTCACAGTGATCTGCCTTGCAACTGACTTCATCTCGCTGGTGGAATCCAGCCTTGCATCATGCATGCCACCTCTGTCTGAGGCCACATGACCTGGCGCTGTATGCATGGTGCCAGGATGCAGCAATGGGTTGTGCACCATATCTGACGGTGCAGGGTGCAATGACGCTTGATCTGATGCGGTCGACAGCTGCCTGCTTGGGGGTAAACCCCCAGTAGATTGAATGCTGCGTCTCGCGCTGCTCGGCGCTGAGTTGATTCTCTGCATGCTTCTGCTGCGCCCTGCTTGCATAGCACTCATGAAGGGGTTGCTGTCACTTTGTGGTACCTGGACTGGTCTCACAACTGCACTGTCTACTGGCTGTAGTGGACTCCTTGAAGCAATGTCAGCTGGTCTGACATTCTTGACCACTTCTGTGACCACCATGTGCTTGTCCATTCTGTAGGAGTAGGTGATTGCCAGCCAGGTGAAGGCAGGCACACAGGCTGCTAACACACCAGCGATGACACCATAGGCACTTTTTGCCTTGTTACCTGCATCGCAGCTCCGTCACTGAAGTTTGGGCTATTTGCCAATTCTGCGGAATGATACTGTTTTTGACAATACCCTGACAAGACATCAAGAACGAGACATCATACACAGTGCTTATGGCAACCACCAGGGACTTGACATGACAATCATTGCCTCACATCAAGGCCATGGTCATCATTTCTGTGCAGCAATGCTTTGGTGTGCTTCACGTCAATGCAGCCTGACTTACAAAAGCTCACAGCCTGCAAACCTGGAAGCTGCAGTGTATCATTTGCACGGGACAAGGTATATCTACCAACCTGAATCACAAACTCTACCTGATCGAGGACAACATTTGTGAGTCTGGTCTGCATCCTAGCAATTGCAACAGCTGATACACAAATTTGCTCAGAGCACACATACATGCAGACAAACATACTTGTCATACATGTCATGTCAGTAACACCAGGAGAATGTATGCTGACCTGTGCTGGGCGGTGGTGACGTTGGGGGTGCCGCTGGCGAGGTTGGTGCTGACTGTGTTGCCATGGTGCCACCAGTAGTGGCTGCACACACAGCATTCATGTGAGTACACAGGCCAGCAGCCTAGCTTGCCTTGCAGCCTTGGCTGTCGTACATGCTGTGCACAGCAGGCTGCTCATCGCGAACAATTCAAAATAAGTTGACGGTACATGCATGAGGGTTTGAGTATGAACAAGCTCTTGCTCGTGCCATGCAGTAGGCGATTGTGCATGAGCGAGCGCAACACTGACTGCCAGTGTCTTAAATCATGGCTTGTATGCTTGGGAATGCACATTGGCTATCCATTCAATCTCCAGTGTTGACAATGCAGTCACTTGCCTATGTTGCTCAGCCATGCTGTGGTGTTTGGGCTGGTGCACAGCCTGCTGGTGTCGACCAGCTGCCCATTGGCCTGGCCCTTGAAGAAGGCAACATTTTGATGCCTGTCATACACAAAACCCTGGCAGACGGTGTTGCCAAACTGGACTGTGTTGCATACATTGGCCAGAGTCTGAGCCACTGTGTTGTCCTGCAATTCAAAGGAACCAATTGTATATACGATGTAATGCAGAAAATCCAGGCCCAAAGCTGTGAAAATGTTCAGGTTTTACACAAGGGTGTTGGCTGTTTGACAGCCAACTTGCCTTCATAGGATGGGTCGCAAGTTGCACTGACTTTCAACCAATCATGCTGAGCTGAGTAACTCTGCAAAGCTGTACATGCAACCATGCCAACCTGCCGAGCATGGCTAGCTTGGCTGCTCACCAAATGCATGTCTGCATCAGATAACCATGATCATCACAGCTGTGTCTCACCACGGTGGACGACAGATCTGAGTAGAAGACGCAGCAAAGGCCCTTCTTGGACATAGCACATTTTTCCACAGCTGAGGCATTTGCAGCGCCCAACATGCAGCAGCTTGTGCCAGCTGGCGGCTCCAAATCAAGGTAATTTTGCAAGTCAGCATTTGGGTACACTGTATATGCTGATGATGGATCAGATATGTTTCCAGTCACATTGTGCAGCTCCTGCTGAGTCAGCTGGTTGGCCTGTGCTGAGCTATGAAGGTCCTGCGTACATGTTGTGATGTCACGGCAGAACATACAAAATGTGCAACTTGGAGACAGAGGCAGCTCAGTGTAATCTACCATGCAAAGACAAGCGCTGCAGCTGTGAATGATTGTGTCCACTCAGGTTTATCATGCATGAAGTATTCTTGTGCTTGCATAAGGCACTACACACCAGGAACCAGATTTCAAAACAGTGAGCTGCTCACTGTGCTGCCATGGCATAGTGGTGTCACTGTAAAGCAGAGCGCCAGCGTGCAGCAGATTGCCCACATGCATGGGTGTGTGCAATTAAGTATGAGCAAAATCCATTTATTCTTTCTGTTACCTGAGCAGTTGGCTGCGGGTTATACTGACACGCAGGCCTAGCAGGTGGCACTGTCACGCTGGCAACCTGCCTAGTGTCTGGCAGCTCCTGAAGCGCTGCAAACATAAGCGCACTTGTGCTAGAAAACATGACACCTGCATGTCTACTGAGGAGCAAGCCAAACACTATCAGTACCTCAGCAGAGTAACAACAATTAGGTGCAGGTTTAGGTCAGCCTAACTTGATCATACAGCAGCATGCAGTGCGTCACAAAGACCTGTGCATGTCATGACCTCATCAGATGGGCAACCTCAGAGCTATGTCAACCCTAGAGCTTTCAGCTCCTGGTGTTTAGCACATTTGGGGCATGTTCTGCCTGCATGGACAAGCTGTTTGAGTGTCCACGCTTGCTTACCTGAGCTGAGCAGCCATGCAGTGCTGTTGGGGCTGAGGCACAGCTGTGATGTGTCTATCTGCGTGTCTGTGGCGTTTCCCTTGAAGAAAGCTGTGCCAGTGAAGCTGTTGTACACAAAGCCTTGGCAGATGCTGCCATTACTTGCCATGGCATCACATATATTTGTCAGTTTGCCTGGCAGCGTGCTTTCCTGCATCCATGCAGCAGTGCTTGTGTTGTGTGATATTTGCCTTTTGTATGCAGCATCATGCACATGCTGCATAGCTCAGCCCACAAAGACTGGAGTGCTTAGAGCACCCACCAGCCGTATTCTGTAACATTGAATGGATGCAACAACATAGACACAGCTGTACATGTCAATGGCGTTGTTTGCAAGCCAGTGTATGCATTGAGATAGGACTTGCTGCAAATACTGCTCACCTGGTCACCAACATTTGCAGCATCATAGCAGCACTCTTCGTTTTTCTGGGTGCATGCATCCACAAGCCCAATCAGCGTGTTATTGATGGACAGGCCAGTGGTGTTGGCAAAGCAGGTGCCTAGGGTGGGTGTCATGTCATCATACCCCTCCAAATCAGCAAACGGGAAGACAGTGTATTCTGACACATTCTGTGTAGACTGAATCTGCCGTCCAGGCACATATGAGCCATTCTGCAGTGCAGGAACTCAACTTTCCAAGTTGCCTTGGATGCATCGAGGCATGGCAACACCATAGAATGATGCATGCGCTGACAAGCAACTACCTGGTAGATGAGCTGTGGGTCTGGTATGTAGCAGTTGGAGTAGCTTGGGATTGCAGGTGCAGAACTGTTGACCCCTGCAAGCAAGCATCATGGCAGAGCTGCATGGCAAAGCTGAAAGAGCAGCTAGAAGACCACAAGTGTAGACACCCCATAAATGGCATTATTATTGCTGCACTGATGCATGCATGGGCATCAAAAGGCCATAGGGAGAAACCGGCATGCAGACACAGTGCACACATGTCCATCGACAAAACAAGGAAACAGTAGACACAGGTTGTGACGCAGATGTTCAACATAAAACTGACAAGCTCCATGTGGTTGTGTTACTCACAAACCCAAGCTCAGATGCATTACCTGTCTGAAGGGAAGGGGGCAGCAGTGTCAGACTCACACACATGCTGACCAAGTCAAAGACAGCAACAAACGTAACAGAGCACTCATGTCATAATAGGTGAATGAGCACTACCTGTCTGGAGGGTTGGGGGCAGCAGTGAGATGTCATCCAGGCAGAAGCTGACAGGTGAAGAAGAGCTCGCAGTGGATGACAGCTGAAACTCAAAGCTGGTAATCTGGTCCAGACTAGCTATGCAGTCCTGAAAGGAGTTCTGCAGCAAGCCTGCTGTCACTCTGACAAAGCCTGTGGCCTGGTCAATGTCTGAGGCCGGTAGCTGTGACAGATCTACAGAGCTGCCTGTGCAAAGCTGCTGGTATGCGACGTTGCCATTTGAGATGGTAGAACCTCCCAGTGTCAATCTTAGAGCTGGCAGGCTGGGAGCTCCTGTGCATGCACACCAGTCATCACTGCTACTTGACCTGCACCTCTGACTGTCAGATATGGAACAGACCCAATACTGAAGTGGCCATCTGTATGGGATACTTAGCAATCAACAGCTGCAGGACAATTCAATACCAGGTTCTGGCATACACTTGTGACAGGTCCAAAGCCGGAGAGGCTGGGCACAAGGCTCAGAAAATGTGCATGCCGGTTGCTAGCTAGCCACAGCGACAACCATGACTCACCAGATGACGTGCCATTCTGTTTGATGAAGAACTGGAGGCCGGATGTGTTGCTCAGCAGGAAGGGTTGATAGCCTGCTTGATCACACTCCCGGCAGAAGAAGAACAGTGTATCCTGCATGTGCAGTCAATCCACATGACAGACTTGAGCCCCAACACAAGAGAGATACTGCATGGTTGCCCTGCACATAAAATGGCTCACAAATGGACACAATCATGGTGCATCTTGCAGCATTGTGACTGCTGTGCAGAAGCAAGTGCACATCTGATGTTAGCTGTCCAACACCTTTGCTTTTCATCCAGTCATGTACGCAATGCAAAGCAGCAGCTACAGCAGAATCAGTTTACCTGAGAGTTCTGAAAAGTGAAGCAAGAGGCATTAGACTGGGCAAGCCCTGCTCCTGGACTTTGCAACTCCCTTGCAGCCTGATACCCTCCCACCCCCCACCCCGCCTCAAATGCGTCAGCGTATATAGTTTTGCTGATGAAGCCTGGTTGCACATGCAACAGCTGCTGTGGATTGTCGCAAGCAACAGGTCTGCAGCAGGATGAATGTCAGCACCATGTACATGGAAGATGCTACAAAGACTGGAATACTGCATGCAGGAGGCAACTGTGCTGATATGACACTGGTCAACTTGCCCAGTAGAAGTCAAGATCTGCATACAAGCTTGTGATTTGCACTAGCGCACATATGCAACTGATGGTACAAACAGCGCCTGGTGTCTGTGACGTGGTACCACCGGTGCAAAAGGCTCAGACCTGTACTCAAGGTTCATGTAGCCGTAGTCTGGATGCACAAGCCGTTCAAAGGCCGAGAAGCCCAGTACAAAGGTTGGTATGTTGGTGCAGCAGAAATTTGACGAGGCAGGCTTGGTTGCTGAGGCTGAGCATGCGCATGAATCTGTCACTTGGACGATGATTGTGTTGTTGACACTTGTTTGCCCCTGCACAGACGGCTCAGATCACAAGGAAGAAACAGCATGTCAAGGTCAGAGTTATGCTGACCTAACATCACAGTGTCTGTTGCAGAGATATCATCAGCACTGTTACCTTCATGCCACACTCTAGGACAGTGACCTGTCTGAACTCAAGTCCAGCAAAAGACAGCATGCAAATTGATTAGAGGGCGGCTTGGCTATGAAACTAAGCATGCAGGAAGTGATAAGCAGCCAAACACACAACCATTGGAAAGCCATAGCTCTGGAACACCTGTTGTCATAAGCCATCGTAGTACTGGACTGCACTGTGCACACTAGTGAAGTTTGCTGAGGAAATTACAGAGACAGGTGGATACAGACAGGAACCGTACCAGCGAGTCTGTGAGGTTCCAACATTGGGTGAAGACAACATCACTGGAGTCAAGGGGATTTCCAGGAAAGCTGCGGTTGAAGTCGTCCAAAGGAGGCTGTCTGCTGAAGGTGGTGAACTGATATGGGGGTTGTGACTGCGCAGGGCCAATGAGATATGGCACAAGAGTGTTGTCTGAGCTGAAGTTCCCAGCCACAACTCCAGTCTGGCAGCGCAGCTCATAGCACCTGAGCACCTCATCAGTGCAAGCATCATTGTAGCATAATACCCCAACACACAAGATTGGTCACAGTGCAGATTGTACACATAACCATGACTTGTTCTGAATATATCCCAGACCTGTACATTATCATCTCCGATTGCCCAATCAGTCTACCTATGCAGTTGCTTTGTCTGAAAGCTTTCTGCAATTATGCGTTAGACACACAAGGACAAAGCATGACCTTGTTATCTAGTGCGTCAATTGTGTAAGTGGAGTAGGCACCTGCCACAGCTCCCAGGGTAGTCAGGGTTGCTTGTCACCATGGACGCAAGCATGTTTGCTGGGACAGTGATTGCTGAATTGTCTTTTTTGTTGGCGCCATTGTACAAGCCGCAATCACCATCGGGGACAGGCTCAAATGGGCTGCAAGCACAGCCAGCAGTCACAATGACTGCTGCCTCATGACCAGCAGCGCTGGCGCTTGCTTTAGCATGTTTGCCTCACACACTGTGTTCTGGCTGATAACATGACATGCTTGTGTTGTGCATGGTGACTTGATCGATGCTGCCTTGTGTATACAATGTTTGTTACCAAGCCTCCCAGCTTTACTCACCTGTTTCTCAAGCTATTGATAAATAATGACGATGGATTGAAAAAGGTGGACCTTCCTTGCATCCATCCATCTGCAGTGGGGTCAAGAGGTGCAACGGCCTGTAGTCCTCTTGGTCGAACAGGCTGTGCACGGCGGCCTGCCGCTGTCTTGGCCGTCCCAGCCTCAGCACAGCTGGAGTGCAGCATTAGCAGCAGTGCCAGGAGAATCCAAAGAAGAAACGCTTGCCAAAGTTTGCAGCCGCACTTGTCGGCAGCGGCCAGCAGGCTAGGTGGTCTCTGCAGCTTCATTTGTACCATCTCTGGGCATGCTGATTGGGTCCCGACATCATCTGACTAGTCAAGCCAACGGCCACACCGAAGCACTCCTTGCTCCAAGCAAAACAGATGCTAGCGGCTGCCGCTGCTGCAGCAGCCATGCGCATTTCACGTTCAAAAAAGCCGCGGCCCGCAGACACACGACAGTCCTCAAACAACTTTGCTTTTGGGCGGGCAGCACCAGAGGCAGCACCGACTACTCACTGGGAAGCTTGCCGAGATGAGTGACCAGAGAATTGACTGAGGAGTGACTAGGCCACCTGTGTCGATCCTTTGGTATAGGCTGGATCGGCATATGCGTTGGCAACTTACCCTTGCGGATGCATGGCAGAAACCGTGGCTAGCGACTGGAAGACGGCAGAACGCGCTGTGCGTCAAAGTCATGAACAAAAGGAAGCCGCTCGAAATTGTCATTTTGATCTGTCCAAGATGAGTGATCATGATCATATCCTGTGCTGCACGTTAAAACTGCGGTAAGAAACACCGTCAAAAACAACAGATTGGGCTAGCCGCACATCAGTTGAAGCAGATGCAAGTTGCTGAACAATTGCAATGCATGAATCGTGTCAGACATGACACAGTACACCTAAATTACACTCTCTGGTGAAGAGATCAGTGATACTGAAACACTCTGAAGATCAAATGATGTTGCCAGATCTGATCTAGACTCCTGCAGCTGTACTCATTTGTATATACCTCTATGCTATGCTATGTACTAGTAAGTTGCAGCAACACGTACAACACGTACAACCTAACTTCCTGCAGCTGCTATCCACTTAGTCCATAGCAGCGGACCATGATGAGACATGCAAATCTCAGCAAACTTGAGCTGTTGAAGCGTAGAAAGCCAGTCTCATTGTACGCCTTGCAATGAGTTTCAAAACAGCCAGCTGCCCCACCCTGCCATCATGAGGGCACAAGCCTCAAATGTGGCAGTTGATCAGCTGCCACAACAGTAAAACATGCTGCATAACCTGTCATAAACTCCTGGGCTTTCAGGGTCCTTGTTTGTAATGGCTTGTGCCTCCTCCTCTGATATATTCTGCAGCTTCCTGACAAGCTGATTCAGCAGAGCAACACGCTGCTTTCGGTCGGCTTGCTGCCAGACTGTCTGTATGGAAGCTGCACAAACACACAGACACTCAGGGCAAGTTCAGTCATCCAGCCATAGAAATCAACACAAATGTCAATGTTGATGGATGGATCATGCAGAAGACAATGTTCAATACTCACTTGGCTGAGTTGAGCTATTCAGCAGGTCAACATTGAGCTTGCGCATGGCCAGCAGCAATACACCATAGCGCACGCCATCAAACTTGTCCCTCCAAATGCCAGATCGCCGCCCTAGACCATCAGAACCAGCGCGAAATGCAAGAAGACCATCCCATCGCCGCAAGCACCTGACGGTGATCTGCTTTGCCACTGACCGCATCTCTTTGGTAGGACCCAAAAATGAGTCATGCATGATGTCTCTGTCTGATGGCTGGTGTTGTGCAAGCGCATTATGTCTGCTGCCAGAACTCAGCAACGGATTTTGGACCATCATGTCTGATTGGAGAGACTGCAATGCAGGCTGCCTGTGTGGTGATGCCAGCTGATCGCTTTGAGAGCCATTGGCATGCTGGACGTTGCGTCGAGCGCTGCTTGGGGCTAAGTTGATTCTCTGTATGCTTCTTGTACGGCTACCTCCTTGCATAGCACTCATGAACATGTTGCTATCCACATCTGCGCGTGGTGTCATGACAGACTGCAAGGAGGTGGTATCCACTGACTGCAGAGAACCCTGTGATGCAATGTCTGCCACCTTCACGTTCTTGACCACTTCTGTGACAACCATGTGTTTGTCCATTCTGTAGGAGTAGGTGATTGCCAGCCAGGTGAAGGCAGGCACACAGGCTGCTAGTACACCAGCAATGATACCATAGGCAGTTTTCGCCTTGTTACCTGCATCACATAGCATCAATACTAAGCTCATATTGAAGCTTTGCCCAGAAACAGCATGCCCATTTGTTGGCATGCAGCAGTCTCCAACATTCCAGCATGCAGCACTGCCTCAAAAACAGCGCGATTCTGTTGTTTAGAGCAGACCCATAGTATTGGCAGACAGCAAGCATTGACTCAGACTTGAATCACCCCGTATCACCATGCATGAACCACATTGCAACTTTTGCTGCAATGGCCTGACAACATCTCATGCATCAAGCTCCATACAAGCCTTCTGAGTGCCTTGACCTGACAAACACATGTTTGCCAATTAGCAGTTCTGAGCACTCATGAAGGTTCATGTACATGGAACTCACTTAGGCCATTTCCGGATGATGGGGGTGGTGGAGGTGGCGCAGGCGCAGGCGAGGACCCTGAGGTCTGAGTTTTGACAATGCCATCAGTTGTTGCTGCAATCCAGCACTGTTTGAGCTCAGCATTCACACGTTGATTCAATGCACAGATTCAAGACCTGACCTGCTGAGCAACTGGTACGATGCTAGGCAAGCGTTGTGCGACTACATTGCACATCACGACATCAACGCGCTTTTGAACACGGGATGATGTAAGAATCGCCTACCTGTGTCCCTTAGCCAGGCAGTGCCGGTTGGACTGCTGCACAGCACACTGCTTGTGTTCACTGCTGACCCATTGCCTCCACCTTTGAAGAAGGCAACCTTCTGTTCGTTTTCATACACAAACCCTTGACAGACAATATTGGTGCCATACTGGATGGTATTGCACACATTTGCCAGAGTTCCAGCAAGTGTGCTGTCCTGCATGTAGCATGAGGCAAGTCTCATCTGACAAGTTGTACCTTAATGACACAGCATGTCTGTAACACAGGGCATAGATGGAATGCAGCAGGGAAAAAGCAAGAGCGGCAGTCAGAAGGCAAGCAGAGCCAGGGGAAAACAGAGGAGCTGTGCCAATCACCCTGTTTGGACTGCCTGCATATATGCAAGTGTATTTTGAGACCTGAACATGCAGAAGACGCAGCAGGAATCTGAGTGGCAACGCTTTCTATGGGAGTAGGGCATTGGACTGAGCCCCACAGGGATGCCGACATGCTTTGTCACAACTGCCCCAAGGTGGGAACGGCATACACCATCGAGCATCAGACATTGCTTCTGCTGCGCACAACTGCTATGCCCTTTGGCGTCAGGCAGTGATGTAAGCCAGCAGATACATTGTTACAGCATTTAGCTGCTGCAGGCAGCTTGTGTGAAACATGAGCATGACTGCTGCCTTACCGCATTGACACCAAGGTCTGCAAGAGTGACACAGCACAGACCCTTGGAGGCCGCACAAGTCTGCACAGCGGATGCATTGGCAGCGCCTGGGACACAGCAGGGAGCTGCTGCTGGTCTGAGATCCAGGGCGTTGTGCATGTCAGTGTGTGGGTACACTGTATACGCCGTTGATAGATCAGATGGGTTTCCTGCCAAGTTTTGTTGCGCCTGTGAGGGCAGCTGATAGGCCTGCGCTGAGCTACGAAGGTCCTGTACATAGGAAAATATCACAGTCAGCATGGGCAGGCACCTGTTTCCAGCAATAATAGCCAATAGCCTGTGCCTGTGCCTGATGCAGCAATGAGATAGGTGTGCTGATGCAGCAGCAACAAGGTCAGCTGCAGTGGAGTCGTCTGGGTCTGAACAGTAAAGCGCTGTCAAGCAGGCTATGTTGAGACCGCAATAGTACACGCAAGATCATGCAGCGACAGGAGAAGCTCAATGTAGTACTAGTAACAACTGCTGCCGGAGGTTGTAAGTTCAGAGTAAGCAGATCACAGCATCATAGCATGTGACGTTTCTTGTTTGCACTCACCTGGTTGCTTGGTTGAGGTTGACATCCCCGTCTTGCGGGAGAGATCATCACTTTGGCAACAGCCCTTGTATCTAGCTGCCCTAGCAGCGCTGCAGGGCATCAGCATCACATTTGTGTTGGATACATCACAAACACTGTCGTGTCACAAAACAGCACAGCTACAATCTGAATGCCAATCATGTGAGCAAGATGCTGAAGGTGGCATGGCAACTTTGTCAACCATTGGCAAAGATGCAAGAACATCTTTCAGACATGCTGCATCACACATGTCAGCATGTGTATGCAGAGCCTACGCATACAGGGCTGAGTCGATGCCTATTGCAACTGCAGGCCAGCAACATTCAAGATTCACACATGGGCTGTTTGTGTTGCATGCGCAACTGAAGCACGCCTACATGTTTACCAGCTGAGCAACTGTGGCTACAACAAGCCTGTGACTGGGTGTTGCTGTACCTGTATTGAGCAGCCACGCAGTGCTGTTAGGGCTGAGGCACAGCTGTGATGTATCTATCTGCGTGTCTGTGGCGTTTCCCTTGAAGAAAGCCGTGCCAGTGTAGCTGTTGTACACGAAGCCTTGGCAGATGCTGCCGTTGCTTGCCATGGCATCACAGATGCCTCCCAGTGTGCCTGGCAGTGTGCTTTCCTATACAGGGCAGCACTTTTCTCAAACTTCTTGCACACTGGCCCCTTTAGCTGAGAAGTGCAACAGCTCACTTGCAACTAAGCACCCCTTGCTCAGCAGAGTGGATCATGACATGCAAACCAGGGTCATGACAGCAAGCACAGGGTTCACCTGATCACTAGCATTTGCAGCCTTGTAGCAGCATAACCCATTTTGCTGGGTGCATGCATCCACAAGACCTGTCAGGGTTGGACTGATGGACAGGCTGGTGGTGTTGGCAAAGCAGGTGCCAAGGGTGGGTGTCATGTCATCATACCCCTCCAGATCAGCAAATGGGAAGACACTGTATTCTGACACGTTTTGAGTAGATTGGATCTGCCTCCCTGGCACATACGAGCCATTCTGCAGTGCATCAAAGCACATTTGGTGACAAGTTGGCTGCCTTACCGCAACAAAGCAGCTTGGTTTGTATAATGCAAATGCTTGAGCCAGAAGCTCGGACTGTCAAAGTGACAGATATTGGACATGTGAGGACATGTGAATGATATTGGAAATGTGTTGCAAAGACTTCCATGCAGCTGAAGGTTAGTATCTGAGCTAGTTGCTTGTCTGGCACAAACTTGCTGCGCTTTATCGAATGCAGACAGCCATTTGGGTGGTCTACTTTGCAACACAAGGGAGCTGATATCATTGAGGCACAGGTTTGATGCAGCTGCTGAAGGGCAGGCTCATTTATGTACCTGATAAACTGGCTGCGGATCTTGTATATAGCAATTTGAGTACTCTGGAATTGCAGGCGTAGTGGTGGCCACCCCTGCAGGCAGCAGACACTGCTTGAGAGCACAGATGTGCAGTTGCAGTCCTATGAGCTGCCTGTGAGCTGCCTGCAAGCAGGCTGGAGTCCAACTGTGCTGACCACAGGCCTGTGCACCAGACATTCCATGCAGCCTGTTGCATACTGCACTGAGTTGGCTGGTATGTGAAACTGGTTTGGCTTGGCGCAAGCTATACAAGGCGTTATGAAGCGGTATGACTGAACCTATCTGAAGCAAGCAGTCTGGATGTTGCACAGAAGACATCTGTTTGATGACGCCAGCTTACCTTCATCAGCATGCCAAATGCAATAGTGCAAGACAGTGTCACACTCATGCACATGCTCAACAAGTCAAAGACAACAACAAATGTAGTTTGAGCACTCATGTGATCATACGTGACTGAGCATTACCTGTCTGGAGGGTAGGGGCCAGCAGTGAGATGTCATCAAGGCAGAAGCTGACAGGTGAAGAAGAGCTAAAGCTGGCCGATGGCTGGAACGCAAAGCTTGTTATCTGGTCCAGGACAGGTATGCAACTTTCAAAATAGTTCTGCAACAGGCTTGCTGTCACTCTGGCATAACCGTCAGTGGCATTGCCCACTTCTGAGGCAGGCAGCTGCGAAAAGTCTATAGAGCTACCATTGCACAGCGGCTCATAAGCAGTATAGGTTTTTGTAGGGTCCAAACTTCCCAGAGTCAACTTGACAGCTGGCAAGCTGGATGTGCCTGCACCACATGTCCATAGTGAGACTTGAACCATCTTGAATGCAGCGCTTCCCTAAGAATGTTAGCATCCTAGCATTGCTAGGAGCAGGCCTTGTATCTGTGTCTTGCTATTGTTGCAAAGGCATTGCAAGCAATTGTGCAATACAACCATGATGCCTCACAGCTAATAGTCCGTGGATCTCTGACATAACAGGAATGTTATGCTTATGTGTTGACTCACCAGATGATGTGCTATTCTGTTTGAGGTAGAACTGGAGGCCTGAGGTGTTGCTGAGCAGGAAGGGTTGATACCCAGCCTGGTCGCACTCCCGGCAGAAGAAGAATATTGTGTCCTGCAGTGTGTTCACAACAAACTTGTTGTTAACTGGGTGGCTCTCTGAAGGCTTTGACTTGGGCTGACAAGGCCATTTGACCACTGACACTCAGCCCACGCTATGTCACTGCAATCTCATGCTGTCCAATGCAGACTGCTTCAGGTGAGCAGTGAGTGCCAGATACGAAGACAGTCAAACCCATGCCAGCTTGCCGCGACAGTTTGAGGCAGAATTTCACTCACAGTGGATTTCTCAAAAGTAAAGCAGGTTGCGTTGGAGCCCTGAAGGCCAGCTCCTGCTGTTTGCAACTGCCTTGGGATCGGATCGTAGTTGCCAACACCCCAACCAGTTCCAACACTGTCGCTGTATATAGTCGTGTTGATGAATCCTGGCAGGAAGGGCAAGACCTGCTGTGTGTTGGCACATGCAACTGGCCTGCATACAGAGACAGCTTGGAATGGTGCTTGGCCCATTAGCAAGAGGGTGATCTGATGAGGTTGCCGATGCAATCTGTTCTGTCAAGCACATCCTCAATTGCTGCAGTATGGGTAGCTGCAGCAATAGAAAATGGCAATCCCCTCAAGCTGGCTGATGTCAGTGTGTTGTGTGCAATGAGCAAAGACTGACTCTTCAGGCAAGCTCTTGCTGCAAAGCTATTTTAGCTGAACTTTGAGCTGAGTTTGCACTCAATGCAAGCTCTTGCTGCAAAGGAATTTGAGCTGAACATTCGCTGCGCTCACGGTTGCAGTGAAAATGCAAGTCAGGGTTTCCAAGGAGCTCAGCTGCGGTGCAGAACAGAAGCACTGACCTATACTCCAGATTCATGAGGCCATAGTCTGGATGTGCCAGCCTTTCAAAGGCTGAGTAGCCGAGATTGAAGTGCGTCAAGTTAGTACAGCAAGCTTGTGTTGTTGCTGGGCTTGAACTGGGTGAGCAAAAGCAGGAGTCTGTGACTTGGACAACAATGGTGTTGTTAGCGCTTGTCTGACCCTGTTGCAACAGATTCACACGCACTTTGTTTGACAAGAATCACCAAAAGTTAAGCGCACATGTGCAGGGCAGTTGTGCGCCAAACAAGAGCTGCATGCTTTGCATTGCTTGTTTCAAGCAGACTTAAGCCAAAGATGCACAGCAATGCCATGTTGCATCAGTCACTGTGAAGGGAGGGCCCTCCTGACTGGCTTGCAAGCATGTTCTGAACATGGAGCATAAGGCAGGACAATCTTGTGGCCCATGCCTCCTTGGAAACATGCATGTGTACTGGACAGCTGCGCACACTTCTAACACTCTGTGCCCCAGCACCTGCCTGCATGCCTGCTGCTGTGCAGATACCACAAAATGGAGAGATTGTGTCCATACCAGCGAATCTGTGGTGTTCCAGCAGTCTGTGAACAGGAGTTGACTGGAGTTGAGGACATTTCCAGGAAACAAGCGGCCAAAGCTGTCAGCAGGTGGCTCATTGCTGACAGTCTGAAAGTCATACACAGGCTTCAGCTCTGATGGTGCTATAGCGTAGGGAACAAGGGTGTTGCCTGAGCTGTAATTGCCGGCCACAACACCTGTTTGACAGCGCAGCTGGTAGCACCTGCATGTGACCAGCATTGCTTTCCTCACCACTGCAGATGCAGAACAGCAAACTCTGGAATGCGCCATCAGCTCTCTGTTGGTCAGTCACTTTGCACATGAGCCAAAATTTGTTTAGTACAGCAGCGAAGACAAGGACTGTTTACACAGATGGTCAACTGCAGCATTCACAACCTATTCAGGACTCATGTGGAAATACCTGCCACAGCTCCCAGGGTAATCAGGATTGCTTGTAGCCAAGGCAGCAAGCATGCTTGCTGGAACAGTGATTGCTGAGTTGTCGTATAGATTTGCGCCATTGTAATAACCACAGTCACCATTAGGGGGAGGGTTGAATGGACTGCAAGGCAAACAGGCTGTCAAATACTAGGAGCGCTGTGGTACTTTCAGAAAAGGCTGCAGCAGATCTAATGATGTCACATTTGCAGGTCATATAGTGGTGTCTCTCAATTCGCTGCATGTGTAACAATGTGCAACAGCAGCCTCTAATTCACATATTATATGTTGCTGGCAGACTGCTGGGTGTGATGCATCATATGAGGCTGCAGGCAGTACAGCCTACTGTCTGTATTCAAACCACAAACTCTTACTGACCTTTGCACAAAGGTGTCATTGAAAGAAGCTGGTGGGCCAAAGTAACTGGCCCTTCCCTGCATCCATCCATCAGCAGACGGTACAACTGCCTGAAGCTGTCTAGGCCTAGCAGACCGTATAAGGTTTGCTGCAGGGCCCCTGCCTTTCGCACAGGCCACCTGTGTCAAGACGACCAGAGCCAACAGAGCCAACACAAGGAACCCTTGGCAAGGCTCGCAACCACGGCCACGACGTTTCTGAGCTGTGGCCATCAGGCAAGGAAACCCGTATGCCTTCCTGCGTAAGATCCGCAGGCATGTAGATCTTGAGCTTAGCATCTTCCTGCCTCCGCTTGAGTTGTCTGCTGGCCGACGCAGCTGCACCCGGCGCCGAAGCCATCCGAGGCAAGTGGAAGCCAAGAGAAACCCGACAAGCAACAACCGGAATCTCACCTGATTGAAGCCACTGGATTGAAGTCAACGATTTGTCCAAGAATTTCGCATTGCATTCTATTACATTCAAAATCACAAAATAAGCCGCCAGCTGAGCGGTTGAGGATTGTCTCCTGTCACAACATCTGCAGGGGCAACAATGACAGGAGAGAGGCCTGAATTGTTGCCTCTTCTGATGGGTATTGCATACAGCCATGCTTTACTCAAGCAACTAATTAGTTGCTTAGTTGCTTATAAGATTGTGCTTCAGCTGAACTCAGGCCTGTGTAAACACCACGATTCATTGATTGGTTGATTGATTGGCAAGATCACAGTTTTCTGCGACGCAGCAGCAGTTGCAGTTAGTCGTGGCAGAGCTGCTGGGGACGCATGCTGAAGTAAAATTTGATAAACCTGCCAGGGCTTATGAGGCTGAACAGGCTGGGTGCCATGGAAAACTGAACACCGTACAGCACACTGCGCTACGAGCTTGCTGTAGCCACACAGGCAACCACTTCTCTAGTCATCATGCTGGCCTACAAGGTCAATGCTTGCTTGCGCCTCACACTGATACCTTCATCCTGTCAGCTTTGTCAAGCTTTTCCAGCATTGGCTGCAGCTGTGAGATCTTATCATACATGCCAAAGAGGCCGCCAGTGTGCAGAAAGAGCACCTTGCGCCCCTTCCATTGCTCTTCATGCTGTTTCATCTCCTCTAGCAGGGTATAATAAGCCTTGCCAGAGTACACTGGATCCAAAATGACACCTGCAGAACAATGGCCAGTCAATGATTGTTGCTTTGCTGTCATGTTCTTCTCCTCTTTGTGCATGAGCAGGTGCTTGTGCAATTTGATATGTGGCAGATGCATAGACAGTTGTTGAAGACTCAAACGCAAGCAGTGCTACTTGCTATGTTGTCAATACCCTGGCAACCCACAGCAGCAGGGGTTGTGATGCACAGAATGAGAGGTACCTGTGGAGTGAGCCACATGCTGCATGGTCTCCAGCTCCTGCTGCTTGCTCATTGCATACCCGGCACCTTTTGCTTGCACCATCCTGAGCATTGCCTTGGCGTCCACCCCTGCATGTCCTGATGTTCTGAAGTCAATGCAATCCTGCCATGTGTCATTGTCAGAACAGCTCAATGCTGATGCAAAACGTCATGATGCAACAAGCAAGTTATCACCAAGACACATGATGTGTATTACACATCTGTATGTGGCCCTCATTGACAAAGTGGCACTATGTCGCAACCATGCTATAGGCACAGACAATCACAAGCTTCAGTGACTCACCCACGGTGTCTTCGCCAACTCCCATGCCCTTCAATAGACCATCTATATAATCATAAAAGTATCGCGGATCGTCACAGACCCCCATGGCATGCAGCTTGCACCCCAGCCCACTGAGCTGGATCCCCAGAGCCATACCAGCCGCTGTACCTCCACTGCCACATGCCTGTGCACCATGTACTTTTTTCAGTATTGCTGTTGTATCTTTGCTGACCTGCAAGCAGAGTGTCAAGAGGAGCAGCTGTGCATGGTGCACAAGCATGTGGCAGTGGAGGAACAGCAGCAGATTAGCAAAGACATGACAGCAATCAGCAGCAGCAATGTTAGTAAGCAGACTTTAGTAGACATGAACATGCATTGCTGCACATGCAGCCAGCAGCATTGAGTTTGACAGCCACTGAGTCAAGCTAAAATGACAAGTCCTGCTCAGCTATCAAACATGCTTCAGCTTACAATCTGTACAGTACACAACAAGGCAGGCAAGGGCCTTTGGGTGATGAGTCATGACTGATGACATACAGACCAGGGCAATATCAGTGATGCCAAGGTCGCCAGCTTGCTCCTGGATCTCCCTGACAGCTTCCAGATAACCCCAACAGCCCAGGGGGCTGGACCCACCCACAGGAATACAGTATGGCTTCTTGCCCTGACTGCGCAGCTGATCAGCAAGCTGTTGCAGCAGCGCTTCTGAGCCAACCTTTGTGTACTCCTCCTTGGTGACTGTGTGAATGTGAGCCCCCACCTGTGAGTGCAAAGCTGTTAACACACAATGCCGTGCTTTGATGACTGAGATCAAAGGCACTACATTGGGACACCACACTGCCACATTTGAACAGGTTGGCGGGAAAGCTTGGGTTGGAGAAGTGAACGGGCTGGGATTTGGAGAAAGAGCATTTGCACCCAGGCCGTATGCCACATGCACGTTTTGCAAAACAACTCTTGTAAGCCAAATAGATGATGCATGACATGGCTTGTAATGAGGTGGCACACATGCAGACTGGAATGACAGCGACCAGTGACACACTGCAACTCTCCATATGCTCATCATTGTCAGCATGTGGAGCAGGGCTGTAGCAGCAGAGTTGCAGCAGAGGGTACACCATGCGTGCTAGCAGCAGGTTGCCAGTAAGCCCTGGATCTGAGTCAGCAAGCTCACGCGACGTCCGCAATATCAGATGACTATCCAGCCCAAGGTACCTGCACACGACAAGAGCATAGTAAGTAGTCTGAACTGGTGCTGACACTGACACTGACACTGACACTGACACTGCCACTGACACTGACACTGACACTGACACTGACACTGACACTGACACTGACACTGACACTGACACTGACACTGACACTGGCACTGGCACTGGCACTGGGATGCATTTGTTTCCTGAATCACTACCTCACATGCTAGCAAACACAAACCCAGAGAGCAAGATTTTGTAGTAGTTTTCATGGCTCAGGAACTCTGGTAGCAATGGAGATACAAGGCCGGGCTCATCATGCTTCTGGCACATTTCTCATGTCACTGTCAGGTTCAACATGGATGGAGCTAGACACAGCCAGATGTTTGTCTCTTGCAGTGCGCATTTGAGTGCAAAAATTTCTTGTGCTGAGACGATAGCATCAAAGGTGGACCTGGCTGCCACAGCAGTGGCTCTGCAGTGGTTTGACTGGATGCCTCCAATCGTGATGACACAGTCATGCCCCTGTGCAACTACTTCGGCCATCAGGAACTCTAGTTTACGTACCTGAAGAGTGAGAAGACCGGCTGTCTGCAAAAGGTGTCATTTTACTGCTGCTTATGGCTTGAAATGATGCTAGCTGCATGCTGTACCTTGTTTCCGCTCAACTGCATTCCACTCAAGTCGTCCCTCTTGATGAACATTTCCACACCATCTGGCACTCCAGGCGGATGCCATCTGTGTATGGGCGTTGGGAATATGCCCAAGGCATACCGCTGCTTGGGTGCCTGCAAAAAGACATCAGTCAAACTAAGACAGAATGCTGCCTGCACGCCTTGGGCCTTGCACAGCTGAGGTTGTCACGTCGAAGCATCAGAAGCCAGAATGCATATGTTATCAGCTGCATACATTATCAGATAGAGCATTTGCCCAGGTCGGCAGGGTGTAGCTCTCTAGCTCCAGCATTTGCCTAGGCCCCGCTTGATGCACAGCATGTGCTTGTGAGGGCATTTTTCGGTCGTTCCGCAGTCCACGCCGATGCAAGCTTGTGCGAAAGGCTGCGCCCCTCTTCGACAGTAGTGCTGTGTAGTGAATTTTCTCAAAATGCGCAGCGTGCCTGCTGCTGGGTACTTGATTCAACCTAGTTTGCATGCGCTAGATCGGCTGCAGCCACGAGACCAGAACAAACAGCGTCAGTGATCAGGAAACAATTTACACGTCGACGCTCGACAACATCTGCTGCAGTTGGTCTTGAGCAAGCTTACGCTCAAGCTTACATGAAGGTACAGTCGAGTCAACGCTTGCGAAGTTGAGCCTGTAGCTAGCTGCAGAGCTCTCAAAAAATGTACTGCCATGCGACGCATGACTAGTGCGTGAATGGCTGCTGTCGATCATTGTGACTGGTGCTGCTTGGGTCAGGCGCACTCACTGGAGACTGTCGTTGGGCAGTACTGGGCACTAGTGCTATGCCCCTCAAGCATGTCACTTTTATGACCGTTGAACCCGCGACCTAAGACTCTGCCGACAACATTCGCAGCATGCAGCAACCTGTTTCTAACGGTGACACGCAGCCACCACTTCCTCTGACCCAATCACGCCCGCAATCTTGCGAACGCTGTGAAGCATGCGTGGCATCCATATGGCAGCCTGTCTCACAACCAGAAGGTACTTCTATACGTCCTGAACAGCGGTCAAATCCAAAAATCTAATGTTTGCACCGGCTTCACGTCGCGATCTTGCAGCTGCCCTCATTCTGCGAGATGCCATGGCGAATTTCCTCCATACACTGCCTCATGAGCTGATCAGCTCATGACCCATGTACAGGTTGCTTTCAGTGCACTTGTGGGGCTGGCCTTTCAGCCATATCAAGCGACACTGCTGTAGCACAGGACTCCTGGATCCAATGCGATGACTGTAATAAATGGCGTGAGTTGAACACGGCCCAGTTCCAGGAGATACAGGTACTGGCACATGATGCGCACTGTGTGGAGCATGCAGCATGCACTGTGAGTAGCATAGCTGTGAGCAAGCTTGCACAGCAGTGGCTGTAACTTCAACACAAACAGCAGCAGTGGCATGCCGCCTGTTGTCAGCATTACATATTCCATGTGTTCATGACACTCACAGTAAATTTCAGCGTAAGCCAAAAACGATGTTGACATGGCATGTCTATTTTGCTCTACGTGCCTTCAGCTCATGACAGTGTTCGTTTTTCAGCAAGGAGAAAAGGACTCCTACTGGGCATGTTCCATGCTGTTCGAGGGTGCCAGCTGTCAGCTGCCAGATGACTGGAAACTGGAGCAAAGACGGTTGCAGCAGGAAGTGGCAGCAAGGCAACAGCAGCAGGCTTTGCTGTCAAAGCAGCAGGTGTGATAATGAGATAGCAGTGTGACATTGAGATACTGAGACAGGACAGCAGTGTGATACTGATGGAAGCTGATACTGTCCTGTTGCTGTTTCAAATTCAGAGTAACATACCTACAGAGCAGGACACTGCGCACATGTGAACAATCACGCAAGGCTGAGTGCATCAGCCTTTGCTTGCAAGATGTTCGTGGTTGGTGTAGCTGAAAGCAGTGCTGATTCAACAAGCTACTCTCAGCGTGTCTCTAATGGGTGCTCTGATCATTCTAAGCTGCTCAGGAGGCTTCTTCATGCCATGCTGTGCTGTGCTTTGAGAATTGCAACTCCCATGCAGGCGAGAGATGCTATGCTAGCTGGCAGGGCACGCCGTGCAGAGCAGAGGCATCTGGGGTTGCCAGCTGAGAGTGTTCTTCCACAAGCTCAAGACAGTGCTGTGTTGGATGATGTCCAGGTCTTGCCTTTTACCAGCAACATTTGTCCAGTCATGCCACATGTGCTGCACTGAAGCCTTATATTGGGCTTGCTCATTTTCCCTTGGTTCCTGCTTAGCTGTAGTTTATGTGCCACACCAGAGAAGTCACAATCTGCCTGTCATAAAAACAGTTGCACAGGCTGTAGGCAAATGAAAGCTGTGCCAGTTGATGCCTGCTAAGAGGTGTAACGCATGCTGTGCCATGCTGTATGCATGCTGTGCCATGCTGTATACATGCTGTGCCATGCTGTGCCATGCTGATGATGGACAGCTGGGAAAAATTGCAAGCAGCAGTTCTTTTGTCCCGCAGGATGAGGATGAGCCTTTCAGCCCCAGCAAGCGCAAAGCAGTCAGGCGCAAGCGCAAAGCACAATCAGCCATTGAGGAAGCAGAGTGTGAGGACCGGGATCATTGGGAGGAGTGCTCAGCCTGCCAGCACTGGGTGAACCTGGGGAAGGGGAGGGAGGGGCTGCAGGGGGTGTGTGAGCAGTGTGGTGGTGAGGTGAGGTGGAAGGGCCATGAGCAGGTGCAGAGCTGGATCCAGTGTGACGCCTGTGGCCGCTGGCGCACAGTGCCGGACACTGTGCTCAGGCAGGTCCACATGCAAACGCATTAGCTGCTGCACTCATTGAAGCTTGACCACCACACAAAGGGTGACGGTGGTGATCAGGGCTGATCAGGGCTGAACACCACCTGTTGCACCAGCACTGGTATATGCTCATCCATGAGGTACAAAGTCCAACCCTTCTGGTCTGGGGCATCACCAACGTTATGTGCTGGGTTGATATACGTACAGTTACTCATGTGTTTGTGGCTGGTCAAAGGGCAAGATTCATTGACCAGCTAGTCACGTCTAACAAAGGTGTTGAAAGATGCTGCTGGGCTTTGCATTGCTTCCTGTGGGTTCTGCCACATGCAGCTGCTTGTGGCTTTGATCTCTGTAGAGTGCTCACAAATTCCTGTGAATTCCACTCACACGGCAGCCATGGGCTCCATCTTTGCCCCTGGAACTTCACCCAGACACGTTAAAATAGACCTTTGATGTTGTGTTCAGATGTGTAGTCTAAACTTCACCTACAGGGACATAGAAACACAAGAGGATAAGAGTAAGTGGACTTGTGCCCAAATGCAAGGGGGGGCCACCTGCCGCAGTAGCCAAGGTGATTGGGGCGCTGCATTGCGGAAAAAGGCTACTCAGCTACGCCACCAGAACAGCGCTGCAAGCCAACCCCCACAGGAATGTCTTGCCAGCATCTCACACATGCAAACGCAAGTATCACATGTCCTCTGGTTGTGCCACCTCTCCTCAGCATGTAGGCTTATGTGGTACAGGCTGGAATTACAGTGGCAAAAACTCAGTGCTGCTGGCAGCTGCTTTCTTTTCATTATACCATACATTTGATGACTAACTCCCAAGATGGTACTGGTCAGCAAAGCATGGTGATCTGTTGGCATCCGCAGTATGTATGAATTTGTCACTGAACATAGTGGCGGCTGCTGTGCATTGTGAGGCATGCTGTGTGACTACAGCTCAGTACCAGGCAGATTGATGTGGGCAGCATCCAGCCTGAGAAGGTGCACTGGCATTCGCATGAGGTGCGCGCGTCCTCTCATTTGCTGGAGTTCATCCCTGGCAGAGACCGACTGTGGGCGCCTGAGACCCTGGCTGCTGGTGCTCACCCTCTGTCCTTGCATCTTGCTCAATCAACTGACCGGTCCATGACATGCCAGAATGCCTGTTGCTGCATGCATATTTGTCCATGATGTGGGTACTGTTGCATGCATGGTTGTTTGTGTATAGATGCATTGTTTGTTGTGATCAGTATGCTGAAAATTGACATGTTTACATCTTAGTTGGACAATTTGGCCGAGCGGTCTAAGGCGCCAGCTTCAGGTGCTGGTCCGAAAGGGCGTGGGTTCAAATCCCACAGTTGTCACATATCAATCTGAGAAAGTGCCACACATTTTGTTTTGGTTGCATATTCTGGTGATGTGTTGCCTGCTGGTTGTGTACGCTCAGGACCAAAGGCCACTGTTGACTCAGCATCATGCTGGCAGACAAAAGTCTCCTGCCTCTTTGCATGTCTGCTGGTGAAGGTGCTAATCATTCTTTGCTCCCTTGGCACCTGCATAATGTTACCAGAAAATGCTGCAGTCACACAGCAGTACATTCCTGCAGCAGCAGCTGTCTGAATCCATAAGACATCAAACCTCCAGATTCAGGGTTTTTTCTCCTAGCAAAACTGCAATGCGATGATACAGTGCATCTTGGTGCATCCTGCAGGGCTGGATGTGTATGATGCCGGTTGCGGGGAGCATGTCTTGTGGGCATGTGCCCTGCCAACTTCTGCCCTCTCTGCTGCCGCTCCCTTCATCTGCAGGTTGTGAATCTGCATTTTGCATGTCTTCCTCCATTCATTCACTGTGTTTTGAATGGCTGTCTTGGTCAGCTGAGAGCAGGTCACCATACTGCACTGGGTCCACAAAACGAAAGATTGCGTTATAAAGCAGTGCAGCTCAGCTTGCTGTAGCATCTGGAGTGACCATCCAGCATATCATGACAATGATGCAGAGTGTGACAAAGTGCATTTGACTGAATGGCTGTACAAAGCTTCACTTCTGCAGCATCTTATGTGATGCATGCAATGCCTGTCAGGCTATCTTACTTGGTCAAGTTGCTGTATACCCTGCCAAAGACGGTAATGGGAGCAGCTTGGCTTGCGTCTCCAATACTGCATAGTAGCCGTAAACTATTCAAGAGGTGAATTCTCACAACAGACACATTTACACAAAGAGATTTACAGCAAACTGTTTGCTTAAGAAGGATGAGAACCAGGATGTCTGTTACACAGGGGCCTGCAGCTGTTTCAGGAAGGGAAGCTGCCGGTGTGCACAGATGGGCGGCTGAGTGCTGGGCCCTTGGACCTGCCTGCCTTCCTGGCCCAGGCAAGCCTCTGCCTATTGCTCCCCACACACCTCTGCCCTTTGTTTCCTAGACACGTCTCTGATTCCGTGTGAATGGCAATGTTGTAGGGCAAACTCCCACATTGCGCATTAGATGCCCCTTGTTTTATTGTACCCTGCTATGGGCAAAGGCCACCTGTTGTGCATTCCATGGTATGCACTTGCTCACTAAGCCATGCAAGAGACTCCTAAACCATACCTGCCCATGCTGCAGAGCATAACCTTGCAACGATGCACTGCCATGTGACGAACGTCTGCACCTCACGATCGAGCATCACGCCAGAACACTGACTTTCGAACAGCAGCGGACAGGAGAGTCTCTGTGAGTGTGTCTGTGATGCTCCTGTAGGCCGGAGTGGGTGAGGCTGTGAGGCAGGCGCTGCACAAGCGTAAGGCTGCACAGCCTGCCTACCAGCCAGCACACCTGCCTGGCTTGCCTTCAGTAGAGCCTCCAGGCAAGACAGCAGAGCTTGTTGCTGTGCCATGCCAAGAAGGGGCTGTAGTGCCAGTTCAAGCACAGGTGGCAGGGAGTGGTATGCATGCACAGGCACATTCTGTGCAGAAGCCGATGCCAGGGACTCTGCATTGTGAAGGTCAACATACAGTACATCAGACTGCAGGCAGCGTGGCGATGCCTGAGATGGAGCTCTGCAGTTCTGTGGACAAGCAACAGTCTACTTTCAGGCTAGGGGGTTCGGAAGCGGAGCCATCTGCAGCAGCACTTGAGGAATCTGTTGCTGATGGTCCTGGGGTGCATGCTAGCACAAGCTTGGCAGTGCCCGTTGTAGCGGCAGCGCAGGCATCACCAACAACGCTGTCTGAATTGTCAGGGGCCAACACGGCCTCCGTGACACCTGCAGCTACAGATCAAGGCTCTTTGCAGCCGTCCTCAGAGCCACGGACAGGTTGTACTATGCCTGTGACTTCCCCGACGGAATCAGTCTCACAACATGATACAGAGATTCAGCACTCCGCTAGCATGCAGGCGCCAGGTGCATCAAAATCACAGGCTGCTGTCAGGTCCCAGCTGTGGCAGGTGAGCCACAGCTGCTCCTTGATCAGGGCACTGCACAAGATGAGCTGCGTCCACCCATTGTGTATGTTTCACATTGTGCTTCAGTTCCAACAAGCCTTTACCCCCTGTCAGATCTGAAAGAGTGTAAAAGTGAAACATTGCACAGCGTTATGGTAGCTGCTAAGTGCATGGAGGGCCCCAGGAAGGCATGTAGCAGTGTGAGGTGTTGACAGAAGGCATGTAGCAATGTCAGGTGTTGACTTGCAGGTGGTACACGTCAGCCCTGACATGAGGAAAGCCTACATTGGTGAAGCTACAGACCAGACGGCAAATGGCAAATCCATCATGGCATTCAACAAGAGCTGGCGGTCTATGCCAATTCAGAGCTGGTCAGGCGGCCAAAAGCTTGCTGGTGCTACACCCCTGTCGCTCAGATCGTTGACCCACAATTTGCACCTCTCTGTTTGCCACTCTCTCATCTACTGCTGCAACTCTCTCACCTACCTAGTCAGCTGCTGCTTTAGGTTTCAAACGGAGCTTTGACACAGCACTCCTGCTTGGTAGGCGTTCTCTGGTCAGCATGCATGTGCTGGCACTCACTGCAAAATCGTGCAATATTGATATGCTTTTGTACACTTTTGCATGACGCTAATGAAGCAATCTTGTGTTGTGCAGATATGCCAGGCAGCCAGCCTAACAAGCTGGTATCAAGCAAGCTGTCCCTCATCATGCATGACAAGGTATGGGACACAGCATGCCCAAGGCAGCCTTGCTCGTCAGCTTGTCTTCTTTGAATGCTGCTGCAATGTCAAGATGTAGAGGCTGCACTTTGGATGCTTCTGATTTCTTCTTGCATCCTACAAGCTCGTGCTGGACCTACAGGAAGAGAACTTAGTAAGGGCTGCAGAAGCAGTGTGGAACACCTTCGCAGCAGGAGCCGCAACAGCTGATGCTGCGCAGCGCATGATGCACAACATCTGTGAAGCTCCCTCTGGGCTTGACAGCAGGCTAGGCACTACAGCTTGGAATGCCTATTCCTTCAACATCGATTACAGAACAGGTGGGCAAGTGTGACGGCAGGTATTGATGCTTGTGTACAGAAAGTAGACGCCTCAAGTTTTCACTTGGGGACATGCTGGTCAGGCATGTGTTCCTGTGCAAAAACCCAAGTGAATTTGCCTCTCGCCACTTGACAGATGATCAGGCTCTCTATCTATGTATGCACTTGGTAACTGCTCAAATACTCACTTTTGCATGCAAGACTTGACTGTGAAAAGCTGCTACTACAGACTTCAAATGATGCATTCAGCCGTTGTTGATGTTGCAGGCAGCCACCTGGATGGGAAGAACACACCTGGCTCATACAGTGCTTTGATTGTGTTTGAGACTGGCGAGCCCTTCTGTGGTAGCTACTACATGCTTCCACAATACCATATGGGACTGGATGTCAGGCAAGGTCAGCAGCCTGTGAATGCCTGGAACACCTAATACTCTTAAGAGGTTTGCACGTCTCTGCAACAGCAAATGCATGCCAAGGTGCACAGCTTGCTGAAGCGCAAGCTTCCTTTGAGGTGCATGTTTTCGAGCCAAGCCTGTTCACAGAAGCATGTTGAGGGTCCTGCATTGCGGTGGCAATGCAAGCATGATAAGGTGTTGCTGAATGCTTGTCTGAGTACTGGTGGAGAAGTTGTAATTTGTGCAGGCTGTGTTGTCTTCCACAGAAGTGGTGATGCTGGTGTGGGCGCTCATGGTAACAGTGGCCTCTGGAGAAACTCTGACAGCAGCCACCGCGTGGCGCTTGTCTTATACCAGACTGATCTGAAAGCCAGCTCAAGAGCAGATTCTTTGCCTGCTACATCAGCAGTGCCTGAGGCACATCAGAATCTGTAATCAAGTTTACACTGAGACGTGGATTCCAGGCTGCTCTGCTGCTGTGACTGCTTCACAAATGTGGTAGCTGAATATGGCTTGCTCAGGCTCCTTTCCACAGACCCATGCTCTCAGTGTTGTATTGTCTGACATCCACAAATTGAGCTTACAACGCTGCATGTATGATGCTCTGAACAAACCTGTTCAGAGGGAGCTGACTTGCGTTGCGTGCACCTGACTATATATTACTATATATTTCGCTCCCATGATCCATGCATTGCACGTCATCAGCTGCCGGCCAAGCAAGCAGCAGTAGTGATGTGCAATCAATGTGCAATCAATCATGCTGCATGCAATTCAGCTGGAGTGCACATTGGAGCCAAATCTGGCCTGTCTGAGTGTGTGTGTAGCTGGCATGCACGCCTGTGTGTAGTGCAAGGTGGTCGTGCAATGATTGCTGCGTGTCTCAGTGAGTCCTGACCAGCAAATGAATCACAGTTCTTTTTACCAGTATACGTGTCGTGCTTTCATGTTGTTTTGCATGTGATGGGGCAGTACCACGTTTATGATCAACACCACATTCAGGATTCCATGCTAGCCACGAAACATATGCATGGCAGCTGATCAGAGTCGGGGGTTTCTTCATGCCCTTCACTCTGGCAGGTGCTAACAGCATCAGGCCAACAGATGGTCACATGTATGGTGCCCAACAATTGTTGCAACATGAAGCCAAAAGTGACGACATTGCTGACTTGATTGACAATTATTGCAATTCTGCAAAGAAGCAGGTGCATGTCCCAGCTAAAGTGTCATACCGCCTTGCCAGCTTTCCAGGTGAGTTACCAAATTTGGCGACGCTTGTAAAGTGACATCTGCTTGTGGTAACAAAGTTGTGTATCCGGCTGAAAGGTTTTTCAGAATGCCATCTGAATGCAAACATGCACAAAACCAAAAAACAACCGCTTAGAGACATTGCAAACACGCTGGTGTATCCGGATGAAAGCAGACTGCACAAGAGGGGAAAAAGGCAGCCACAAACCAAAAAAATGGGGCAAAAAAGATTTTAGTGCTCTACCTTGGGATTCGAGCGCGGGCTCGGGCGGCGTAGAGGTAACGGGTCTAGCGACGTATCGCGACCTGCGAGGTACATATTATAAAAATATGGGCTAGTTGCGGACTCGACAGGCAGGGCTATGGCGTTTGAAGACCTGCTGCAAGCGCTGAGGGAGGAGACACGAGATGGGCGCCAGCCCAAAGCGGTCGTGGTGTCTGCTGATATCAGGCACAGCGCTGAGCTCTCGCCCACCGGCTGATCGAGAGCTGGGGAGAGCTGATCTGGTCTCAGTGTCAGGTCTTTCTCCTTGCGGGGCCGAAGTTGTCGGGCTTAATGGGTGGCTTGCCTTTTAGTACGCTCACAACCGAGTTGAGTTCGTCGTGCAATTCTTGTGCTGCCTTCATCCCACGCATCGTTGTATTTGACATGTCGCCGCAGACCACGGTAGCAGCCTGTTGACTTTGACATGCCTGCTTGCAGGCAGCAGCAATGCGTATGTGTCTGACCTGCAGGACAGACTTGCATCCAGGCACCCCTGCATCCTCAGCCTGTGGCACAGATAGCCTAAGGCAACATGTTTTGGGTTTATTGCCTGGGCCCCTTGCCCAAGAAACCATTTGGTAGGAACTCTGAGTTGCTTACTGTGTACGACACAGATTTGGGCTGTTGACCTACTTGCTACAATACGCAGGCTTTGCATGATGCAACATGGCATTAGCAATGTGAGACTGGTAGCTCTGGTTTGCAGCTGTGGTTTCAGCTGTCACAGTATACGTAGTTTTTGTCTCTGCTTGGCTGCGTTTGGGTGAAGTTGCATGTTACATGCACTGCATCACTGGCCATTGATGACACGTCACACTGTCATTGACTCAGCATCAAAGTGGGTTGCAGAAATGAGATCTGTTCACAAAGATTTGTCCTTGCCACAAGTCCGCCATGTTGCTGATTCATCAAGATGCCAGCCATGCACATGACCACCAAACTGCGTTTACCGCATTGCAGTTGCATGTAGAAACTGGTGCCACCAGGCACCAGTGTTGCTGTTTTGCATAATGCCTTGGAGCTGCAAGCACTTTGTGGTGTCATAGCATCTGCATAGCTCAATTGACTCGGCAGTCAGCAATCTTGACATTCTTCTGTGTCCATCACTGGTAGTTGCAGTCGTTCAGTCATCTGCAGGTCGACACAATGAAGCTCAAGCCAGAACCAATGTCAAAAGCAACAGCAGCCACTCAGGACCAGCAATCATGTGACTTCTGCTGGGAGTGGAGACTGTGTCCAGAGAGCGCATTGGTTGCTAGCCATACAGATGACTCAACAATCTTTCAGGTGCTTGTATCAGACCAGAAAGACTTGTGTTGGCATGTGCATCTTTGCATGGGAGCAGCTGTGTGAGGTCACAGTAATTCGCTCAAAGGGTGGCCCTGCTGCAGCTGCACAGCCATTTGAACATAACAAGTGAAAGATGCAAAGGTATCAGGCACCACTGCTCTCAGTCAGTGTGTCATCCATGCCTTGAGGTGCTTGTGACTCTCCATTGGTAAAATATCTGGTCTGCCTTTCTGCTGCTGCGGCTGTGCTACATCATTAACCCTGAACATTATGAGCATGTCAGTCATGAAGCTGATCACTTGGACTCTTACAGGTCCTTGCAATGTCTGTGCAGGTTGGGTTGTGCTGGAACAGATCGGGATGGCAAATTCTGTCTGGGGTCCGAGGGCCCTTTACACTGTGAAGGATGATTATCGTGCGTACATCTCATGGAAGCATGTTGACGATGCTGCTCGTGACAAGCCAGAAGACGCTCAGGAGACACGGTAAGGTTAGGTTCTATGTCAATCATTGTTGTTGTATGTGACAGCACTCACCTGAAGTTTGATCCATTCAGTCAACAGCAGGTATCATGAAGTGTTTCTGCAACAACAAGACTAGGCTATGGTCATATATATATATCATATCTGCTCTGCCTTGCTGCATCAAGGTAATGGTACCGCTGCTTTGCAGCAAGCAAGGACCTGCATCTCCAGAACTCGCTGAGCTTTGCCACCAGCCAACAGGAATGCTCTGTAGGCCAAGCTGAAGGCACTTTGTTGGAAACAGCCCCTCAGTTCAGAATTCCGAAGCGAGCGACGTTTCATCACAGCGCCTGGCGCAATTGGTGCTGCACAGCGTCGGTTGCGGCGCTGCTGCATCCACCACGGCCTGCTGCGTCGAACAAAAGAGCGAGCGTGTGCTGAAAACAAGTGCCGGAAACGATGCCTATATAAGGTGAAATCGCAGTGGCTGAAGCACAGCAGCTGCTGTCTTCGCGCGATCCAGAGCACCAACACCAAGCCATCGACAGGTTCACACATGCCCTGCTGATCTCGAAAGCTGCAAGAGTGATTGTATCTGAGAGACACAGTGTCCTGATCTGCAGCTGGCACGAGCTATAACGCACTTGCGCTCACTTGTGATAGCAGCACACCATACCTTGACCTCTGTGTGTACATCATCAGGTAGTGTGTACATCTGCTTGCTGACACGGATGCACTGGCCAAGCAGATGTGCACACTACCTGATGATGTACACACAGAGGTCAAGGTATGGTGTGCTGCTATCACAAGTTCACTTTGAAGGAGTTTCTTGGCAACTACCATAATCATTTTTCAGCTTCAAACATGAGATCGTGTTGAAGGCCAGGGCAATCAGAACGCTGACCAAGTACTCGTACTTGGCAGATCTCAGGGAAATCGGCCCCTACCAGCTCTTTTACAGAGCATGATGGAAGCTGTTCTATCTCCTGACACTGCAGCAGAGGTACAGCCAACAGCTGGCGTCTGAGTCTGAGTTATCAGCCTTTGATCAATGCCGCCTGTTACTGCATGCTTGTCCATCAAAAGCTCGACGCCTAGTCATGCAGCCATCTGTATCATGTTGCAGATGGATGAGGCCTGGATGAGCTGTCTGGAGCTTCTCCTGAGAGCAACGCTCATGCCAGAGACTACCATCAGTCACTTGCTTGACAAGCTGTGCCGCACAGCTTGTCAAGCAAGTGACTGATGGTAGTCTCTGGCATGAGCAGGTAGAGAGCATGTGTCCACCTGCTGTACCTCATCGCTATGGCGTGTTTGTGTTTCGTCTGAACGCCTGCTGAAAGCAGGGCACCAGTCAATGCTGATTGATGTCTGCTGCATGACTGTCACTGATAGTGCAGGTGCTGCGCCGTCTCCTGGGCAAGATGCGTGCTGTTGCTCTGAAGTCGAAGCCCGGGCAAGCGCGAGAGTACTTTGTGTCAAGAGCTCAGGATTTGCTCCAGCATTTCAGCCTGCACATATACTGGTTGGGATGCTGCCTGCTTGGCTGTGCACTGCGTGTGCTGCCTCAGGTCAGTGTCTCCCTTCCCTTCTTGTCGTGCATGCCCAACCAGCATCACACTTCTCAAAACAGTCTCTTGTCGGGATGAGGTGTGCAAAATGAGGCCATGCATCTAGAGACTGGCGAACCCCCAGTGCAATCTATTCTGCATGCATCCACAAATGACATCAAAGGCTGTGTGCTGCTGTTTTGATGCAGCTCAGCATACATGTTGCCTCACACCTCCTGGCTGCAGATTTCATTGCTGATCACCGGTCGTCTGTGTTTGTCCTCAGCTGCATGTCATCCCCTCAGCAGGCTGCGGCTTGTTGCTGACAGCATGCCATCGATCTTCATCCCCATATTGATCATAGTTGTTGACTTGCTACCTAGCACCACAAAGCAGAATCACAATGCAGAAGGGGCTCTGGCATTGCATGCTTGCATGCCATTGTGTTTCTAGTGTTGTACAAGCTGCAAGGCAATCATGTTGGTGTGTAGGACGATCTTCAGCGAGACATCTTCTTGGCCATCCTTGCCTTTTTGGAGGTTGTTGAGGACAGCCAAGCAGCTCTGCTGTCGCTGAGCTGCTTGGCTGCAAGCACAGGTGAGCCCTTCATCATGGAGGACTTGCTACGGCGAATGTACCCTGAGCTGGCAAGGAAGGACAGGAAGCCACGGCGGAAGGTGGCAGCTCTGAAGTGCCTGGTCGCTGGTGCGCTCCTACCTCATGGGCAGACTGTCAACAATTCTGAAGGATAGGTCATCAATGCTATGACATATCTGCGGATGTCGCTGTGCGTCATGCCACTCCTGCAATACATACCAGTGTGTGCCGACGTACCTCTTGTACAGCCTTGATATAAAGTTTGTGCAGCTCGCTGCGCATGCTGACACGTCAGGTTGTATGCAAGTGCATGCTTATTGTCAACAGGAAGCAATGGCCAACACAGCTGTTGCTTCTGCAGCTGCCCAGTAGGAGCACCTACCTAAGCAGCTACAGCAGCAGTAGTACTGCTGCTGTAGATGTGGCTGATGTGCGCCAGCACTTGCTTCAGGAGGGAGGGAGCACACTGGGCTGCTGGCTTGCCTAGCAGAACATTGCCACATCATCTGCAGAAGGTGAGAGTTCTGTGCAGTCCAAGTACAGCTTGTGTACCTGAATGACAGTGAGACAATGCAAGCAAGGCCGTCTGAGCTCTGCTGCCCATCAGTCTGATGTATCCAGCTCACAAGCCCTCTTGCTGGCCCTGCTGGTCAGATGGTGCTTGCAGCTCAGCGCATGAGGCTTGCCCTGTCCCTGTAGGTTTGTGGCATGTATGGTGGCCTGAGGAACGTACAGTGTCACCTAGAGATCTTCCAGCACCTGGCGACAGAGGGTGGTGAAGAAGTTTGTCATCTATTGGCGCAGCATTGCAGCGTTTCAGTGGCAGCTGCGGGAGCCAGCAGGTGACCCCCTTGCCCCCTCCCCCATCCCTGCCCTATGTAGCTGTTTGTAATCCCCTGCAGCTTATGTACTGCACCAGGAGCCAGCATGTGACCCCCTTGCCCCCTCCCCCACCCCTGCCCTATGTAGCTGTTTGTAATCCCCTGCGGCTTATGTACTGGACCTGGAGCCAGCAGGTGACCCCCTTTCCCCCCCCACACCCCTGCCCTATGTAGCTGTCTGTAATACCCGTCTGCTTATGTACTAGACCCCTGACCCCGCCCTTCAGGAGATGCTGTGCTCCTTCGGCAAGTTCTCATCAGTCATAGCACTCACATCATGTCTTGCGTGTTGCATATTTGCAATATGTACTTGCATTGCATGCATCCCAGTCAGACATTGATGTCAACGGCGGTCCAAGGTCTGGCGAGCGTATTTGACCTGCCATCTAAGAAGTAGCTTGCCTGGACAGCTCATACACCTTTCTCCTCTTGTTGCACCTGCCCTGATGTTTGCTATGCACAGCACCAAAATGAATGGCGTTGTCTGCGCCTTGCCTTAATGCAACTGAAAAGGTTTCAGCCAGGGTGCACCAACATCTGTGTGATGGTCTGACAGGTACAACCCGTGGGTGAAGGACGCTGTACAGAGGCTAGCCAACAGCCCAGTGGTGGAGGTGAGGAGGGTGATGGCATTGCAGATGCCAGGCATTGCGGCAGCCTTCACTCCCGACTTGTGCTGTCAACACCTCACTGACTGCCTTCTCAGCCTGGCGTCATGCTGGATGGTTTGAGGCGTGCTTGCAGCAGCCCTGCATCATGCCTGCATGACTCAGTAGGCTTACTGCGCCTGTCCTGTGTCAGTCCTTAACAGATGGTCCGAGACCTAACAACAGCTGTATCACATTGCGTTGGGGCATCATTGCTTGCTTGATGTGTTGCAGACTGGTATGTGAGCACCTCCAAGACCCGTGTGTGGAAGTGCCGCGCTGTGCAGCGCAGAGCCTTGGCAAGCTTTTGCCAGCCTTCTGCTCAGCTGAGGGAATGGAGCCAGGTGTGGCATCACAGCTGCTGGACGCTATGTGGACACTGCTCCATGACCATGAGGAGGTGGATGAAGAATGTTGCATCGGCGTTATGCAACATGGGGCAACTAAGGCCTGCAGGCATTGCATAACGCCGATGCAACATTCTTCATCCACCTCCTCATGGTCATGGAGCAGTGTCCACATAGCGTACTGTTGCCCCATTGACAGCTAGTGCAGTACGCTGCCCTCGTCATCACTTGTTCTGCTTGATGTGCGTCTGTTGCCTACACCCATACGTTGGGATACACTGTTGTCACAAACAGTGCCAGAGGCTGCATGCAGGCTTGATCCTTGCCAATCGTTGTGACTGCTTGGTTGGTGTTAGAAAAGAAAAGACTACACCTTTCGGCGTCAATTTAATGAGAAGCCAAGTATTATACTTGGTTGGTGTTACTGTAGACAACAGATGTCATGACCCTTCAGGTGCCAAAGGTGGCTTTGTTTGACCTGCTGCTTCATCAGAAGTCTGTAGATCACAAATCACTAGCTGATGTGCAAGCTTTGCCATGGGAACTGTCTCAGATCACAAGACCAATAAGACGTCATCAGGGGGATGGCCAGAAGGCAAGCAACTTAGCCAAGCTGTACCTGCCAAAGGCGTCAAAGATCTTACGTGGGCAGGCAGCACCCCCCACCATGGCAGTCTTGAGGTAGTGCAGCTGTCTTGCCTTGTTTGCAGCTATGTAATCCAGCAAGGAACAATGTGGGCACACCAGCTGTGTTGTTCACTTGGAAATCTTCAAGAGTGTTGCAGATGCTTTCGCCGTCAAGATCCCGCCCTGCACAGCATTATTTCAGCAGAGATTTGGTTTATGTTGCCTGGTCAGTGCAAACATGACCAGGTGTTGATCAGCCATATATGCTGCGCAGATGATCATCTGGTTAGGCATTTATTGTCTTACAATGCCAGCCTGAAATCTACACTGCTCCTTGTAATCCAGTAGCAGACCATGCAAAACATCTGACTATGCACCCAATCATGCCCATGACTGTGCATACATCAGGTTGCTTCAAATTAGCAACATTTCTTTCAATAGCAGCTCGGCACAGATTTACTTCTCACAAAAGCAGTGCTTCAAAAGATGTTGTCAGGCTTGAGCTGTCACAAAGGCAGCCCAAGCATAATTTGCATCAGAGCAACAATATCAAGCATGAGCACCCCCTGCTGGGGGGCTTCCGAAATCTAGCCCAACAAGAACTGCATGGCAATCAACGATGAAATACCCTGGTGGCATTGTGATGCAACAGTGATGGCATGCAAGGGAGCAATCACCTGGGAGGACCAGGCGAGCGCCAGTCATAGGGGCAGCAAACACAATTGTGCAAGGCCCCAAGAGTTGGCATGAAACAAGGGACCAAAGCGCAGAAGCAGCTGTTACTGCCTAGGTTGAAAATATCTGCTGAAGCTGCTAGCACGGGGTGCAGGAAGTTTGACCTGTGGCTGTACAGCACCCCCTGCATTTGTCACACATGCTGTCAGAGACTATATACAGAGACTAATTGCATTTGAAGTTTTGCAAGCTTGCTCACTTGCGTAGAACAATGTTGTGTAGCATCTCAAGCTTTCACGTAGAATGTGTGGGCAAATTGGCCCCTTCAGGTGCATGCTACTCTGCTGCCTCATGCGTTTGTTGCCAGCCTTTAAGTCAAGCAACAGTGGATACATCGTGGCGGTGCATTGTTGAGCTCCGTGTGATTTTGTGATTCTCACGCGCTCCGGAGTCTGTGTACTGCTCTTAATACCCTGTAGTAAGAGCAGTGGCGCTGTTGTTCTTGTGTAGGGGCATCGACTGCTTCCGGCTTGAATCTGGCTGGAGTCGATTCGCTGCTTGACGCAGACTTGCGGTCAGCACCTGCGTGTTCTGCTCGCGGAGGTCGCAATTTATATGCGTGACGCCATGTTGTCTTATGTGACAACGCCACGTGCGATACGGCAACAAGCTTGATTGCGTACCAGCTGCTCTCAGCACATTACACAAGTGAGTTGCGTGAAGTGGTGAACCCCAAACTATGGGGCTGTTTTCCATCCTCAAGGACAAGGCTGGTCAGGGCCCGGACCATAGCGAGTTAGCTGAACTGAGCGACCACACAGTTGCATCCAGAGCAAAGAGCGAGTTTGCGCCTAAACGCCAGGCGCATTTCACCGAGGCCCCCATCTACAGGTATGTTTCTACCCTATCAACACAACATACACTGCTTGAAACCTGTCAGCAAAGAGCATTTACTGACTTTATTGTTGCACAGGCCTGCCAATGATTCACCTAAGATCGCGGCTCTGTACAAGGCTGGCCCATCAAAGAGCTTCACAGCAAACACGACTGCTATGTCTCACTTGCACTTGGCAGCAGAGTCCAGTGATAGCACCATAGGAGCACAGATTACACCAGAAGATGTTGAGTACACCAGCAATGCGCAGTTTCAGAATAGAGTTGAGCTGTACCGTGGCAGGTGTGTTTCATCTTGCTGTGCTGAAGAGATGCCGTCTGTGACGTACGTGAGTATCACCCTGGCGGCGCTCAGTAGCTGCATCAGTCAACACAAGACACCTTGCCCATCACCAGCAAATTGTGCATTGTTGCAGCCTGTCATTGCTATATGGAGCTGCTTGCAATGAAGCAATGTGCTAGTGTCTACCTAAGGACCTGATACAGGCAACAGCAGTAAATCATCGAGTCTGCTTGGATGTCCTGCTTGAATCAAAGTGCAATTTGCCTGCTGCAGCATCTCCACAGTCTACAAGGCGCTGTGCAGCCTTAGCAAAGACACTGTGATCATCAAGGCTTACGAAAAGGCCAAGATGAAGACCAAGAACTTCCTGCGTATGGAGAGGGAAATCAAGCTGATGCGTTGTCTTGTGGGAGAGGGCCTAGCACAGCTGTATGGGGTCTTTGAGGACCAAACACACAAAACCTTGGTCATGGAATACTGCAAGGGCGGTGACCTGTTCAAGCTGCTGCTGCTCAAGGGAGGCTCTCTGGACGAGCACTGGGTCTGCATAGAGGTACATGCTTGTTTTGTATAGCCTGCCACACAAGATCTTTTGGTGGCAATGGCATCTTGTATCAAGCTACCATGCTCTCTGCTTGCTCTTCTGTCGTTACATGGTAGCAACTGTCACAAGTATATACATCAATCATTTCTGATCTGTACAGCATGAGTAGAGATGTACTGGCCACCGCACCTGTAGTCATACAGCAATCCATGTGTGCTTGTACAAGAGTGGCAACAGAGCTTTTAGTGTGACATCATTTGCTGCAGCTGATTGACTCGTATCCAAAAGCATTCATCTGGTGATGCAGATTATTGTACCGCTGCTGCGTGTGCTAGTCTTGATGCATGAGCAGCACATCCTGCATCGGGATATCAAGCCTGAGAACATTTTCCTGACTGGGAAGCACAAGCTGAAGCTTGGGGATCTTGGACTGGCAATCAGATCCAATGAGGAGTTGCCATTCACACGATCTGGCACTCTTGACTACATGGCACCTGAGGTGATGTCACTTGCATGTTGCTCAACATGCGTTTGCATGGTGGTCAATGCTTGCATGATGATGCCAGCCTGGGGCCTTGTGCTCAGTAAGGCTACATTCAGGATCAACACAAGGTGTGCCATGCATTGACAAATGATATACACATATGCCCGCTTTTTACTGTTCACTCATTTGGCAATGCTCACTAGCGCAACATGTTGCAGCTGTGTGTTTGTGTGTGCCAGACTCACCTCCTGTGCATTGAGTAGGACTTCTGGCCATACAACAGGACAGAATTTGGGTCTTGTTTGCGTAAAGCAGTATGTCAGCCTGTTTGAGAACAACAAAGTTGTTATCAGCAGAAATCCAAAAACCAATGGCCACAATTTCATTGTTGGAGCTGATTATTTAGGTGACATGCTGTATAAAGAGCTTGTCACAGAAGGGATGGTAATGATGCAGGTACTGGCCAATCCTACTGCTGACATTCAAGAAGGACCCAAGGTGACCAAAGCTGAGCTGAAGGCTCGAGGCGTGAGACCATACGATGAGAAGGTGCACACTGCTCTCTCCCCTCAGCATTGCTTGAAAGCTGGTCCCTGCTGCTACACTTGTCTTCACTTTACCTCATCACTCAAGCATAAGGAACCAAATCAGTTGTGGTGTATGCAAGCTGACCTGCAAAGTCAGCTGTAGATGATAAGGCTCACCTGTCAAGCACATGCATGCTCTGCAGTATGTTATGGCGTATTCGACACGGTCTGCTGATGCAGGTAGATGTTTGGGCAGCAGGCATCTTGGCGTATGAGCTGGTGGTGGGTAGGCCTCCATTTGAGGTGAATGATGAGGTGCAGACAGCCACCATGATCATGTTCAGCAACAATATTTCCTACCCACCCAAGCACTCTGCTTTGTGGGCAGACTTTGTGAAGGTGGCGCTGGAGAAGAAGCCTCACATCCGTCCCACCGCCCTCCAGATGTTGGACCACCCCTGGTAAGAGCTGCTGTAATACATAACGTCAAGCATGCATCTGCACCATTCACTGTGCAGTGAACAAGCTCCATGTCTGATTTGGCATGTTTGCTGCGTGCTGTGCCCTTTTCAACAGGCTGCTGCTATTAGCAAGTGGAAAACCAATCAGGTTTCATGAGGCTATTTGCCAAGAGTACATTTTGTTTTCAAACTTGTTCCCCCCCGCAGCACGTGATGTATGTAGGTACTACTATGCAGTCTTGTAAGCCTTCTTTGCTAAGCAGGATTGCAGCACACCAGCAGAAGCACTCCACTACTCAGGCTGCAGTACAGATGCGCACATCTGGAGAGGTTGCACCATTGCATCCAACAGTGGTGAACACTGTAGAGGCCCTGCCGCCTGTGCACGAGCTCCCACCCGTCGTTCTCCCATCCTCAGCAGCAGCACTGAAGAAGTCAGTCAGCAGTGGCAGCGCTCTGCATGGACGCTTGGATCAGAAGGTGCAGGAAGCGTCGGTCAGCAAGCCTTTCCCCCCTCTAGCCACACCAGCCGTGCTGCATCAACATCGCCCTGTGGAAGCGTCTGCATCATCCGCTGCTGCTGTCAGTGCTGGCCAGGCCGTGGCTGCAGCTCACTTGAAGCAGCAACTGGGAGGCGTGTCGGCGTCAGGCAGCTCCTTCACATCTTTGATGCAGAGCGCAAAGGCCAGGCCGCCTATGGCGCAGTATATAGACTCAGGAGAAGTGCTTGCGGAAGAGGACAGGACCAAGGCTGGCATCAGGATCAGAATGAAGCATTACTTCACCAAGCAGAAGGGAATAGAAGTGTCGCCACCAAGCTAGGACATGGCACATGCTTATTGTTGAGATCAGATTGGACCCACACAACAGTGAATGCAATACGTTGATTTGCTAGCTCTGTGTGACCAAAAATTACCAGCAACGGGATGGTACCATCAACATTGCATGAGTAGCAACCCCTGTAGGACATGTGTTGACTGCTTTCTTTCAAGCCACAGCAAATGATCAAGCCTGTCACAGTGATCACTCTGGCTGCATTGTTTTAGCGTAGATTCAGCAAGCTAAACAGTCCAAGCATGCACCATATTGTGTGCTTTGTAACCATTTGTCCTGAAGGAGAGCCAACGTTGCTCACTGTTTATGCTGCTGCCGGCAAAAGCTGGCATGCTGTGACAAATGCCCAATAGCTGTTGTTGGCTTTTCAGGCTTCACAACTTGTCTCCTGCTAAACTTGTAATCTCCATGATCGTTTCAATAAATGTCTGCCCCAACCCTCAACACATGATCTAAGACACAGCTATGCTACCCCAAAGCTAAAATACCAGCAAGCACCAACAAGGGTACTGCAACAGTCAAGGGTCAGCAGGCAAACACGATTTGACACAGCTGGTTGATGTGGACTCAATGCTCTTGCTCATGCTGATACTGAGCAGCTCTGCCTGTCTGGCCTTGAACAGCTTTGACGACAGGCTTGCTCTCTGCTCCCACAATAGGAGCTTCAAGGCCCCTGTATGTACGCCTCTTCTGCAGGTACTCTGACGCTGACGTGATTTGGTGGTTGTCGCCTGCAGACAGTTCACAAGCTGCCTCCTCATGACACAATACCCAATCCAGATGGCAAGCTCATGCCTGCTGTGCAATTCACTGCTTTGTACGCAAACACACTCTGCAGCTGCTAGAGGTTGATTATGTTTGGAGAAGGCATGAAGGCAAATCAACATGGCTGAAGGTGGCAAACAGGTATCTGTGGATCTGTGCAACATTAAGGCTAACACGAAGGCTGACTTTAGCCATACACATCAGACCAGGAACTTGCACTTTGATCTTACGCTAAGTGTAAAGCTCTGAAGCTCAACCAGGTGGGTGTCCACATCAAAATGCAATGCATCACATGCTTTCAGCTGTCCAGCACACACAACACCATGGTGGCACTCATATTGAGAGAGCACAGAAGGTGCACCTGTCAGCTGCAGAGCTTGATCAGCACGCTTGGCAAGAGCACTACTGGTCTGCCCATCGTCATGCTCCAAACCATTGTCCAGATCCTGTGAATGGGTTTTGGCGTGGTATGCTCCGTCTAGCAGGGAGAATCTTGGCTGCTGATTCGCCGGCTCGCCTGAGGCAGCTCTGACATGTTCCTGTTATCACAGCTCTCAAGAGTCAGTATCTCTGAACTGACTGGCTGAGTTCACAATCGAATCTGCTGGCTATGCAATGTCTTTATGGCATTGAACATGAGGAGAGGTGCACAGGTGCACACCACATATAAGCATTTCTGTGATGATGTGTGGCATGTAAGGGACAAACTCCAAGGCATTGAACATGCTCAGATACGGAGTGCATTGTTGCAAAGACAGCAGGCAACAGATTCCGTTCCTGTAGCTTGAGTATCCTCGGCCTGACGGAGGTCAATAGGACACTTGTGAAACTGTCACAGATCTCACCTGAAGAGAGCTGAAATCAAGGCTGTAGTCCCCATTCCATTCTAAATCCCCAGAGAACGCCATGTAAGCCTCATATGGTGTGATGATGGGTGCATAATACTCTTTGCTGTCCAGGATCATTCCCTGTGGGTCCGCAACCATGACAAAGATCTCCACCTCAGGAAAATTAGCCAGCTTGGCTGGATTGGGCTTGCCCATCAGCATGGTGTATGTCTTCTTGCCAGCTTTCTTTGCAAGGGCCCGAATGGAGTCAATGGCATCTTTGTAGCCCGACACGCCCAGTGTGCCTACTAGGATACCTGCGCAAGCATGATTACAGATGAGGCACATGGCTTAGCCTCCCTGCAAAAATTTGCTCAATTCAATCCCTAAATGTCTTTTGATGCACAAACGTCATCCCACACTGGAAATCTGAACTCAGATTCGCCTGGGGACAGTAAAAACGCGTTTCTGCGTTGTGGAGAGTTTTTTTCCGCAGCCCAAGGTGAGTGGAAGACATGGCACATCAGCAATTGGAGATACTCTTGACTTATGCAAGGGATGCTGTTGTTGCAGCATGCTGAGGCTTGGCTTCTGTGCATGCTGTTTGCATGCACTATAGAACAGCACAGCAAGGTGTGGAGGCTCCTGTACAGTCCATGATCAGTGATGCCCAATACACAAGAGCAGGCAAGCCTGTTATGTGTTGGCTTCTATCATGATAAGAACAACCGGCAGACGTAGTCAGGATGCTTTGAGGGAACATTTGGTGCCATGAAGGCAGATGCTGAGCCACACCTATGACACTGGCGTTCTTTGCCTTCTCCACCAAGAAGTAACGGCGCTTGAGTGTCTTGCTTATGGCCATTGGTAATCCCTCCTGCCAGCTGTTTTCTGCAGCATCATACATCACCCAGAGCATCCTACACATCACAGAAGACCATGTTTGTTAAGTAAGAATCTTCCAAAAGCAGGTCAGCAGGTCCGTGCATGCAGGATTACGGCCATGACTGCAGCTTGGGCAATCTTCAACACACATCAAATTTACTTTGACCAAGTTGCGTCATGTGCACTGATTCACCAAGTTGTCATGTTTGCCATGCTACTCAAAACTAAAGGCATTTGTTTGGTATGCTGCGTCAAGGTCCTTGAAAGGTCCTCAAGACTGACCTAGGTCTGACTACTCACTTGTTGAATGTAAGGTGGAGGTGTGTGAGGGCTGGTACATCATCTGCTCCAATCCACATCATGATGCATGAATCCTGCTTCACTCCAGGCGGCAGCTGCCAACTGTACCCAGCTATCTGCCCACTGCTCGCTGCATGCTCCTCATCATCACTATGGGGCTCAGCACCAGCTGTACGCAAGGATGCACACGCTTCCTGAGATGACTGTTCATGAGCGCTGTCGACAATTCTTGGCTCAGCTGCAATGCTCTCTGAAGTTGACTTGCTCAAGCCATTCTCTGAGGGTGTACTTGACACTGTCTTTGCTGCATCAGGTGCTGCCTCATTGGTAGTCTGGGTAGCTGCTTGAGCTGGTGCTCCCTGTCTGGGAAGGTCTGCTGCAAGTGGAGCGCTTGGTGGCATGCTGCCTTTGCTGCTTGCTTTGCAAGAGCATGGTGCAGGCCGAGGCTGGGTGGCAGGTTCAGACGAGGCTGTTGCATGCGGCTCCATGGTTTGTGATTTGACATCAGCAAAGATAATTTGCAGGGTGTTGGTGTAGCTCTGCACAAGCAATGCAACAAGCTTGTCATGGGGATGGTTAGAGTTTTTCTGACCTTTGACGAGACAGGGATGAAGTGGTAATGCCGCTATTGCAATCAGCAGCATGGTGAACTTGTATGCAGAAACGCTTGGTTCATCGCATGCACAGCTAGTGCAGAAAACAAAACACAGGACACAAAGAGCCGGGATATTACAGCATGTATGCAAGCACTTTTGCCAGCTGAGTGGGTGTTGTGGAGTGCAAATGACAGCAGAAAGCAGATGCCATTGGCAGGAACATGAGAAAGGGCCAAGGCAACAGTCAAACCGACCTGTTGAATCTGTTTTACGTGCTCTTGCACCTGAGAGATAGCATGCAACAAAACCTGGTCCAAGAACACCAGCAGAGCTTTGTGTTCTGATTCTTGTGCCTTATCAGCAGCATACTGCGCAATTCGCTCAGCGCATGTTGCTACCTCCAGATGTTGCTGACCAAAGACAAAGTATGCTGGCAAGCATGACAGAGGACTCATGGAAGCTCTGCCATAGTGGACCTGCATGCAGAAATAGTAGCTTGCACCTTTGCTTTGCCCAGAGAAGGCTTAGACGGTATGAAAGGAAACAGCTGTTGAGCTGGTGCATATGCTTGAAGAGCATTGCTCAAGCAGACTGTCAGTGTCCTTGCAGCAGATGAGGGGATTTACCACACAGTCAGCCTGTGCATGCTGCGCTGCAACTTCATCCACGCTCAGAGAGTTGTATGAAGTGTCTGCCAAAACTGAAACCTGCGTAGAACAGGCATCGTTTCAGGCAGCTGTTGCAGCTGGCTGGCAGGTGCAGCTTAACTTGCCTGCGCTGGGATGTCTCTTGTGGCGCATTCCTTCTGTAACGCGGCCGCCACTACAGTAGATTCCTGCAGTAGTTCGTCAGGGAACTGCAAGGTGACCCTGCTGAAACCTCGACTCACAATCCAAGCTACTGTTCCGGCTATGTCCCACTGGGTATGCCATACAAGACCATCCGATTGTGATGACTTTACTTCTGCCATCGTACTGTGTCGCGACAGCGGCGCTGTTTGTTCGTTCATGCCAGACATCAGCTCCGACACCAAAAAAAACTTGTGCCTTGCAATGACGGTGACTGACCTGCTTGCGTTACATGCTGTTGATCAGTTTGCCGGAAACACCTTGAACTTTTCAGCTGCTGCTGCTGCTGCTGATCTGACCAATGAACAAAGCGATTTGCACTGTTTATCGTGCTTTCTTTCGGTATAACAGACAGCTACAGGCAGCTGGTCAACAGCTAGAGATTCGAACACCCCTGGACAAAGAGGCGTACCGAACTGCAAGCTATGCGTGGGTGGTCAACGAGTCAGGTGATAGCTTGAATAAGTCGCTTGTTCACAAAAGTGTTTATACAGCTCACAGGGCAAGATTTATTGCCGATGTGCTCACGTCACACTGATGGTGTTGCTGCAGCCAGTCGCCAGGACCTTCTAGAGCTGCTTCTCCCCAACGTATTGGAGGTACAAGACAGCGCTTGTTACTGCCTGGCACTGGGGGACATCTATTTGCTGTTTGCTCCTTGACCTGCAGGGACAATCAAATCAGCCTGTGTTGTTGCACAGGTACCTGAGGCTGGTATTTTCAGCCCAGAAGCACTGCGCACTTGCATACGTGCTAATTTTGCTGCCAGCAAAAGTGCACCACTGGAACAGCAAGGACAATTGCTTGACCAGGTAACATGCATTGTACAAGCTTGCAAAAATATATTTGTGACTGGACGAGCATTGCCATTCAAGGCTGCACTGGTATGCAAGGATCGCTTTTGGTACATACGCAACGATCAAATTTACACCCACTCTGTGACAGGATGTGAATGCTGTGCAGGCGTTTGGTGCCCTCAGAATATTATCAGAGCAGATTCACATGCAAGATTGCAGCAGCGACAGTGTCACAGATGGCATCAAAATCAATGTCACATCTGCATATGTCGGCGTAAGTTTTCTGTTCTTGATTGGTTGTGCACATGCATGCTGCTGTTCATGGTTTCTGTGAACAACTTTGCGCGATGCACCCATCAGTCCAACCTGCCAAGGTTTACCCAAATGTGAGCGGTCGTGGATCATGCATGGTGCACAAGTCATAATGTCATCTTGGTTCTTGCAGAAGGTGCCTATAAGCACTGTTGCTACTAAGAACCTATTCACATACCGCGTCAGGGTTACAAATGTTGGGTGAGCAATGGTATATAAAATTATGCTGCTACAGTCAATGCTTGTCATCTACCATTCATTGCTGAGCTGCATTCTGCTTTGGGTGCACCAATGAGTTGATGCATGATGGGGCTGTTAATCTACTCTTGATGGCCCATCCTGCTCTATGCGCTTGTTTCAGGCAGAAACTATACAAAGATGAGCAATGCTGGGCTACATGTCATTATCACTGGCAATTGGCTTGCAGGGACAATAAAGCAAAACTGATGGCCAGACAATGGATCATTCAAGACGACAAAGGCAAAGTTGTAGACCAGGTGGCTGGACCAGGTAGATGACCTGTACAACTGCATGCAGCAATGAACAACACTTGACTGCTGCCTTGATAGAGTGAGCGGAGATGCGTAGTCTGCAAACAGCAAATATGTCAAGTTAGTTGTCTGTACAGGTGTGGTGGGTAATACACCTCTGCTCAAGCCATACGACTGTTTTCAATACTACAGCTCTGCAATGCTAGACTCAATGCAGGGTGCCATGCGCGGCTCCTTTCAAATGTTGCGGACAGACTCTGCAAGTCAACAGGAATTTGATGCAAACATTCAACCGTTTAGGCTGATTGCTTCTAGGTGAGTGCAAAACATCCTGTTGTGCAGAAATGCAAAGTCAGGCCTGCAGACATGCATAGTGCTGCCACATGCTGCGTACCAAGGGGCCAGAAGACATCTGTCAGCTCAGCTTATGGAACTGTAGTCATGCTGCTGATAACGCAGATACGCATCACACTCTGTTACAGCATCTCAAGTTGATACCTTGTGGATTGCTCATGATCATGGCTGGACATTCTATGCCAATGATTGGACATTCTGCTGAGTGACAAACTTGGGCAGCACATTCCACACAATCACCCCACATGGGTGCGACAAGATAAACATCAAAATACATGCAGCAACATCATTCACATATTCATGACTGCAATCTTTCAAATACAAATCATGGCAGGATGTATAAGTTATGTGCACACTGAATGCAAATTGCGTGTTGATGTGTCCAGACACTGCTTTCTGCAGAGCTGCAGCCATGCATGATATTATTTTGATTGATGACCAAATACATCCTGATGATCAATATCGCCTAAGAGTACACCTTGCCGCTGCTGTTTTCTTAGCTCCCTGCGCTGTCTGTAAGCCTCTTGTCTCTTTCTGCGTCTCTCTTCCATCTGACTCTTGGCGTCCATCTGAGGCTGTGTAGCCTGTACACTTTCTGTGGCATTCGAACAAATGTCAAATGGATCTGCAGTGGTCCACAATGGTTCATCTGCAGTTGCACAAAACAGTGAATTGACAGCAGAGTGTAGTCAAGAGCAATTGTGAAATGTTGCAACGGTCCAGTCAGCGAGCTAATTGTACATGACTTGACCTTGCTGAGTGGCAGCACCAGTGCCTTCAGACTGCCTCTGTGAAGGCAGGTTCCTACCAGTTGTTGAAGGTAAGCTGGTTGGAGCAGCACCAGTGGCAATGCGTGGTGGCTTGACAGACAGTTCATTGACTTGCCTGTGAAGCACAGGATTTCAGGTGTGGTGAGCTTTCAACAGCTGGTGCAGGAGCTATCATTTTCTCACTTGAGGTGACGGCTGTTTTCATCCTTAGCTTTGACGATTGCTGTGGCTTCTGCTCCCAGTGGAGTGGGCAAGTCCATGATACGGTGTAGGCATGACTCAGATGTTGAGGTTCTGTCAAACGCATTGTAGCACAGGAACATACCTATGGAAGCTGCGGGGACGCTGCATGCAGCCATCACATGATAAGTAGGGAACCATTGTTGGCAAAAAACAAGTTTGCACAGTGCCAGCCAGGCAAATACAAGTGCAAAAGGGGCACATTCTGGATGCTGCATGTGGGATTTGACAAAGAGGATACCGTCTGCCAAGTACAGAGCCGACAATCCAACCTCCCACACCACCCACTGTCAGTTCGATGGCAGGTAACATGCTCAGCTCTGTAAGCAACACCGTTCGTAGCGTTGTGCATACTCGTTGTAGACCCACTGTTAGAACGCACCTTGCAAGAGTTTCGGCAAGCTGCTAACGAAGGTCACATGCACCTTTACCTTTGCAGCAATCTCGAATGGCTATTACGTCTTCCGGACGAGGCCGATAGTTGTACCGCAATATATTGTGAGAGATCTCCTGTGAGAAGAGCAAGCATATGTGAGGGCTGTCTCGGAAATTTTAGGGAAGCTTCATGACAGTACCTTGAAGACATCCGTGACATTCGGACTGCGGGATTGCTCCATGCCGTAGTGCTTCGACGTGGTGCTCAGACATAGCTCGAGCTCGGACATGGCATCGATACTGAGGCAGGCGTTACGACTTGGCGTTTTTGAAAATCTTGAAAATGAAAATGGCCTACTCTGTTTCAACTTGCCAGCAGTACTTGCCAGCAGTACTTGTAGCATCGCTTCGAGGCCGACGAGAGGTATCTTCCATACAGGCGTGCTTGATGCTAGTCTAAGCAATCTTCGCGCCCGACTTCCGAGCTCGGCCAAATATTCAGAAGGTCGCTCTAACGAGCTCGAGCACCTCGAAATTGGCCAGACGCGGCCGACCTGGGCAAATTGTTGCCTGAAGCACCTCTGCAATAATGTCTGCTTTGCGTCCTGATGCTGAACCGGTACGCTGTCGTGAACCTTGTTGTGGCGTATAATTCGTCAGTCCAGTGGCTATTGCGCTTTCCCCTACGGGCGTAAGTTTTCTCGCGCGCAAAACACAGAACGAACAGCACGGTGTTCAGTGACATGCGACGCGCCTTCCCTTTGCCTCTGATACCAATGCTTGCCTCCCTCGCAGGTGGTCTCAGACAGCACAAGCAACAAACTTGGCTATGTTGTCTTGCCCGGCAATGAGTCGATCTTGATGGCTGAAGCTATGGCAAGGCGGAACTGGTGGAGGACTGTGGAGAAAGGGTCACCCAACAGCTTCTGGTGGGGTGGCAATGGGCAGAGATTTGGCTGGCCAGACTTTCAAAAAGGTATAAGGAGCAAGGGCACGGCTCAGCATGGTCACATTTCAGCAATCAGGCAGTCAGAAAAACAAGCATTTCCACTGATGCAGGAGTGAAGAGACAGATAGTCAACCAAGTGGAGGGTCACTCAGAGATCTGCACCAAAACAAGACTAGCTGAAAATCTGCGTAGATATGCAAATGACCAAAAGCTTGACTGCTGTTGGGTGCCAGAGACCTTTGTGGTGTCAGCCGGCTACAATGAAGGTAAAAGCCTGGACTTGCTCTAACTGACCAAGAATGTTTGTGCAACTAAGCTTTGCAGCTGCCCAGCGCAGCTTGTCCTGAACCTATTGGCGCCACACAGATGTCGGACTGCTAGTTGCTATGGCTCTTACGCTGCATCACATGAAGTGCATGATGAAGTGATGAAGTGCATCAGAGATGGTGTGCATCAGAGCACATTGGCTCCATGCTTGTCCCAGAGAAGGCAATGTCAGCAACCAGCCATTGTATGACTGCTTGGTGGTGCAGGTGGCAAGCTGAACCTCCTGAAGAAGACATATGCCAGGCTGCAGGAGCTGGAAGGTACATCAGTATGTGCTGAGCTCGGTCACCCCCTCACTTTGCATGCCTAGATACAAGCAAGCAATACAAGCAAGCAATCCAAGCAAGCAAATCAATTTGTCCTCAGTCTGGTGAATATGTTGTGTCAGATGCTGCTGCTCATTGTGTCTTTGAAGCAACGGCAACAATTGTTGCAGACTTCCCTCATTTGTTCAGCGCAAGTAGCTGGCTGACATGGCTTGTAATGTGTACCAGGGCCTGTGTGGATCGTCAAACCTGCCTCCAGAAACCGAGGCAATGGTATCCAAGTCTTTGGATCCTTTCAAGATATAGAGACCCACCTGCGCAATGCCAAGTGAGTCCTTCATATGAGCTTTCAAAGCTCGCTGCAGAGCGCCACCTTGTTCCTGGTGTAGTCAGTTGCAATGATGCATTATGTCTTTTGCCTGATGCATACAGCGGCCAGGCACACTTGCAGGTGAAACACCAAGTCAGCTGCATTGAACACTGCAGCCAAAGGCATAAATGCCTCAGCTTGATTGTGAAGCCACTTGGGTGCAAAATGTATTCCAGGCATTTAGTATTTTTGGCAAACATTGTGTACAATTCTGTCTGTATAAGTTTTGTTGAAGATTCTGACGCAAAGATCGGTGCATGACCTAGTCCTTGTCATACTTGCAGGACTGGTTCGCAGTGGGTGGTCCAGAAATACATTGAACAGCCGCTGCTGATTGATGGTCGCAAGTTTGACATCCGCTCATACTGCCTCATCACACCCGACCACAAAATTCACATGTACAAGCACAGCTACATCCGCACCAGCAGCACGGCCTTTGACCTGAGCAACCTGGAGGACAGGCAAGTGACTCATTGTATTGTGTCCTTGTTTATCTTGCACGAGCCCGCCATCAATGTGCGTGTGATACTTGCCTTGAAGGCCATGATTTGAAGGTATTGATGTCTACTCTAGCTCAGCTGGAGTTGGTGAGAAGTGAGGTTGTCTTGTGCACATGCAGGTCATCTCACCTGACGAACGATGCTGTGCAAGAGAAGTTTGAGCACTACGGCACCTTTGAGGACTCCAACAAGCTGTCCATGGAGGCTTTCCAGGAGCTCTTTGCAGGCCAGGTGCATCAACGTGAATGCAGCACCACATTCCTTGACAGCATGCACTACTGTGATGCCTGATGCAACCCTGTCTGCTCAGTATGGCTGCCTGAACCCGTGTCATACTGCTTTTGGTGAAAGCAGGTATGCATGCGTGCATGCACACACATTGCCTCAAAGGCTCCTAATCAAAAGATTTTGCCCAGAACCACCACAGCTGTGTGTGCTCAAGTGCTTATGTTTTATTTTGTGTTGTACAGTTCAGTGTTGAGGATGACTTAGTACCTCAGATGCGAGCATGTGCCACTCATGCTTTTAGTGCGGTGTTGAACAAGCTGAACCCCATGAGGCGGCAGCACTGCTTTGAGCTCTTTGGCCTGGACTTCATGGTGGATGCTCGCCATAAGGTACCTCTATTGTTGTGCGTTTCTGCCAGTTGGTAGCTATGATGTATGATGCCTGCTGGATGTGTCAAGCATGCTATGCATCTGTTTGTGTCCTGGGCCGGCACAGCAGTCTGCCTGCTTAACTGCCTGAGTACGGGCATCACCTGGATGCCGTTACTTTTGTCTAACCTGCTATTGACAAAAGGCTTGTCCATCATGGTTGCAGATCTGATTGCAGACATTTGAATAGTGTACGCTACTTTTGTCTGCAGGTGTACTTGATAGAGGTCAACACAAGTCCAGCATTGTACAGACATGGTCAGGTGTTGACAGACCTGCTGCCTGTGCTCATTGAGGAGGTGGTACAGAAGGTGAGATCACGTCCTAACCATACTTTGTATGGCTGTGCTGAAAACAACGTCTATGGGGTGCTGGTCATTGTGCAGTGCACAGCAATGTTCAATATCTTGGCATCTACACCATGCCTTTGCGCCTCTAAGGCAGCAACGCTCCAGATTGAAAGAGCATTCAATGAGTATTGGTGTTTGAATGGCAGCGTCAGTTCACTCAGGTACGCAATTCCTTTGTTTGAAGCGAGCATGCAGTGACAGCAAGCCTTTCCTTCTGCAGGCTATTGACCCCTGCTTCCCACCCCCAACTGCTGAGGCAGCAGCCACCATTGAGCCTCTGACCGGCTTTGATGTGCTCATAGACACTCCCAGTGGCCGCAACATGCGACGCACAATCAGTGGCAGCGGCAGAGGTGCATACAACAGCACCATTGCAGCTGCTGCCAGGACTGTGAGGAAGACTAATAGCAACAATGGCAACCCTGAGAACGCTGCTGCAACCACGGCTGTGGCAAGGACAAACAGCAACAGCAGTGGCAGCAGCAGCAATGCAGCTGTGGCCACTGGCTTAAGCAGTGGTGATGAGAATGCTGCAGTAGCAGCGGTGGATAGATCACTACAGCGCACAAATAGGACAAATGCTGATGATGGCAAGGTGGTCAGCAATGCAGCCCCTGTAGAAGCTGCAGACTTGCTGAAGCGTGACTCTAGCCTGAGCAAACAGCTGCTCAAGACTGCCAGCACAAATGCAGCCTCTGTATATCAGCAAAATCTGGTCATCAGGACCATGAGGAAGACTAACAGTGGCTTAGGTGCCAATAGAGCGGCGTTCAAGGTGTAATTTGGAGCTGCTGGCACTGGCTCAGCAGGCAAAGTCACCTTCATGTCAATTGGTTGTCATACTTAGCGATGATGATGTCTGTTGTTTGTGCGTTCTTGCTGTCAGCATTCAGTGAGCAATTGCAAATGCTGATGAAGCATGACGACTGTTCAGCTGTGCCAATCTGCCTCCTGGTTCATGTAACGATGTGTGCAGCTGGTGTGTTGCATGTGTGTGGCATTCCATCAAATTCCCAAAGGCATACCAGGATGTGGGGGGGTCAAGCTTGGGGGGGTCAAGCTAAGCTAACTTAAGTCTTAACAAAGCCGCTGTGTATCAGGGACATGTCCCAGCGATGCTACATGGACTGCCTCGAGTTATTGGTATAAAATAAACTCTGAAGCGCGATCGCGAGGGATCGTGTGTGAGCAGTTATTGGTATATGCACTGACAAGATTGCAAATTGAACCAAAATCTACGTTTGTCATCTGGGATGACATAAATCCCGGCTGAAGGTGTTGCCTCTGAGCCTTGAATGGTCGCCCCTGGCTCATTGAGAGGTTGACCTCCGTATCATTGCCCATCGCGTTTGGTCCAAACATTCTGAGTGCGGAAAACCCTGCGATCTGATCCTACATATACCAAACGTCCAGCTTAGTCCCGAGCGTGTCACCAGCCTTGTCGGCAAGCATGCATATAAACGGACGGTGTCGTCGTCGCTGCCTAGAACTGTCGGTCGGTGTTTATGTAAACCAATAGCCCACCGACGTATATAGCGACATTTACATCTGCTGCTCGAACAGTCCCAGCCGTGCCCCAGCCGTGTCTGTGTTGACACTGAAGATATGATCAGCAGTAGTGCACCAGCTTCGTTGCTTTCGGCCCATCTACGCTGCATCGATGGCCGATCAGCTTGCGTCTTCCGCCCAGCCGCATTCAAAGCGTCGAACCGGCCCACTGCGCACATATCCCGGAAAAGAAAAGTATCTCCTTCGTGTGCGGTCAACAAGGACGAGGGCCAGCTGACAGTTCAGTCCCCTGGTGCCGCTCTAAAACGCCTACAAACACGCCTGCTAGGTGGCCAAAACGGTGCGCCATCATCTATGGGGTCGTGCTGCTGCGATTGGAAAAAGCTGTTATTGTCCTGCTACTTTGCAGGACAGCTTTTCAAGCTGGTTTTCTTCTGCAGACAGCTTAGCTCCCCAGGATGCGCCGCAAGATGACAGCACACCTGACTGGCGGTTGGTGGTTGGGCTTTGTGCTGCTGTCTCGCTCATATGCTCCATTGACAGAGCGTCCATCTCTGTTGCCATTGTGCCCATGGCTGAGCAGTATGGCTGGTCAGACTCTACCAAAGGTGCCATCAGCAGTTCCTTCTTCGCAGGCTACACCATCACCAACCTAATAGGTATGAGCACGTCTTCACAACACATGCATAAGCTGGTTCAAAACATATTGTGCATTCTCTAAGTACACCATTTTGTGCTGTCGATTTCTTTGCAGTGTGATGTCTGCTGTCGCACTTTCAGTGTTTTGATTGCAATGGAGTGAATGCCACATGTGGTCAGCTGTGGCAAGTGCATGACTTGCAGGCGGCTATGTTGCTACAAAGTATTCTTCAAAGATAGTTCTTGGTGCTGGTGTGGTCCTGTGGTCTTTGTTCACAATCTTTACCCCTACAGCAGCGGATCTGGGCTTCATGTTGATACCTCTCTGCATATCCAGAAGCATTATGGGAGCTGGGGAGGGAGTGGCATTTCCTGCCATCTCTAACTTGTTCTCCAAGTGAGCATCACATGACGGACTGTGCAGCATGCTTTCCAGTGGTTTAGACAGTGACACTGCATGGGCACATAAGTTGGTTGATTCAAGCCCTTGACGTCACCTTGTGTGTGTCCAGTTCTTGCTGCTGCTTTTTACAGCTGCACATCATAGCATCACTGCGTAACAGTCACCATGCTCGTGACCAGATAGCACATGCAGTCCATAATCTTGCAGGTCAGGATTTACACTTTTAGTCCTCAATCATGGTATGCTGCCCTCTGGCTGCTTGCAGTCATCAGGGCATCTGAAGTCGAATGATGGTGAAATTTGTGATTGCAGCTGGGTGCCTGTCAGCAGCAAATCACGCTCCCTTGGTTTAGCATACTCAACAGGCCAGATTGGCAACATTGTGGCCCTTGTCACCTCACCACTGCTCATCAACAACTTTGGCTGGAAGTCTGCCTTCTGGGTGTACGGCACCCTGGGGTTGACCTGGATGCTGGCATGGGTACCCTTGGTGCCTGACCAACCCCCCAACAAGACCAAGGCTTTACAAGGAGGTGCGTCATTGCGTCACACATCTGTCAAGTGTGCATGTGATGTATTATAGTATCACTGCAAGGTTGGAGTTGTCCTTCTCCAACTTTCTTTGAGGCCTGCTGAAGAAGTACAGAGCAGACCCAACTATAACTGCCATGCATGTGTTGTAGCTTGAAGGCAGACCTAGCTGCCACACAATGGTGCAATGTCTGCTCAGTCTTTGGCTATCGGTCTATATCACCTTTGGCAAGTATAAGCCTCACATCTAGCTTCACACGGCATGTGTGTTTGTTTGCAACCAGGCAGCGGCAATGTTGAGGTGAGCAGCAAGGCTGAGAAGGGTGTGGAGTCACTGAGTGATGTGCCGTGGAAGCGCTTTCTGAAGAGTAAGGCGCTGTGGGGACTGATAGCAGTGCATTGCTCCTTTGGAGTTGGGCCCTTGGTGTGCCTCTCCTGGCTTCCCAGCTACTACTCTGATGTAAGCCTGTCTCACATCCTCCTTGCCCTACGACTCTGATGTAAGCCTGTCTGACAACCTTCGTACCCTAGCTACTACTCTGATGTAAGCCTGTCTCATAGCCTCCTTGCCCTAACACTCCTGCATGTGTGTGAAGCAGTGCAGCTTTTCTGACATTCTGGCACTGCCACACTGCTTGCTTTGCCGCCCAGTGTAAGCAGCAATACGACGGACCCGAACAGCCTATGCTGCCTACACAGCAAGTAGGTGCTGTGCATTGGCGTGTGTATATTCACCGGCTACTTTTGCACTGGGACTGCAGCCTTCTACATCCGCTCCTATAGCAACACCAGATCAGGCAGAACACAGACAGAAGATCAGACATAGTGCACACTGATGTTACAGGAATGGGGGCTTGATGTTCAAAAGTCTTCCTTCTTGAGTGGGCTGCCCTGGGCGCTGTCATTTGCCTTGGCCAACCTGGCAGGCTGGAGCGCAGACACTCTCATCAACAAAAAGATCCTGAGCATCACAAACACACGCAAGCTCATGCAGGGCATTGCCAGCATGGGCCCTGCCGCTTGCCTCACTGCCCTGGCCTTGCAACCTAGTGGTCCAGGTAGGCTGCACCCTTTGTGCACCTGCTCTCCCTGTTGCTGCTGCCTGGACTGCTTTGACAGCCTCTCTTCTGCATCTGTGTCAAATGCATAGATGCAGCCTTGTGTGTGTTCGGTAAGTTCTGCACCATGTCCATTGCTTCTGGTTGTGCTCCTGAAGGCACTTCTACTGCAGCTCTTTGGCTCACAACAGCTTGGATGAGGACATTGCTATGTTACTGTCGTCTCCGCGTACCATGTGTCAGAGACTGACACTGTACATCACATTTGGCGCAGATGGGGGATCTTTGGTGGTATCAGCAGGCTTACTCACAGGAACGCTGGCCATCGGGGGCTTTCAAGCAGCTGGATATGGCAGCAATCACCAGGACTTGTCACCTAAGTACTCCGGCATCCTGTTTGGCCTCTCCAATGCCTCTGCCAGCTCAGCAGGGGCCATAGCAGTGTTCATCACAGGTAGGATGCATGAAGACTTTGCCAAGGAGCATGTCCATGCACAGAATGATGTGACTGTCTCAGGATCAACTTGAGTTGCAGAACTGTGGTCTGTGTCTGATTAAGGCAGGTAACAACAGTGCCATGTGAAGCTCACAATGTGGTGTTTCTTTGCCAAAGGCTATCTCCTGTTGTGGTGCTTTTTGAAGCAGCAGCTTGCATGTAGGGGCAAAAGGCGTCAATGTATGTTTCTGGATTGCAGGAGTTCTTTTGGACAAGACTGACTCCTGGTCTGTCATCTTTGGAACAGTGGCTGTTGTGTATGCCCTGGGCTTTGCGGGTTTTGCGGCATTGGGCTCTGGCGAGCTTCAGAACTATGACGACTGACAGCATCATACCAGGCAAGAGTAAAAACAGCAATTTTGGGAACAATCTCTGTGTCAATGACTCAAGTGTACAGTAGTTGCATCGAATTTCATTTGAGCTGTCATCAGGTGACAATCTTGTTGACATGCAGTTAACGCAAGTGACAGTACTGCATGACATTGTCACCTTCAGATTATTAACGGATTTACCAGCCAATCTTTTCCTGGAGGTTAGGCATCCGCACCTAGACAGAAGCACATGGATGCTTGGGAAAGTGTATCTGAGATCCAAGCTATCAAGGAAAAGCACATGAATGCTGAAGACACATTATCTGGAGCAACAGGCAGTGCCACGATGCAGACGTGTTCCAGTGTGTACAGCCGCATGTATAATGCCATTTGGTAGTGTACACTTGCAGAGCTTGTGCATCAGGTACAAGCGTGCGCAAACACCGGACACCCAGTTACTTCAACATATATGCAACATACTGTACAGTTGCCTTCAAGGGCAGCAATCAAAGCCAAACAAAGCAGAGCACCAATTGCTGTTCCAAGTCGTCGATTCCCATCAGCTATGTCAAGGACCAGCAGGGAAGCTTTGTGGGTCTTAAAGCAGAGGAGCGCTTTCTGGGGGCTGATACAAGGTGGCAGGGGCGTCCCTGTCAGAAAAAGCACCACCACCCTCTGCATTGCTGTACAGCTCAGTGTCTGCCGTCGGCAGACCAGAATAACCTTCACCCCCTCTACCCCACCAGGGCCAAGCTAGGCCAGCCAGGCTCCCAGAAATCGGCCCAAAACTGGGAAGGCTGGGGCTGATCGTTGCCCATTGATTGGCAATGATATCACTGGCTGCATACATCAGGGCTGCAGCAACGGAGATGCAGGTCATGACGTCGTACAGCCAATTGAGCTCGAATGAAAGAAGGCAGTTTAGCAGATGATATATGTAATCAAGACATACAGTCAATATGCTGCCGCAGAGATAGCAGAGTGCCTGACAGTCAATATGTTGTCATAACTATGCACGTACAGTGTGCAGCTCTACATATGTTGACAAATGGCATTGTTGATACACTATACAAGGAAAGCAAGCAAGGTTTGTACCAGCAAAGCCAATTATGCCTGCTGTGACAAAAGCACCAATAAGGAACAGCAGCTTGTGAGAGGTCCTGCCGCCGCTGCGCCGGTCAGCTGCGTCTGCAATTCAGGCAAAGATGACCTCCGCAGCTACACCCAGTAGCTACACCCACAATAGTGTCAGCCACGTCAAGCAGGCGTGTCAACCAACAAAAGAGCTGAGCATGGCAAGCAACATGAAGTAGATGTATTATTGTCAAAGCACCCTGGACATGTCAATATGCATCTGTGGGCAAGAATCTGTAGCTTGACTCTGATGCTCAGGTGTCTAATGGTATTGATGCACCTGCCAACAGCGCATACTGTACAAGATGTGTTCAACTTCAAGGTGAACTACTATGGTTGCTCAAGCCCTGATCAGGCAGTGCACAGTGTGTGGGCTATGCTGCACCATGGCCTATCTGTTTGCTACTCGTGGGCTGACAATAGCATGCAATGACAGATGGTGGACTGCATATCTTCTCACAGTGCCAACTCTGCATCTTAGTTGTCACACACAAACCATGAAGCCTCTTCTAGAGGAGCTGAACAGGCAGCAGTATAGAGAGGAAGTGGACTCAGTTATGATCCTGCAGACAAGCAGTAACTCAGCAGCACGTGACCTTACAGCAACCGTGGTCTGCAAATGCAGCATGTCACAATAGCGCATTTTGCACTTGATAACTCTCCATGTATGCACACTCAGTCTAAACCGAACATGTGTGGTGGAGAAAGCTTTCGCCAAACTGGGGACACAAAAGAGTAGCTGGTCGCACAACGGCAAGTCAAACCAACGCTGCCATGCCATGCCACCAAATGCAGACCAATGCTGCTGCAATGCAAAAGCTTGGACAAGCAATAATAGTAATGCAGTGACGGGCAGTGAGTAGCACACCTGTGGCTGCAGCATTGGGTTGAGTATTGGCAGGCCAGCAGGTTGAGGGCTGCAGGCCACTGCACTCGTACCCCTCCTCCACCTGCATGCACCACCATGCATGTGAGTGTGTATATGCCCCATCCCTCAAGCAACACAGGGAATGCGCGCTGCTGTGACGACTGCCGCGTGAACACTCTGCAAATGTGCCTGCTACAGGACACATGCATGACAGCGTGACAGCATGTGCCTGGTCATGTCTGAGAAATCTGGTCAGTGGAAGGGCTCAGCCGCAGCTGAGATGCACACATAGATGTACCTGTGCTCTGCAGACAGGCATTGCTTGTGAGCCAATCCTGCTGCAGCAAATCATCTGCTGTGTTGGGGCGTACAGTGCAGAGACTTCACAGGTAAGCTGCATTGCTCTGCCAAGACAGCGAAGCAACAAAGCAGAGAACATGTAGTCATTGGGTTGACTGATTGACCTGGCAGGTGGCAGAGCAGCCATCTCCGCCTACAGTGTCTCCATCATCGCACTGCTCCAGCCCCTCCACAATCCCATTGCCACACACCTGCTGAGGCCCCACCACCTGCATGAGCAAATCCTGTGCCGAAACAACTGGGTACAATGACATTCAACATGCAAGCACCCCTCATGTCTGAGGCACTGTATGCTGAGTTAAACTACCATACAAATCAATGCTGCGGTCCTTGACAGCAGATCACTAGAGGACTCTGCATGGACAGCTTGTAAACTCTGGTACAAGCGCATTGCTTGGGCCTGCTATGCATGTGCAAGCAGCTTACCCTCCAGTGAGGGGGCTGTTGGATGTGGAGGTCATGCTTGTTGGCGGTGACATCGTTGACCAGGTACCCCGACCCCTCCTCAAAGGTCCAGTAGGCCACCAGGTCTGAGTCAGTGGGGCTGATTCTGTCTGAGGCTTCACTTGAGGGCTCTGCACGCTTCAGATCGCTTGCCATGCCCTACAGGACCATGTAACAGGCTGTGCAAGCTGTGCATATGTTTATGCATGTGTCAAGCACTGCACATGTGTCAAAAGTGTGATGTGTCTGAAGCCTCACTGCAGCCAGGAATCAATCCCTAAGCTGCAAGCTTAGGTCCCTTCAGAAACAATGCTGGAAGATAGAGTTGACAACAAAGCCGCAGGACAGTCCAAAAGCTATGCAATACAAGTAGCAGGCCATAGCCTTATGCGACATGATCAGCAAAGCCTGGCCCATCGTGGCTGCAGGATGCCTTGATGCATTGGCTCTTGAGCTACTTAATGCTAGCTTACATGACGCAGCAGCTGTGACAGTCACAATGTGACGTGAAATGGACACACATCAGAATGTACACACGCAACATACTGTACACATGCCATGGAAAGGCATCGTCAGCAGGCAAACTCAGCATGTCAAGAATGTGCTCCAGACCATACTCACAAATTTCTGCATAATTATCTCATCCTTTGATCAGATCCTTTGCGCTGTAAACCACCTCATCCCACCTGTTTGATTTCGCTCTCAGTGCGCACAATGCTCCAAATGCGGAGCTCGTCAATCTCTCCAGTGAAGTCCTGAGCACCATACTCCAGCTGGTAGCGCTGCTGCACATCACCGGCAGCACCTGGAGCGCTGTCGAAGCAGCCTCCCATGCAGTCTTGCTCGCGGCCCACCACCAGAGTGCCTCCAGATGGTATGCGCATGCCCTGAGCACGTACTGTGGACCAGGCCTGCATGCATCACTAGATTCTTCCGGCATAACATCATCTCATGTGGTAACACAGAGTCTGACAAGGCATGAGGTGCATGACAATTGCAGTCACAGTTCATGCAACATGAACTCTTGGCAAGGAGCAGAGCAGGTGACTACTTTGATACTGTCGTAATGCGTCAATGTATGAACCAGGTACTCATCTGAAGCACTGTCATTTGCTGTCTCTTATCATCACGCATGGCATATTCAACTGTCAGAAGCAGTTGCAACCAGCTACCCAGGTCTGCCACACAGGGCTCTACCAAACACCAGCCCTGTAAAGACTCACCATGGTAGCAGGTGCTCTCCAAGCCTTTAGGCCTCTAGGTGATGGTCAAGCCTTTTCAGGGCTCTTGCATATACCCAGGGTCCCAAGTAGGGCTGAGGTAGAAGCAAGGGCATGATTGATTGATTGAGGGTATTAAGGGATTGCAGAGCTCACCTTGCGGCCATCCAGGTAGAGAGTGGCGATGCCAGTTGAGCTTTCCCAGGTGACAGCAATGTGATGCCACTGTCCATCAGTGGACCCAAACCCAGCCTTCCTGTCAGTCTGACTCCCCGAATCCCCCATGACATTCACATCCCTGCATTCATGCTAGTACTGGTCATTCCAGCTGAAGCAGAAGGCCCTCAGCTGTGTAAGCCTAGGCAGTGTGAGCTTTGATGCAACAGTGTCAGCTTGGGCCAACTGTGCAGTGCTTATCTTGTGAGCGCATTGCATTTCTCCTGTGCCCATACTTCTGAATGATCAGCTGGCTCTTCTCACACATACACAATCTATGCCATGAGTTGTCAGTCATCCTTATCTTTCTGATATGTGTGTGCAGCCTGTAGCAGCACATGTGCACTGTACGGCATAGCAGAGAGGGATCCTTTACCAGTTATTGTAGTTGGCAATGAGAAAGGAGTTGTCGCCTTGCTCATAATCCCCTGTGGCGTAGGAGAAAGGCACACCCGCATTGCAGCTGTCCACAGACCGCATCCAGAACTCCACAGTCACCTGTGTCTCTGGGAAGTTGGAAAAGTCGGAGACCAGCAGCACCTGCATGCATGAGCATCCCACCGCTGTTGACCTGGCAGCTTAGATGTTCAGACAAGTCAGCTGTTCCTAACTTGTGCCTTTGACGGCTTGAGAATGAGGGAGGGAGGGACGGATGGACATAGCTACCTCAGAGTCTACCAATTTGGAACATGCCCAGTGGCTCCGAAATTTGTAACAAGATCTGCCACTGTGCAATTGCCACCTCATGCAACAGCCCCTCAGGGTTTTGATGCAGTTGTAACCAGGCCCCAGATGAAGCTGTGGCCAGGGCCCATGCAATAGCCCTTTGGTATCTTGATGAAGCTGTGACAAGGACCCATGTGACAGACGCTTCATGTGGCTGATGAAGCTATAACCAGCCCCTCAAGGTGCTACTAAATTTTCCTCTTGGCAGCCCCATTAGCACAGACATGGTAGTCAGGACAGAATCAAGCACAGTTGAATCTGTTCATGGCTACACATTTTTGACCTAAAGTTGGCTATCATGAGGTAAGCCGCTCAACATGACATGTACCTTTGAATCCTTCAAATTACCTTCAAATTTGTGGATACCTTCAAGTTTGTGGATTGTAGGCTCTGTCGAGAGGCCACACATGCCCGGAAAGCAACTCAGAGATAGCGCGGTCCGCACAGAAAGGATCCAGATCACCTCTGAATATTTGAAAGATCTTGCTACATGCAATTTTGAAAGTGTTGCTTGCATCATTTGAAGGTGCAAAGGTCAACATACCTGTTGGTCAGAGAGGAAGAGAGCGTGATCTCCATGGAAGGTGTCTGGCAGCTGCACAGCCTGCCCATCCTTGTCAGCCAAGGGAGCAGTGGATATCTCAAAGCGAGGGGCATCACTCCACAGGTACAGGGCCTTTTCAGGACTGCCCTTGGCACTGTCCACCACCATCCTCTGCAACAGAGCGTAAGCTAGAGGCTCACGATTGGTCGGGTTTAGGGTTTAGGGCTTAGGGCTTAGGGTCCTCACACGCTGCACAGTAGTTGTGTCACCCCTCAACTCACGATGCTCACGTCACGCCGCATCCATGCCTGGTGATACAGAGGTGCACTTGTTGCAATAGTGCAAACAGAAACAAGATGACTGAGTCAAGCCTACAGACACTCTGTGCATGCATATGTGCATTTGGCAAGCAGAAGCAGGCCATGCAAAGCTGATGTGCTGCTGGTAGAGCCTCTCTGTTTGCTGACATAAGCTTGTTGCAAATTTCCAATATCCTCAGGGCACAAAAGCAAACTTTCATATGCATTGCTACATGGCATGCTGACAAAGCCCTTGACAGGGCCTTGAGACCCCCAAGTATGGGTTGCTTACCCTAGCAATGCCATTGGGACCTAGCAACCCTTTCTTGATGTTCTCGTCTTGAAAGTCATATCTTGCCACGAGCCCATTGCTGTCATTCAGGCTTGCACTGAACATATCAGCCACAATTTGGTCCTGCAGCAAGGCACACATTCCATTTCATGTCGCCCAGCAGCTTCATGACTGACATGGTCCGCACTTGAAAGCTGTTGCGCGCAATGCTGTTATGACACGATGCATGTGACACAAACAGGGCCATTACACGAGTGGCTGAACGAGTGTAGACTGATATTCATGCAGCGTTTTGTTGGAATGCATCTAGACATACACACAGAAACAGCCTGTCGAAGCTCTTTTGGCCCCAGACGCATTGGCAGATTGCGCAAAGTCTCTTGATGCACCTGAAAAGGCTGCACAGACTGCGGACGCATGCTGCTGGGTGTATCGCTCTGCAGATGAAGGGTCACAGCAAGTGTGCAGAGCCTGACATGCTGTGATGATACCTGAGACAGGACCTGATCCCAGATGCGAACATCAGCCAAGTCACCATCTAGGCTGAAGGAGTCAAAGCAGCCGCCATAGCATTCTTGGTTCTGGCCCAATGCCAAGGACCCTGCACTTCACATCGATGTGCACTCGCCTCATGCATGAACATCATGAGGCAGAGGGTCCATGTCACTAGCTTGCTAGGATTGATAGGCCAGCAGCTGCTCCCTCAGACTGCTGAGAACACTACATTGCAGCTATATGTGTGCTGCAAACAGACTTGCTAGATGTTGACTCTAGGATGAAGCATGACTTGATTTGCTCTAAAACAGGCATATTTGACTGTACTCTTGGATGTGTATTGGTATCCATTAGGCAGGTTGAACAGACAGTGTACCATTGCCAAAGCGTAGGCTTTGAGCAGCCATATGGGGGTCGACACCCCCATCTTTAGCAATCTTAGTCTCTGAGTGGCCATCAGACCATTTGTAGGCCGGCACTCGTGGCAGCCCATCGAAGAAGATCTCAGTCTTGCCCGTGACAAAGCTCCAGGTGACCGTCACATGATGCCAGTCGCTGTCCTTCCTGCCAATCCCACACATGGATGACAAAGTCTGTGCATATGTGCATAAGTACATCTGGGAATGCATGCATGCAAATCAGCAGGTCCCTGCAAATCCTCTCTGCGAGGGGGCCAATGGACTCAAGCACTTCTTGCAAGGCACAGTGTCAGTGGCTCTACTGTTGCAACTGCAATGGCTGTGCATGCTGCGCCAAGTCGCACACATGCAGGCACCTAACATGCATGCTTTGCAAGAGTTCCTAATGGTATGAACCCCAATGCCAAAGTCATCATCACAGTCAGAGACCAGGCAGGTTGTGGCAGAAATTGCATCAAGTCAACAGGGCCTATGCAGGAGGAGGTATACCAGTCAACAGGAAACAGCATCGCGTGGCCCATCATGTCCTTAGAGTTTGAGTTGACAGATACCAAGATGGTAGAATTCATCATAAAACCTCCCTCCGGCGTATAGTCAACAAATATATACTGCTTTCCAATGAGAATTGCATCATCGACAAAGACATGCTCTACCAAATCACCAGCTGCATGAACAGCGCTGTCAGCATGCACAAAAGGGTGACAGAAACTGCATTCTGATTGAACACGTTCTAGGCATCATTTAGCCCAACTTGGCTAGTGGCACAGACAATGTGATATGCATACCTGAGGTTGTCATGTGCTGCAGCTACAGATCTTTGTGGCTACAGCACATGCACCACTGAGTACAGAAACAGGAGTTATGTCAGTGAATGCAACGGCACATATGCATGTGTGACAACGTGTGTCACAATCAACGCTGATGAGCAATGCAAAACTCACATCTGTACTTCATTCAGAGCTGCTCAAGAAGCAGAACAGGCAAGCCTGTCATTTGTCTTGTGCCATAGCAGAGGTGTAATGGTACTACTTACCACAAGTCACAATTCAAGCAGTCATGATGTAGTGTACTGCATATGTGCGTGTTTAGGTAAGGTGATATGATCAAGGCGACTCACATGATGCTGTACCGCTGCTGTCTCTGACGGAGTGGGTCGCATATGAAAACATGTTCATGAACAGCTCTTTCTCAAATGGTGAAGCTGATTCCTCATATTCTGGGGTGCGCACCCACATCTGTACCGTGAAGTCCCTGTCGGGCATGCCCCCAATCTCCTCATTCAGGGCGTAGTTGTTTTGGAAACTGAGCTTACCAGTTTGGTAAGAGCGTCCACCCTGACACAAGCAGCCATAGCAACAGTCAGTACAGGTAGGTCCGGCTATAGCTCTGGGCCGCCGCCTTAAGATTAAAGGCTCCCGTCAAGATCGCTGAAAAGCATGAACTTTTCTTTTCTTATCTTGTCTGTTTCTCCTCTAGGTCCAGCTATACATCATGCATTGTGTTGCAACTGGCATCACAAGCTGGCACAATGTATGTTTTCACGATTTACGTGTTCAGAACAAGACAGTGCAGCAAGATCTAGATGTGCAATCTATTTTAGAACGCTGCCCTCAGACTTACCATTGCTTTGTACTACATGCAGACAGAAGGTACCAGACTATGCAGCACAATTTGCGCCCTGCAGCACGTAACACAAGCTGCTTGCATCATGCAGCAAGCCTCAGCAGCCCTCGCAGGAAGACTGAGGTCAGATGTGGGGCCACATGTGCTAGTGCATGAATGCTGCAAGCTGCATGTAGTGGCATACACATACGCACCACACACTTGGCAGTTCCTGGATTGTACAATCCTAGCCCACATGCCTATCTCCCCCCCCTCCTCCCCCCACACACACATGCACAAGGCAAAGATTTGGACTGACAATACCTGATGGATAGTGACAGGAGCTGGCTGTGGTGGGGTGACTAATGGGAGGTGGTTCCCATTGCCGCTGGAGTCTAAAGCTGTCCACATGTGCTCCTCAGTCATGTTCTCAGTCCTGCATATGCATGGCAATAGTACACGTTCAATGTGAGCCATGCTTGCCAATGGCAAGGTTTGCCCATGTGGCGTCACAATGCCTTGATAACAACGGGTAGTCAACACATGGTCAACGTGTGCCCAGATCAACCCATGAGCAGTCAGTGGTTCAGTCTCATTACATTTCAACGAAATGCTGGTCCTCCAGCTTCCAGAGGGCATTAAGTTGTGCCCTGCTGTGTACACATTGTTTGCTGTCAAGGATGCTTAGGCTATTTTGCAATTTCAGTTCTCACATTTTAGGGTCATCAAAGCTATACAAGGCAGCCAGGCCAGGTTGGCCAGCTATGCCATCCACCCGCCGCATGTGGTCAATGATCTCCTGCTGACTGCGCACTACATTCCAGATACGTACCTGCGCCAGCACAGGCTTTTCTCTACATGACCATTTTGTATGAACACATGTATTATGCAGGTGCCAGCAATGGGTGTCATACAGAAAGAGGACGCCAGCTGGCACGTGTTTGTGACCAAGACACCTAGGCCAGAAATGGTACATACAGCAGTGCAAGCTTGGGCTGCAAGTAAGCTTTCAGAGCAGGATGCACGAGCTGCTGTACCTCATCCATGAAGCCAGTGAAAGCTTGATCCATGCAGCCTCCATAGCAGCCCTGTCTTCCTCCCAGCATCAATGCTCCCCCAGCTTGCCAAGGCTCTGTAGAGTTGTCCATCACCTGAAGACCATTTGCATGATATGCCAGACTCCTCCAGTGTATTTCTCAAGTCCAAGATCAGATGCTTTAGAATATGTACAACAAGCCTTGACAGCCAGGCTTCTAATGCACATGTATTGCCAAACCTTAACATTGCGGGCTCCTGCAGAGCACTCTGACACTTCACTAGAGTGCAGTGTGGAACTGGCCAGCATGCACAGGGACTAAGGCCAGGTTTACCTCCGTCATCAGAAGACCATCTTTGTAGGTTTTGATGGTGCCATCGGGAGCTGCAGTCACTGCTATATGATGCCATGAACTGTCACGCTCCAGGATGTTTACGGCTGGCCAATTGCGATACACAGAATAGCAGCTGTTGCTGTATGACCACATGTTGGAAACATGGGATGAAGGACATGCAAGCAAATGGTGTGGGTAAGAAATATCAAAACGCTTCACGCCAGCACTCAGCTGTTCAGGATCACTGCTCTGTGGTTGTGTAATGTACGACATGATTGTTCCTGCAACGGAACAACTTACTGACAAGGCGTGCAAACTATCTCCAGAGGGGATGATACAGTGACTGAACTCACCAGGCAGGCAAAAATCTGAAGTGCTAAGCCAGGCTTCAAAAGTCATTGCAGCAGTAGCAAACCCCTGCAGGCGCACAACTTCAGTTCATAAAAGGGCGTGTTGCATTGATCGGGCACATTTTGATGGAACGTCTACGAAAACTTTCCCGAAAGTTTCTCAGGACAACCGCTTGGTCTTTGAAAAGCAAGGCATGCCCTGGTCCGAGAGCTGCGGCGGTTGTTCTGCCTGCAGCAAAACTTTTGAGGCGTGACTGCCTCCGAATGACACGGATGATTCCTTTCACGATGTTGCTGACACAGAGTCGTATTGAGTGGGTTCAAGAGACAACTCCTTATGCGCACGTTAACGTTGTTGACATGCCGAGCAAGCTATATGACTTGTAATCACGGACGCACCGTGCATAGCCAAGAGCACAGACGTCGTTGCACACGACAATCCAAAGATCCGCGCCATTCTGTAGTGTCCTGCTGCGCGCTTACTGCTGTCGTGACCAGCGATCGGGTCGACCTAACTCGGCGTCGACGTAATCATACTATTCCGCAGCCTTTGTAGGCTCCTAACAGTCTGAGTGATTTCCGAAGTTTCAGGCTTTGTCATCGAAGCAGTCATAAGTCGCCGCTAGGGGAAGGAGGAGGATTAGCAGCAGCATCAGCATTCGCAGAGGTTCCTGTCGTTTCAGACACTGCACGTAGATACAGACGCACGCACAAATTTACGCACAGACGCACGCACACACACACACACACACACACACACACACACACACACACACACACACACACACACACACACACACACACACACACACACACACACACACACCCACACACACACACACACACACACACACACACACACACACACACACACACCCACCCACGCCAAGTTGGCTCTAAGCACAGCAATGTGATGTCAGTTGCGTGAATTGCTCTACGGCCGTGTGGAGCTCAGTGTAAAGCCTGCATGTCGCTGTGCCACTGTGGTCACGTCTGTGAGTGATGCGCTATGCTGTAAGGTCACCTTAGACTTCAAATTGACTTGGATGGGCAAAACTAAGCTCAGCACTTCGCAAAAGCAGCAAGTCAGCCAGTTCCAGGGTATTACAGGTGCATCCAAGGAGCAAGCCGCAGAATG
>JAABUK010000589.1_pt1 | contig 74629 bp, 86 predicted proteins | sample 5559141 | NCBI WGS metagenome assembly JAABUK01 (sample SAMN10711869, study PRJNA513367) | rock metagenome | isolation source: Antarctica rocks | place: Antarctica: Victoria Land, Pudding Butte nord | collected 2016-01-03
CTATGTGCATGAACAAAAGTAAGTCATGGAAAAGACAACCGACTTTGACCCAGAGCCAGCACCCTGCAATGCTGGAGTTTGACTTTGAGAGGAACCGCAGAGCAGGTCTTGATCCTGACAAGATCACGGCAGGAAGCAACAAGATGGTGCACTGGATCTGTACCAAATGCCCCAAAGGCCAGCCACACCTGTACGCGTCAACTCCAAAGCACCGCATCAGGTTCAACTCAGCTTGTCCCTACTGTGCACATACAAAGGCTTGTATCTGCAATTCACTGCAGTCACTGTACCCTACAACAGCTGCAGAGTACGACACTGCAAGGAATGGTATTGGGCCTGAACAGGTCCTGGCAAGGTCTAATCAAGTAGCTTTCTGGAAGAATGCAAGTGGGCACACATGGGAACAAAGTCCTAAGAACCGCACAGAATCTGAAGTCACAAAGATCAAGAGAGCACTCATCAAGTCTAGATTTAAGCTGCAGGCATGATACCTGAATCAAGCTGGCGATGCCTTGTTTGACAATGTGGTGAATCTGCACAGGTGTGTTGTGCTTGATGTGTTGATGCCACGCATTGGCTTGTGACAACAGCTGCATTGACTTGTAGCAACAACATTGACTGTAGCAACAACATTGACTTGTGCTTGTAGTCTTTCCTGTTTGATGACCTTCAAGTGCATTAGAAGTGAACAGTCTGTATATTTATTTGCTGCCTTGGCTTCAAGCATGTTTGATTTGCTGATGTGTTCATTGAAGTCCAACTGTATACCAAAGTCATGCTGTGTGTTTTGAAGGTTCAACATCAACTAATTTTGGTCACCTTTGCAAACATGCCAGAGCCGGGGCAGTGTTTTTATAAAAGGAGACAGTTTGGCATGTTGTGAGCTCAGATGTGGAACATTTGTTTTGATGTGTTATGCCTACCTTGGTTGGTCCTTTGGATGTCTTAAACAAGTAGAGCGGCAGCGCCAGCATATAAGGCTTTGCAAGTACAGCCTGCGCATGCAAGCATGCGTGATTGTCATTCAAGCTCTGGCTTAGCGGGCTTGACTTTCCGTGACAGTTAATGAGCACGCTCTGTGGTTGTGCTTGGCTTTACTGGTAGCTCAAGCTAGCTTTGAAGGGCTTGTGGCATATATGCATTGGCAACCTGTGTCCAGTCTACCAATATGCATATGATGCAGAGAGGCTACACTGAAGCGTCGCTAAATCTGCTGTGCTGATTGATGTTTGTTGTCTGTATAGCTCAGATGCAGAGTTGCAAATGCAGGGTGAGTCAGAGGGTTGTTCTTCTGCTGCAAAAACAATATGAAATAGCTTGTGACGGTGTGAGTTCATTTGTGAGTCAGCTGCTCAACAAACAGTACTATATGTTGATGAAGGTTGCTGGTGCTGGACTTGATGATGACTGCTTTGGAGCTTACCGTAAACTGTGCTGCACAATGGCACCGTGACATGCATGCTGCGCGCGACATGCAGATGTACTGTGAGTCATCATTTGAAACCACAATTAGACGTGAACGACGATGTTATGGCGCACTTCATTCTAGGAGCGTGTATTGCTACGAGTCGATTAGCCAATCCACAGCTGAAGTATTGCCGTCTTCGCAAGGCTGCATACGCCACTCAATTCCACGTATCAGTTATTCCACACGGGGCCATGCCTACTGCAAGCAGCTTCGCTGCGGTCTCGAAAGATGGACAGCTCTCCTGGCAGCTGAAACAGTCACGCTTTGCAGTGCTGTCGGTGCCCGATGTGTTTGCCGGCCGGTCGCACATGCTGTTGGCAGCTTGTCAGGCTCAGGTCGAGGATTGGATCAGGGGGGAGACGGTCCCAAGTTCCGAGATGTTCACAAGAGGACCAAACAAATGGAGAATAGATCACCGCTTGCATCACAAACATGACGAGCACATCAGAGTTTTGCGTGATTGCACAGATGAGGTATGCCCACAAACCTTCAGCTGAAGCTGAGTGTCTCCATGCCTGCCGCACAAGCCTCTCATGTTATTGCAGGCTATGCTTGCTTATGACTGGGCTGCAAGGAACTGGCTACAAAGCATAGCGTCTTGTCTTGGTCTGGCAGCAGACACATTTGAGTCCATGCTGGAAGCGGCTCAGGGCGAAGCAGCTTCAAGACTCGAAGCCTTACAATACACACTGCCTGATGCACACAGTCAGGAATATGTCAGCTGCAGAGAGCACGTAGACAGAGGACTGCTGACCGTGATCTATTGTGACCATGGACACGGTCTGCAGGTGTGCAAACCTACAGAACCATCACGTGTCATCAGTAGACAACTCTCAACATCTCACAGTCTTGAGTGTCGCCAGTCCAGCACCCATTGCTTGTGTCTCTCAAAATGCGTTCTAGATCAACTCACCCCCATCTTGGGTTCCTTTGCTCTTGTCAAGTGTAGTTTTTGACTTGCTGCTGAATGTCATTGCAGGTCCAGAATGCAGATGGTGCCTGGACAGATGTGACAGCACCCAGAGGGACTGTCACGGTCTTGGCAGGCTACACCTTAGAGCGTGCAACATGTGGCCTCATCAAGGCATCCAATCACAGAGTGGTGAGAAGCAATGACTAAGACACAGCTGCAGCGCATGCATGCTTTGTCCTCAGTGTGCTCGTTGCATTTGCTCTGGACAAGGCACACTTTCAGTCAGCATGGCTTGCAGTTCATGACATCTGCTCCTGCATTAATCCATTGCAATCGGCAGACCCTGCAATATTGGGCGGGACCAATGGCAGCCGTTGGTTATAAGACGCCCAACTTTGCATTGCCCACTTCGCTGATTCAGTCTTCCTGCATTCTATTCTGTGCAGGCACTGAACAGCAAAGCAGGCCCAGCTAAGCGCAACGTGCTGATTTATAAGCTAAGGGCACCTGACTCTGCAGTGCTGGACCTGTACTCCGGGCTACAAGCCTCAGCAGATTGGTGGGGTGCCAAACCTATTGACACACTGTAAGCTTGACAAGCCCTTTGCTGCATGAGAAACGTCTGCTGACATGCCTCTACTCTTTGCTGCAACAAGTGTCAGCAGCCGCTTGTGAGCAATATTGCACTTATTGTTTACCCCTTTGTTTCCTGATGCATATGTTTTGTTGGCTTTGTCTCCCTGAGCAACATCCAGGCTGCTTTGGACTATGCAACTGGTGTGGTTATGCCATGTTTGTTACTGCCACTGCAGAATGCATGAGCTGTGCCACGATGCTGTTTCCACTTACCAAGCCTGGTTGCATAGGCTCTCAGCAACAGCTTTGCCAGAGGATCCTGCTTGCTGCTGAATTGATCTGCTCACATGCCAGGTACAAGAGCTCCATTGGTGTGAAGGAACTGATGCACTTCTTCGACGCCACACACACCTCCATCAACGCTATAGACAAAGCAGAGGCTGAGTCTTCTTCACCACACAGCATCACCCCAAAGACGCCTGTCAGGTCTGTGGGTTTGGGCCTCGCCAGAGCCAAACGAGGCAACGGCAGGCCATCCATGCAAAACAACAGCAAGCACGCCACAAGACAGGCGTTGCGCTACACACCTCGCAAGCGTGCTCGGGGTGTCCCTACCTCTGCACAAGATGTTGCCAGCAAGCATGCTCAGACTACCTCAGCACCAGATGTTGCCAGCAAGCGTGCTCAGACTTCCTTTGCATCAGATATTGTCAGCAAGCACGCTCAGACTGCCTCTGCCTCTGCTGCGCATTCTGCCTCAGCAAGAGACACTGCCGCTTCAGCAGATCTTGGCAGCAAGAGACTGAAAGCCTCGCCTTTGGCAGATGCTGACAGCAGAGCAGCAGAAGGCAATGCCTGTGCAGACGCTGCTAATGACAGCACACCAGCAGAAGGCAGTGCCTGTGCAGATGCTGCTAATGACAGCACACCAGCAGAAGGCAGTGCCTGTACAGGATCTGCCAATGACAGCACTGCGGCGCTCATGGCAGATGGTGACAGCAATCAGGCCCAGACTGTTGCGATGCCTTCTGCAGCTGATGCCCAGTGCAACACAGAGGCAGCAGCTCGTTGCACGCCTGAGACAGAGGGCTCATCTGGAGATGTGTCGTCAACTGATGTTGTTCAAAGCGTTCCTGATGCCAGGGTTTGCCTCAAGCAATTGTTGATAGAATATCAACTAGCGGCTGAAGCTTGCACTGGAGCTGACAAAATCACCATCGTGCCTGCAGACACATGCAGTCAGGCTACCAGGCAGCACCAGGTACGCACTGGACTTACAACCAGTTTTAACATCTGTCTTGTGTGAGCAGCAGTCTCTTCCTGATGGCATAAGGCATGCATGTGTTGTGCAACTGTCACAAACTCCATGCAGCTCCACACTATTGATGAGTCTGCCTAAAGATGCAAGCCGGCTACAGCAGCTAAGCTTGCAAGGAGAGTATGACGGGTAGCAGGCTCCCGCTTGTTTGTGGGTCTTACAGGAGGCACACAAGCTCCCTTGATAACGTTGCATGACAGGCATAAGCAAGCATGCCTCACATCTGAAGATTGCCATGCTGATTGTGCTTGCAGGAGTCTGTCACCTTTGAGGTCCAGACCCCAAACAAGCCGTACATGAGTGTTACTGCAAGTCTCAAAACTAGCATGGGGAAGTTAAAAGCCGCACTGCAGCAGCACTTTCAAAACACAGGCAGAGGGGACTTGGATGATGGCAAATTGTTGTGGAATGGTATGATTCTGGCCCCACACAGAACTGTGAACTCCTACCAAGTAGAGTTCTTGGAGCCGTTTGGTCCTGTAGACTGGGTGCGCAGCCAGTATGGTGACTGAGGGCGAAGATTATAGTCTCCCTTGGGTGTCGCACAGTGTTCATTACTGATGACTCAACCTTTTCGGATCACTTATTTGGGAACTTGGCACCTGACATTGCATGCAGCATATCAATCTAGATGGAGTTGAATCAAATATCAAATATTGAAGGCTGCAGAGCTAATTCTGTCGCCTAGGCCAGCATACATCATCACAAATGCATGAGATTAGGGCCTGGTTTTGGCAAGATTGGGCTTGATGGTTACAATGACATGTTACACATGCAGAGTAAGCCGGAACCATGGTACATCTGCGCTAGCTCCTCTCAGCCAAAATGCAGCATGCTAGCACCTCAGTGATTCCACTTCCTAGACAAAGGTAGCCATGACGCAATCGCCAGCAGCTTCGCATGCAACATACTGGTCTAATCGCACTAAACTTGCATCGAGTCTGATAGGTTCTACTTGTTCGTGTTGGTGTGACAGCTTAAACCTGCAGTCTACGTATCAGACAGTCCACAGCCGGTCGCATGGGCAGACAGCAATCGCTTGCCTCTGCAATGTGCAGCAGGTGACTGTCATGCTGTGAAAAAGGCTGCAGTTGACGTGAGGTAGCCCATTCTGGGTTGCAATGAGCTGGTGATCAATTGCCAGCTTCTGCAACAGCTTCCACATTTTTGCTGCTGCCCCATGTGAGCTGAGACATCTCAGACAGATCCAGATCAGGCAAGCTTCTGTCCTTCAGAGCTGCTAGCAAATCCTTCGGCCAGCCGGATGGCTCCAGACCATACTCTTGCAGCAATTCTGCTGCTGCTGCGCGTGCCTGCTCCAGCAGCTGGCGGTCTTCTGGCAGCTTTGCAGCCTTGAGGTAGCTTAGGCCATCCCTGCCGCTCTGCTTCTTGCCCAAGAAGTCCCCAGGTCCCCTGTATAGCACAGCGCGGTGGCCACACAGACTGCATGTTCATGTGTCATAGTGACATGTAGAACAGAAGAGTGGAACCAGCAATATGACTGATTGGCTGACATCCAGGCTGATCTTTGCGACTCACGGATACATTGAATCAGGCTTCAAGCAAGGTGCAGCGGCCAAAACGCCATCTCCCATGGCCATGTAGACAAGCATCCACTCGTTGGCTGTGCTGCTGTTGACAAGCTTGTTGTCAGAGTGCTTCTGAACACACAAAGCTGCAACACGACCTGGTGCTGAGCAATGCCTCAGGCAAAAGCAATGATGCCAAAGTCACCTCTCTTGTAAGTCAGCTTCTGCGATAGTGAAGCCATTCTGGGACCTGGTAAGAACCTGCAGCCGGGTCAAGGCTGTCTTGTGAGGGGTCATGAGGTAGCAGGTGGAGGCCCTCTTGCCCCGCCCCACTCTGCCCCTCAGCTGATGCAGCTGAGCCAGACCGAAGCGCTCTGAGTGCTCCACAATGATGACAGATGCTTCTGGCACATCCACTCCCACCTGCACATGGCACACTGCCTTTTGTCATTTGTATACCTTACAGTCTGGGGTGTGGAGCCAGTTGTGACTCATCAGACATCCTGGCTTGAACATGCCACACTGCCTCTTGTCTGGTTGGCAGTGACAGCAGTTTGTAGCAATCAAAAAACGAGAGAAAAGAAAAGTTTATGCTTTTCAGCGATCATAACGGGACCTCCTGAGGCGGCAGCGCGGAGTGTAGCAGTTAAAGGTGATGTTCATTGCAAAACTGCTGTGCTTCTACAGGAGGGTGTGGGTCACAATGCATGCTACCTGACATGTCTTGCCTCACCAGCATACACACACCGTCCCAAGGTTTGTCACAAAGAATAAAACAAGGTTCTTTACAGAATTGCAACGAGGATCATCAGAGCAATGTTGGCTTGCTGAAAAGCTGATCCTATCAGGAACTACAAACAAGCAAACGCAATATGGTGAGACCAAGAAACACTTGACTGACAACATCCTTAGCAGAGTGTTGCCTTGTTACAATGCTGATGTCTAACAGATTGCTGGCAAGAGGCTGTGATAAATAGCACAGGTAGGAACACAAAGCACACCTCAACAACAGTGGTCGAGATGAGGACAGGAGTCTCTCCAGCAGCAAAAGCTTGCAGCGCTGCAAACTTGTCCTCAGATGACATCCTGCCATGAAGCAAACCACATTTGGCATCGCCCAGGACGCCAGTCTGCTGCAAATGCCGGTGCTCCTCTTCTGCTGCCTTGATGCCAGCCATGATCTCTGAGGAGCTTTCATCCACCAGGGGACATATGATATACGCCCTCCCCCCTGCCTCTAGCTCCTTCCGTATAGCGCTGTACATCTGCATCAGTTGCAGTTACGGTCAAACTGTCTGTGACAGCATCACAGCGAGCAGTACCAAAGCTGCGTATACTAAGAAAGTGTACTGTGTAATGTTGCATTTCAGCGATCAGAGCTCTTCCATTTTGCCAGAAGTAAGATCCTGCCAGCTGCAGATTTGTACAAGTGGTGGCCAAGCTGACTGCAGCAGATGACTGACTTTTATTACGTGATGCAAAGCCCTGCCAAGGCTGTAAGGGATGCAGATTGGGATGCAGAAGACCTGCGATTTTCTGAAGGCAGAAGTGTCATGCTGAGCATAGGTGAACACAACAGGCTTGAATGATGAAAGGGGAGTCACCTTTCTCCTGATGGCAGGAGTGTCATGCTGAACAATGCAAAGACAACAGAACTGATGATGAGAGGGGAGTCACCGTATTTCTGATGGCAGGAATGTCATGCTGAAAGATGTCAAGACAACAGACACAATGTTGCAAGGGAATAAGCTTGTTCCTGATGGTGGGACTGTCATGCTGAGCAATGCAGAGACAACAGAACTGACGTTGAGAGGGGAGTCACCTTATTTCAGGGGTGTCATGCTGAACCATGCAAAGACAAAAGAAATGATGTTGAAAGAATGGTCACCTTATTTCTGATGGCAGGAGTGTCATGCTGGGCGTAGGTGAGTACAGGCTGGCGGCCAGGTGGCAGCTCGTCAATGGCTGACAGGGCCATGTCCCCATGGGCCGTAAGCGCTAGAGTGCGAGGGATGGGGGTGGCTGTCATGGCCAGCACGTGGGGCAGCGGCGTGTTCTTGTTCTGCAGCTTCGCTCGCTGGTTCACTCCAAACCTGCAAAAGGTAGCTTAGCGACTAAGTTGATGCTAGTGTGAATCAGCCGTGACTGTGTCAATGCTAATTTGAATCAGCCATGACTGTGTCTATGCTGATTTGAGTCCGCCTGTCTGCTGTAGATTGCAGGCCAGGCTTGTGGCCCACAAGGAACAGCAACATACAGGGAATCTGCAGGTGATATGGCAGTCATTCTACGTAATAGTTGTTCACTTCTCACCAATGCACACCTGACAGAAATTGATCCAGCCTTGATGCCCTCACTTCTGACAGCTCATGAAAAGTTCTGTCGAGCAAGTCTGAGTGTCAGACAAAGCAGGGTGGCGAGGGACTGCAAAGCTACAATGCCCATCAATGACAGCCAGGCCAAGCTTCATGAACCCCAAAGGGTCTGTGGCATGACTGACTGCATGGCACCCGAACTGTTCATGAAAAATTGCAAAGCTGTGCTGGTCAGCAGTGACAGCTCAATCAAGCCTGTGAAAGTTCAGAGCACGCAAGACATACTGAGTGCACGGCACCCAGATTGGTGAGGGGAAAATACAAACCTGTGCTGCTCATCAATGACAGCCAGGCCAAGCTTCTTGAACTCTAGGGCATCTGTGATGAGTGCGTGTGTGCCCACAACGACGCCTGTGCTTCCGTCTGCCAAGCTGGCATACACGGCCCTCCTCTCCTTGGTCTTGGCTGAGCCTGTGAGAATGGCAATCCTGGGGCGTTGGTCCAAAGGCATGGCCCTCACCAGCTGCTCAAGCTTCATCATGTGCTGCTCAGCCAGCACCTGCAGTCAAGAGAGAAGCTGCTCAGTCAGTCTGACACCACATCCATGACAGTTGCTTATGAAATGACTGGATGTTGCACCTGTAGGCCAGAGAGAAGTTGCAAAAAAAAAGTTTACGCTTTTCAGCAATCATAAGGAAGCCTTCTAAGGCAGCGGCCCGGAGCAGAGAGAAGCTGCTCAGGTGCTCTGACACCATGTCAATGACAGTCGCACAACGGTCCAGTTTCCTTGCAACATCTTGAGGTCGTAAAACATCACTTCAGGAAATACAAGCACAGCAGCATGTCAGCGTCAGAGTTTATTGCTGACATATGCATGCTTGTATGGTCATGTTTGCAAGGCTGAGGGAGAAGTTGCTCAGTTGCGCTGACACCATGCCGATGATAGTTGCACACCGAAACCAATGGGTTAACAACTGCACACTGACGCCATGTTGGTGTCGGCTGCACATTGAGGTTGTTTTGGCAACAATTTCTGCAGGCAAGAGAGAAGAGGTTCAGTCAGACCGCAAGGGAAAATCTGCCCTTTCAGTGATCCTCCAGCTATGGCAGCTTGTAGCTAAGGTTGTTCAGTCACAGTGACATCATGTGGATGTTAGCACACAGCCATCAGTGGTCATAGCTGCACACCGACACCATGTTGACAACCGCAGCAGTCACATTACCATAGACCTTCAGGCAGGCAGGCAGAGAGACTTGAGTCTCAGACAGATGGACAGCCATATAGACAGACAGACAGAGTCATTGAATAGGTCAACCGACATGCAGACTTACAACAAACTTGCGTGCACATGTACTTGCAAACAGTTTGACAGGCAGAGCCCTAGTCAGTGACTGCCAATGCGCCTGAGGAGTTGATGCTGTGTGTGCATACGTCTGTGCATGCGCGTGTGCATATCTACCTCAGTGGGAGCCATGAGGGCGCCTTGCCAGCCGGAACCAGCGGCTGCCAGCAGAGCAAGCATGGCCACAGCTGTCTTGCCTGACCCAACATCCCCTTGCAGCAGGCGCATCATGGGTGCAGGACCCTGCATGTCCCTCAAGATCTGCACACCACAGGACTGGTCGGGTTTCGCGATGACACAGAATTATGTGATAGCTGCAGTAGCTATAGCACTGAATCTTGTGGCCACCCAACACTTTTGCAGATGGGAAAGTCATCTTACTCCTTACAGCATGCCATTACTGTCCTACAGCATGTCACCACCATGTCACAACATGCCACAACAATCTTACGAGAAGCATGCACCATGCACAACACTATGCATACCTCCGTGAGCACTCTGTCCTGTGCAGCAGTGAGTCTGAAGCCCAGAACATCTCTGCCAGCCTTCATCATGTCCAGCTGGGTGACCCGGGTGCCCACCAGATCTGCCTCACTGCGGGGGGTCCTGTCAATCTCCCTCCGCAGCAGCAGCTTCAGCTGGAGCAGTAGCAGCTCCTCAAAAGCCAGGCGCCGCTTTGCAGCCTCCACATCCGCCCAGTCTCTGGGCTGATGAATGGCTTTCAAGGCCTGCAGCAAATACATAGTCAATGTTTGTATTGTTGCTTGACGAGGCATCCAGCCAATGAATGGCTCTCAAGGCCTGTAGCAAAGAAATACTCATTGTTTGTATTGTTGGCTAAGGCATCAAGCCAATGCATGGCTCACAAGGCCTGTAACAGATCAGGGCTCATTGTACAGATGCGAGCGAGTGATTCGAGTATCACTGCTTCATGAGGCACCAGGCTGAGGCACATGAATAGTCAATGTTTGTATCGTTGCTTCATGAGGCATCGAGCCAATGAATGGGTCTCAAGGCCTGTGACAGATCAGGGCTCATTGAGAATATGCAAGCAAGTGATTCAAGTGTTGTAGCTTCACGAGGCATCAAGCTGGGGCAGCTGGGCATCCAGGAAGAGTTGCTGCTCAGACCTGACCATGATGTCAGTTGTCTTTGGACTGACAGGTTGGGCTCAAGCATGGCCTCTGCGACATTTTGCTGTAGACAACTTCCAGCAGGCGTCCTTTATACTGCAGGCATACGGCTCATGCATGTAGGCAGGCTTCAAATCATCAATCAATAAACTGATCAATCAATCAATTATTCTCCTAACCGACCGACCATCCAGCTTTACCGGTTTACATTTGCTGTCATTGGAGTAACGGATCGTAATGGAAGTGCAAAACCAATGACTGGGATGTCAAATGGTGGCTCACAATCCTCACAAAGCTTTGGAAAGACAGAGGGCGTGCGCTCAAAAACCTCCCCAAGAGAAACACGTGTGTACTGTCCCCAGGCATTCCTGAGTTTAGATTTCTAAAGTAGCAATGATATTTTAGAAATAAAAAAGATGTTTTGGGATTGGAAAAAGAGCATGTGAGGTGCAGCACCTGGAGCCAGCCAATGAGGTCATACTGGTCTGTCAGCATTGAGGGCACCACGTCGTAGCCCTGCAGGGCCCTGCTGTCCTGCACAGCCCTGAGGGCCTTCTCAATGATGCCAGGCCACTCCTTGTCCTTGATGGGGGTGCGCGCGGGGTAGCGCCCCACCAGTTGTGGGATCAAACTAGAGCTTTGAGCTGTTGCGTGGGCCAAGACTGCATCAAGGGTCACCCAGGTGCCTGCATGCCATTTTGAGCAAGTCTGCTTTGCTTTTTACTTTAGCATGTACTGGCGTGACAACAGCAACAAAGACAAGAGCAGCAGCAGCAGCAGCAGCAGGAAGAGAGGAAAAGGTGAAGGAAGCAGAACAAAAGGGGAAAAAAGAGAAGTAAACAAAGCAGATGTAAGAAGAAAGAGAAGAGGAAGGACTACCAGCAGCAGCAGCAGCAGCAGCAGAAGAAGAAGGAGAAGAAGCAGCAGATAAAGAAGTAGTAAGGACGCAGGACTGACCTGGCTTTGAACCCACGGTGACCTTGCCTTGAACCATCACCTCTGAACCCACACGGTACTGATTTGCCAGATTACGCGCTCCAAAAGCGCCTCTGCTGCCCTGGAAATACTTATTCACGACCAATGTCTGCTGCTCTGAATGCTGCCGTGGACTTGCAACCGTCTGAGAGGGAAAGGATGGGGTGCCTGGGTGGGCATCAGGTGAAGAAGGGCCACAGGAAGTACTAGGTGAAGAAGAGGAGGAGTGGGAGAGAGCTGATGTGCTAGCTTCCTCAGGGATGATGCTTCTCCCATGCTCGTCGAGTCCTGAGGCTGAGTCCATATCTGAGTCTGAGCTCAGATCTGACTGATCCTCGTCATCGGCATCTGTGCAAGAGGCCTGGTCCTCTTCTTCTTGCTGGAAGGACGCCCCTGAACCTTGGTGGGGGTCATCAGGGGAGTCCAGAGAAGGGTCATCTGCTGGGGGATGAAGCAGAGGATTGCAGACTGGATCAACGAGAACCTCCATGTTGAAGCCGTGACTGCCGCCATAAGATTTTGTGACCCGGCCGCGCACCATCACATGCTTCTCATGCTGTAGGTGGGTCTGGAAGGAGGTGTAGTCCTTGGGGTAGTACTGCAGAACCTCCCAGAAGGTTTCAAAGCCTGCCTTCATCACTTTCCTGCACGTGCATGGATCTCTCACGACCATTAAAATATAATTAATGGATGGACGGACGGATGGACAGACGGATGGACGGACGGATGCATGGATGGATGGATGGATGGATGGATGGATGGATGGATGCATGGATGGATGCATGGATGGATGCATGGATGGATGGATGAATGAATGAATGAATGAAGGAAGGAAGGAAGTTACGGCAACGTCCGTGTGAACACATTGACACACAGTGTTGAGACGCATTGCACTGCTGCTGAGATGACAGCAGGGATGAGCATGTGTTGGAAACGGTAAATAGTCTCAACAACACAGCCTTGTTACAGTAAACCTACATTCAACATTTGGTACTTGACTAACTATGCATGTACATATGTTATCACACGAGTATTCTATTGTAATTGTTACTATGTATGTTTTGTAGTTTACATCACATCACTACATTGTGTATTGTTTAGCAAATATGTTACAGATGGGTTTTGTAATATTGTTTCTGCATCTGGTTCCATCAAAGACACTCTGAGCAATTGTGGTACCACTGGTTGCACACTAGTAACACCCAAAGCAATGGAATGTGCTCTAGTTGACATACAGCAGAGAGTCTCTGCGCTGAAAGAATGGTGCTTGCAAAGTGCTGTACAGCAGTCAGCAGGCATTGGTGCCGTACACACAAGCAGGAAGCATCAAAGCAGCAAAAGCTACCCCTGCTGTACTGAGTAAATTCTTGGGAGTGAACGGACTTGCTCAGCTTGGCCAAAAGTGCCTTGGTCCCACAGATTGCTGCCATGTTATTGTGCATTGCATGCATGCTTGGCTGACTCCAAGAACAGTGACAGCATTTGCTGCATACATTGTTCGGTTGTGATTGCTGAACCCCAGCAGAATCAACAGCCTCGTCTTTGGCTGCGGCTGGCATTTGGCAGCTAGTAGGAAATTTGGCAGCTAGCAGAGAATTTGGCAGCTAGCAGGGAATTTGGCAGCTAGCAGGGAATTGATAACACCACAGATGGACTGGAGAGCTTCTCTGAAGACTTTAGCAATCTGCCTGACACTAGCCTCACTTTCAGTATGAAGATAGCTTCTTTGAGTTGCATTCAGAAAAGTTATTTCCACACTAAGAGAGGGGCTGATGTCAGGCAGTTGCCAAAGTTCACAGAAGCTCGTCAGCGCATCCAGTGTGTCAGCAGCTTGCTGCTAGCTGCCAAGCTTCTGACACAGCCACCATGCCCGATCATTCCAAGCATGCCTACGATATAGATCCAAAGGATCAGGATCAAACCTATGAGTTCATGGTATGATCAGTTTGTGTGTGCTGTTTTCCTCATGTGCTCTCCCACCCTCCCTTGCTAGAGCATATTGCGGGCTATACTCACTAGAATTGGCGATTTTCCTTTTGCTATGTATGCCTTTGTCAAGTTCCTGAAATCTTGCTGTGTCAATGCACCTTGCAGTTATACTCTGCCCATACACCAACAGCGCTATCTCAGTGCTTCTGATCTCGGACATAGATACAAAATACGTAACCATTTGTAACGTATTTGGTATCTATGTCCGAGATCAGGAGCACTGAGATAGCGCTGTTGGTGTATGGGCAGAGTATAACTGCAAGGTTTTTGGATTACATTATTATTAGAGTGGATAGTAACCTCCATGTGATCACCAATGTCCAATGCATGCCTTGTGTCATACGAGTCTACATGATCCACCGTGTTGTTTTGTGTTGCAACCACAAGCTCTGCTCCACCCAATCTCTACCCAACTCTCAAGTACACGGTTTAAACATATCACAACCACAAAGTTGCAAGCTTACAGGCACTGTGATGTCAGAGGTGGTTCATGACTGGAGTCAGGAGTGACACTGGGAAAGGGGATGTAGGAGTGGCTTACGTTTGTTGGCCAGGCGTCAGGGCCTTCTTGAGCTTGTCTGGCGGAGTGTCAAGCAGCTCCCTGTTCAGCTGCTCATTGTCCACCACCCCGTGTCTCCAGTTCACCTTCACCTGCATGCATGGGGATGTGCCTAGATTCACGGCGTGTCTCCAAGCATGGGTGTTTCGCTAGCAAGCAATGCCAGGCAATAGGTAGGTGATTTGCTGCATGTCTGAAAGCATGGGTGTTTTTGCTAGCATGCAACACCAGGCAATAGGCAGGTGCACAAGGAGCAATGCCACAGATGCCATACGGCAAGTGGTCCGGTTGTGTTGCTCCAAACAGTTCTACTTTGTCAGGGTGCCCTAATCATCAACAATGCATCAGAGCAACAGCCCTGTTTGCTTCGTACAGTCTCTCAAGCCTCAATAAAAGGCAGACCCTGAGCTGGGAAGCCTCCACTTTGCCTTTTGCACTCGTGCAATAGCATTCGACACCTGGGTTCTCAAGCTCTGGCCACACAAAGCATTGGCTTGAACAAACAAAATGAGTCATCAGCCCACCTTCTTCAGCTTCTCCAGGTTGACTTTAGAAGCCAACGGCTCAGCCAGGCCACTGACTGAGACAGGGTCTGGCTCTGAGAAGCGTGCCTCCTCCTCATCATGCACCAGCAAAGCTGTTGTCAGCTCCGTGCTCTTCAGCTTGGCAGCTTGCAGCGCTTTCTGCCTTGGAGCTGCAACAAAGTTTTACGGTTTCATTCATGCGATCACGTACTTGACTTTGCATTTGTGTTGCACATTGAGTGTGTACAGTTGCAGATTGGCTATCAGCCACCAGCTTCAGCACACAATGGGCAAGCAGGGTTTGCGCAGTTCAAATCCCATCTCCCGCCGCTGCAATGATGTTGCAGTGTGACAAAGTTGAATGCTGCCATGCTCTACATCTGGGCCAAAAGACCAGTTAAACCCAGTGTTGAGTTCTGGGCCAACACTGGGTTGAACTGCTCTTTTGGCCCAGATGCAGAGCATGGCAGCATTCAACTTTGTCACACTGCAACATCATTGCAGTGCCGGGAGACGAGAGAAGGCATCGCAGAGGGGCCTGCTGTCTCTCTATCTACATTTCTTGTTTTCAGGACTCGTCAGGGGGAGTCAACAGACAATAACTGGGAAAATGCAGCCATGTCAGCCAGTTTCAGGCAAACCCACCTGGCCCCAGAATACTCCCCAGGGTCCCACTGCACTTGCTGCCCCGGCGTATGAGCTCAGCCAAATCTGGTGTGCCATTTAGCTCCAGCAGGCGAGGCAAAATGCTCTGCAGGATCTCACAGTCGGCAAGGGCTCTGTGGGCCTGGTTTGGGGCAATCCCAAAACGCTCCCTCAGATTTTGCTGCATTGTCGATCAATCAATCAATCAATAAAATTACATTCCTTGTCTTGAAGACCCATCAGGGGAGTCGACAGACCATGACTGGGAGAATTGTGAGAGTGCTAAGTGTGAATGATACTGTGCGAGCAAACCTTCAGCTGAGCACAGGCCATGTGTAACAGCTGTCTCCTTTCACAAGTACTCAAAACAGCATGGATCATTATACTGTGTTTGCAGTATGTGTGATCTTGCAAGGCATCAGAAGGGGGTTCAAGTAGCCTGAATCAGCCCCCGCCTTGCAGCTGGGTAGGGCGTATCTACCCCAGAGCTTGAAAAAATCCGGTGACATATGAGCTCTTGAGAATGGGACAAGTCTCTTCTAGTATTTTGATGATGTGGACCAGCAAAGGAACTGCTGGTTGTTAACATACTGCTTACATGGATCAGCAAAGGGGTTGCTAGTTGTCTACTTCTTGAACCAGCAAGGACACATGACACTGCAAGAGTCAGTCTTGGTGTGTTGCGCTTGCATGCAGAGATACGCATGGGTGCATGTTGGGAGAGCAGCGCAGATGTCAGAACAGCAAAGGAGCAGACATGCAGCTCTTTGCACAGGTGGCTGCCTATGCTTGTTGAGGGCCCACCTGCACCTGTTGGAGACACACGTGCACCTATTGCATCAAGCCAGGTTGCAGAAGATCATGTAGCACACGACCTTGATGTCGCTCAGATTTGCTGTACCTGATGAGAGAGCAACTATGTCGCAGCAGCAGCAGCAGCAGCAGCAGCCATCTCACTCATCTATATGCTGCTGACTTGGTGATTCCGGCCTAGCTTGCAACTTTACAGGACTGAGCCCTCTAGGTTGCGAGCTACCTAAGGCTGGGCTTTATTAGAGCATAGACCCCCTCAGAGTTCATCAAGCGTTGCTGAGCACAGCATGGTCAGACGCGCAGAGGCGGACTCACCAGACCTGCTGGGCAGCCTGGTATGATACTTGACTTCTCAGTAAATTGAGGCCGAAGGGCGTAGTCTTTTCTTTTCTTTTCTTTTCTTTTCTTTTCTTTTCTTTTCTTTTCTTTTCTTTTCTTTTCTTTTCTTTTCTTTTCTTTTCTTTTCTTTTCTTTTCTTTTCTCTCTTTATTGCATTTTATTGTATTTTATTGTACTTCATTGTACTGTACTGTATTGTACTTTATTTTTTGGTATTTTGTCCTATTTATATTACTTTACTTTACTTCACACCTTTTTCCCCCCCTTTTTCTTTCTGGACTCACCAGACTGCGAGACGTTTTCTCCCCTGGTGCAACGCAGTCCTTAGCCAGCAGCCAGCTGTCCATCCACTGCCAATCCTTGGGCAACTGGAAGTTCCACCTCTTGCACTCCTTATCCAGGAACTTGTAGTCAAAGGTCTTCCCATTGTGGGCGATCAGCACTGGGGTTCCGCCTTCAGGCCCACTGCACTCCTGCCTGATGAAGTCCAGCATCTGGCTCATCACTCTCCTGCATTGCCGAGACAAGTGAAGCAGAGCGGACACAGTCTTGCCAAGGAGGTGTTGGCAGCGCTCGGCAGACAGTGGCAGCTGGTGACTGAACTTCTTGACGGCTTCTGCTCTGGTGATGTTTGCAATGCTTCGGGGATTGGGGATGACTAGTTATGAAGCACTGAATACTGAAGGGCACGTCCATATGAGAAATACAAATGTGTTGGCTGTGGGACTCTGACACTGCATCTGTCATTCATTTTCTGTGTGGCAAATGCTGCAAAGAGGTGTTCCTGACTGGCTAAGATCAACTTTGACCATTAGCTGAGTAGCTCAGTGTGAAAAGTCGTGCAGCTCAGTCATAGACCAGCATAACAAATGCTTTAGGCACAGACAACACTGCCACCATGAGCGACAGGGATTCGGTACCAATACACAGCTTATGCATATCCCTACAACAGCTTTGCAAAGCATCACATCTCTGGAAGCTATCTAGGTGACAGAGTTCGCTCACCCTGCTCAAGGCAACCAAAGTGAGCAGTCACGTGTTGATGCATTTGCTGGCGTGCATTGTTTGAGTGCTACTTGGGCAAGCACAGCAGGTGTCGACCTACCCAAAGGAAGGGGTTGAGGGATGCCAGCACTCCTGGTCGGAAATCCCATGTGCCTGAAAGGCTGAAGCACTGGACTGCAAGACCACACACACAACAGGGCTGACTGTGGCAAGTCATGTGATGCACCATGAGCAACAACAGCTGCTATGCAAAGCAGGCTGTGTTCAGAGTTGTCCAGATGCACTAACTTCTTGCTGCATGGAGTAGGCCAGGGAACATACAGCGCATGCGCTTAAAAGCATATTTGGATGATGGAGCAGCAGCCTGAGCCTTTGGGTGGCATACACAGCCTTCGAAACTTTCACACAGCCAACAAGCCTCGTGATGAGTGGGAGTGGGTGCTTCTGGAACAACACAGAGTGATGGAGCTTGATGATACACGATGCTCAGGCAACACTTATGGTATGCTATGTCAAAGCAAGCCCATGTTGCTGCAGTGCCTGCTACAAAGTGGGTGGTGGCACAGGAGGCTGCCGGTGGTGGTCGAGCCTGTATGTGACGTGTCAGATTGGACCCACATGCGTGGGGAAAATGATGGCTTACACGGACTCGCTCGCTGTTGACCAGGCTGCTGAAGACCTTTCCACTGTGGCCTCCAATGACAGCCAACTCAATGATCCTTTGCTTTGGCGTACATAGTCCTGCAGGTGACGTCATGGAGTTGCACAGTGGCTGTTGATTACTACATCCAAAAGTCTTGGAAAACAAACTTCTGCAACAAATGCAGCGAGCTGTGATGCAGACTACTTCATACAACTGCACCGTGGCTGTTGATTACCCTCACGCAAAGTCTTGGCACACACACGCTCTTGCAGGCAATGCAGCAAGCTGAGCCAGACTAATTGGTACCAGGAGACCAACAGCACAGCAGCTTGACTTGAGCAGGAGATGTCCAGAACGGTAGATAACCAAATGCAAGACACAGGCCTGGGCAATACCGCAGCATGACATCATACATGGCTGCTTGACAGCTGCACGGGATGTCTAGCTGGCCAGTAGAACCACAAGCAAGTGCCAAACACAGTAGCCTGAACACCCAGACAGAAGGTGTTGCAGTATGATGTTTGCATGGTGAGCATTCTAGAGGAAAGGCAGTACCTGTTGTCTCAAGGTCAAAGATGATTGGCCTGCAAGGCCCACTGACAGGCTGTGCAAGGAAGTCCTTCACTTCATCACTCAGCACGATTTCCAATAACATGTCACCATGCTGAGCTGGCCTCGGAGCATATGACTCATGAGAGGCTGCGCGTGGCTGGCTCTCTCTCGGGGTCTGTGGTTGTCTGACAGAAAGGACCGATGACGGTGCAGCTGTTGGCCGTTCATGGGTTGCATGTACACTTGCAGCCTGAGCACCAGATGGGTCACGGATATTGCCATTGCTATGGATGCTGCTGTGGCTGCTGTCTTGGGTAGCTGTCAACACAGGCTCTGCATTGCTGGACACTTGCTGCATACCTCTGTCAACCCTATTAATAGACCGGTCTCGTTGAGCAATCACCCAGTCAGCAGGGGGCCATCCCTTAGTACAAGACATCAGCTGAGAGGGTTGTTCCACTGAGCTGTCACTGCTTGCTGCAGCACCATTTGCTGGACGCAGACCTGCAGTGATGTCAGAGTGTGAAGCTGACGAAGCATCTGCTGCTGTGACGGTGTTTGCTGATGACGCCGGCTTGCTTTGGGGGCTGTCCATTGGTGCCTGATGGGCTGTCTTGAGTTTGCTGTTGTGAAAATAGAGGTCATGCCGGGTGGGACTGCTGTTGGAGTAGGTGCCTCGAACTGGCATTGGCACAGGCACTGCTCTGCGTCGTGCCTCACCAGATGAAGCCCTGTGTTAACACATGACATGCATTCATAGGACAGAGGACATCATGGAAGCCTAACAAGATGTTACACATGGCTAAGAGCATACAGCAAAGCAACAGGCTGCAAAGACCGTTGTTTGTACAGTGCCATCACACCTGACGAGGCTGTCAAGCACCCGTGGTAGAGGTTGCAAGAACTCTCGGCGTTCATCTGGATTCCAGTCTGGATAACTCTTAGCCTTTTCTTGAAAGGGCTCTAGAGCTTGCGCCTTTTGCAGGGGCAGGATACCACGCAGGTTTGCTAAATAACCAACCTGAAAACATGATGACTCACTGAGAGAACAGCGTGGTCAAGCATGAGCAGAAGCGATTCTAAGGCAAGAGTAGCTGACCAGGGCGTTGGCAAAGTCCGAGTGTGTGCCTTGTGTATTCACATAGTGGTGGCCCTCTTCATATTTGAGGGCCTGTTGTATCTTGATGATAGCAGCATCTGGCCAGTGCTTCTGGCTTGCGTCAGGAAGTGTGCGTCCCTGAGAAGCACAAATTGGAGAGTCAGGTTTGGTCCCGAATCAAATGACCGAAGCAGACGCCGTGAGTTGTCGTGTGGAATGAGCTTGAAAGCCAAGGGAGTGATGGTACCACGCGGAGACTGCGGCGTGCTCTTGCAAGCACTGTGACATGCAGGTGCCTGCTGAAGCGCCTACAGGCGTGCTGAGCTGCTTGCATGTGGTGCGGGCATTTGTATGCGGACAGACTGGGCGGCATTTGGCATCACAAGCTGCGCATTCCAAGGCGCCACGCGGAGCTGCACATGCTGCTAGTTAAGATCGTCGTGTTGCACGCATCAGACGCCAACCACAATCCCTGGTGCATGACGATGGTTGCAGAACGTGACGGGGCTTTGCGCAGCGGTAAGGCGTGTTGCGGCATGTCGACAACCGTTTCGGAGATGCCCATAGCGACTCAGATCATGCACAGCAGGCACCATTTGAGCCCTAATTAGGGGGGCCCTGTTAATGGGCCCCCCCGAAGTGCATCTGCGTGCAGCAATTGTCCAAAATACCGGTAGATGCGGTGCGAGCTAACTGGCGTGCGACTCCATGTCTGGCAAAGGGGATACGCCTAAGGACGGCGAGCAGGGAGGCGTGTTGGATTCGATCAAGCAAGCAGGGGAAAATGTCACCAACGCAGTGTCCAAGAAGACCGGCGGATCTCAGGTGAGTCTTGCTTGAGCTGTGCAGTACGTCCCCTCACTTTTGAATTGACTGTCAAAGTGCTCTCAGGTTGGAGATGTCGTTCAAGAGAAAGATAATGGCGGTGCCAAGAAGGTGGCCAAGGAGTAAAGAACAGCTTTGAATTGCTTGTGTTGACTTCAGCCCCTTCAAGGCTTTGCTACCATTACTGGAACAGCACACCTTACCAACCTAATGTGTTTTGACACACTTCAAGTGTGATGCCGGCTGGGCGAACTCTCGATAAGCATGCTTGCGTGCTGCGCTTTTTGCTTGGGCTCTTGGTCATAGTCAACTGTCATGACTGCACTGCAAAACACTGCAAATACATAGGCCTGTGTGACACCAGACACAACAAAATACATTTAAGTGCTGAGATACGCAGTTGGCAGTGGCTTTAGTGGTGCTCATGCTGCTTGGCTGCATTTGTGTTGCTATGAATGCACTCAGTGCTTACTGTGGCTGAGCAGCATGTGTGGGCTGGTGACACCTCACTCCCCTGGTGATTGGGGATGGTTGCAGTAGCTGCCCCATCAGATGTGTGTGCTTCCTGTAATGCCAAAAAGGCTCAGCATGTTGCTGAACACTGCAGGTGAGTGCTGATTGACACGTCAAGCAGCACCCTGAGCATCAAACATCTAGCAAGCGAGCCATTTTAAGACACTATCAGGAAACAGGGGAATGCCTACATGTACAACGCGCCTGCTTCTCAGGTAGTTCTGTAAGCACAAGATATTTTGTCGATCTACACAAGTGTCTGTCCTGCTGAGGAGTGATCATGGATGTCCACAATATCAACGGTAACTAAATCACCATCGCAACTGAGTTCTGTAGATGTGGGTACAATTGTGCATATTGGGGAAGGCAATGGACTCTCGTTATGTAGCTGTGAGTTCTGTTTGTTTTGCTTCATTGGCAAAATGCTATGTAGTGTTCAGGTTGACTTTGTCAATCTCTTTGCTGTTCAAAGAAGGGCTCAATGAACAGTTGATAGAGAGCATGGGCGCATCTCATCCAAATTAGGTAAAATTAGAGACTTTTGCATGGAGCGTAGGCAAGCTTGCTGCAATCATGCTAACATGCACTAATGTTAGGGATCCGGAGTGCAATTATCCCTGAAGGAGTGCTGCCAAACGTGGTAGATGCGGTTATCTGCTGCAAGCCATAGCATGCATGTTTTTCAAGTTGTCACACGCTGTCTTTTGCTGCCTAGGCATGTGGCCACTCAAAGCTTCGCCATGGCCAGCTACACGTTGAGTTTTGTGTTAAGTCGTCGTCAAAACACCTTATTGTTGCAAAGAAGGTTTTTTTAACAAAAAAAAGGTCTTGATTGTATCAATGCAGCATAACTAATCAAGCTGAAAGATTCATCAAGCTGAAAGACAAACACGACCTACGAGTGTTTCATTCACTAGCAGAAAGAGGGAACAACATACTCTTCGATATTTCATACTGTTGCTGAAAACAAATTTTGCAAGCCATAAACCTCGTCCACACAAGGCAGAACTCACTAACAGACACAAAGAGATATGCCTACAGCAGACTGTGGGCGCAGAAGGGGCTAAAATACATTGCATGCCTGCAGCCACTTCGCCACCAGGCTGAAGTATGATGCAAGGTGCAGACTGATTGGACCAGTTGGGTAAAGTTGAACCCCAAAAACCTTGCTGAACGACACTGCCAAACCGAGTCTATGCACTGACCACATCTTTCTCTGCCAACGCTTCTGCCTGCCCAATACTACTCAATGAAATGCCCTGCCCATGTGGCCTCACATCATGAATCACTCCATCATCCTGCCATTGTGCTTGAACATAGATAGAGCCAGCACGCTCATCAGGAAAAGGATGAGCTTCAGGCGAATGCTGCCTGCACAACCACCAGCAACTAGTGGGGACAGGATTAAACGCGGCACGGCTGTATGCTGCTGCGACTCTCCAAAAGGTCAGAAAAGATAGCATGGAATGCACGTGCTGACAGCCTCACCTATCAACATTGCCATCACCCTTTGGATCGTTGCCACTCTGGTTGCCTCCAACTATTAGATTGGTCAAGTTGTTCTTCAGCTTTTGGAAGCCTGACACAGGGGGTTCTCTGCTAGGTGTTCCTTCAGTCAGATCTCGTCTCAGGCTTGTAGAGGTATGTACCAGGCTTTGTTGGCCGAGACATAGACCCTGCAATATGGTCTTGTAAGCAAGCATGTACGAGACTGCGGACCATGCAGCGTCTAGAGATTTGTGCAGCACGTGACCAGATCAAAGCTAACGCAGACCTGATTACAGTCGAAAGTGCGGCAGGCCAGTCGTCTTTGTGACATGACGCTTCTCGCAAATCTTTGCATAGCCCTTCTGCAGACGCGTTGTCTGATCCAAGCGACCCTGGCCGGCGAGAGACGTGCACACGTGGTCACGTGTTGATGCGGGCAAGGTCTTTCCGGAGAAGTGGCAACCGACAAGTAGCAGCCAGCCAACAGTTACGGTGGCCTCAGCAAGCCGTCTGATTTCGTGTTGTGCGCGAAAGTTTTCGCAACAGTATTGCTTCAGAGGATATCGCTGAGAACGAGACTGTGCCGTGACGGGGCGGCACGTTTTTGTTTCCGTAAATAAATTGCAAGGACATGCCTATTTTGGCACAACCAGCTGAGCGGCCTGTTGAGTCGAGCTCCGTCTGAGTGTATGTGCAAATGCTCGGCTGTACGAACGTGGCTAGTTGACCAAGTGTCTGTCAGATCTAAACGAGTGTCGTGACTTAGCTGGGTTCCCTGGCTGAAGAGAGAGTTTGGTAAATTGCATGAGCTGCACTGATCGCCGTGGCGGGCAGTTTCACGTGGTGCAGAGCTGATCGGACCTATCACGTCTATTCGCATGGCCTCTGCCTTGACAAGCCCCTGTTCCACCAGTGCGTCTTCGACGAAAGTTCGAGTAAGGGTTGTTTGTTCCCTACAGCCTGTCCTTGCCACATCAGTGCTTTGCCCTGAACTCTGTGACCATCTGCAGGTTTTGAGTGGTGCTAGGGCAAGCACCAGTGGTCGCTTGCCAGCTGCTGCCGTGCCACAATGTCTTCCGTATGCCAGCATTCAGCCCCCTGCCTTGTCTGGCAGATCCCGCATCAGACATCTCCCTGGTACAGCAACACTTGGCATAGCAGGCCGCAAGCACACTGTCAGCTGCAGCATAGTGCGCTCACGGTCAAGGCAAGTGGCATGTCAGGCTCAGAAAAGTCAGCAAGAAACAGAGCGACCAGTAATGGAACAACTGGAAAGTGACTTGATGGCTGGAAGCAGTAGCAACGGAAATGGGAACAGCGCCAGGAGAAACGGAAGCAAGGCCCCCTCCAAGAACTCAGCCACCAACATAGCAGACAAAATTGACACCAGACCTGCTGAGGAATCACAAGATGAGGGTGACAACAATGACTCTGGAGCCCAATCGCACAGCGAAAGATCAGGAGGAACGCCTGCCAAAGCAGCCAGTAAGGTGCCCGGCGGTGTCACAGAAGGAGACAATCTCAGTGCTCCTAAGCCAGCATCTTTTTGGTTGCCTCACCCAGAGGCAGGAGACATCGTCCTGGTACAGTTCCAGCTTCAGGCGCTGTTGTCTTATTGCACATTAGCATGCCTCTGCTACCTGTGTATGTGGTCACTCCTGTTGCTGGCATGTCGTGTCGCGGCTTGCCAAGTCACAATGGTTGCTTGGCTACACTTCAGTGACCTGTATCAGCCAGCTGCTCATTGCTCATGGCCATCTTTGTGTGTGCAGACAAGACCAGAGGGTGGCATGGAGCTGTACATGCAATACGTTGCAGATGTAAAAGATGTCATGACAAATGCACCCCGGACTGCATCCTCCTTTGTGAAGCGCAGGTGGGGCATGCCATATCGACTGCGGTACCTATGCATGCATTATCATTGCTGAGATGTTTATAGGATCATTCTGTAGCTTAACACGCAACAGCACTGTTCACTGCACACAGTAAACCGCAGTGCTGATACATCAAATTAGTGGACAGACAGAGACATTAGGGCAGCTGTGACCTTTCGCTTGCATGACTCACTAATGGCTCATTCACCTGACAAAGAGCGCATCCACAAGCATTCACGCCGCATGAGGCAGCACGAGTGCGTTGAAAACTTCACTTGTTGCTCTGTGATTGTGACATCGGTACAAAGGTGCCATTGCATCTGCAGAGTCCAGCAGTTGATGCTGTCCAACACTGCAGTCAAGATTGGAGCCTTGCTGCTCTTTGCGCTGCCGGCTGTTCTGGTGTTTGGTGAGATCTACAGTGGCATCACAGGGCAACCAGCCACAAATGGGTTTGTCAAGATCTACTCTGTGCTGCTCATGATCCCAGGTACTTCCACATTTCTGACATTCACTCCAAGTTTTTGTGTAGCTGACTGCAGTGTCACACTTCCCCTTCTGCTCAGATGCTCTGCAGCACCTATCAGCCACTTCAGCCTGGCATTAGCTGGCACAAGTAGAGGTGCCAGCAACTCGCATCCCAAAGCCCAGCAAGCGAGGCCGTTTCAACAACAGAGATGATGGCAATGCCAATGCCTCTGTTGTTGTAACGGCCTCGCTTGCTGGGATTTGCGTTGCCAGTTGCTGGCACCTCTACTTGTGCCTGTTTGACAATCAAGTCAAGTTTAGATTCCATGATTCCATTTCTTCAGCAGCAGCCATGACCAATGCAAGATTCTGCATGGTTGCAATGGACTGAGAAATGACCAAAGCAGATGAGATTCTGCCAGTGAGACCTTGCTGGAAATGAATTGCAAGAGTGGTGCTATCAATAGCACTACCCTCTGTGATATGGTTCATGTTGTTGAACTTGGCTGCATACGTTTCAACTGACTGCCCTTCTTGCTTCAGCAAAGGAAATTCTTGTCTTGCCTCAGCACTATCAGCAGGCTTGACAAAGCGTCTGAGAAAAGCTATAAAGAACTGTCCCTGCCTTAGACATGCCATATGCGTTTCAGCAGATATGATGTTCATTGGGTTGCCAGGGTCTGAGTGCAATCTGCAATTATTGACAACTTCACTGGCATGTACCTGTCTTGCCAAGCACAGGAATCAGCAGGGCAAGCTGCCCGCATTGCAGCATGCTCAAATATCCAAGTCGTGCCCACTTTGTCAACCGCTCGCTGCAGTGTCAATGTCACTTTCCTTGCGTCCAGCTATGCTTCATCTGTCAAAATAGTGTCAAAATGCTGCAGGTGTCAATCTGCTGAATGAGAGCAACCTCGTTGCGGGTATTTTGCTCAACACCATGTTTCTGCTGGGAACCTTCACATTTGCTGTTGTCCTTGGTGTGGTGTCTGATGACATCAGCTCTGAAGTCAAGGTACTGGATCATCATGCTCGTCAAAACATGCAACATGCTGCTCTCATTTCTGGGGCTGTTGCCCACTGCTGCCTGTTGTCATGTTCTGACTGTGTGCATAGTCTGTCATAAGTTCTCATGCCTGAGGCTTTGCCCATTGCTGCCTGTTGTCACTTTTTGGCTGTATGCATTGTCTGTCATCGAGCACGTCTGCCAACTGCACCAACAGGACACTGAATTTGGCATAAAACCAGACAAGATCATCAACTGCTGCAGAAAAGTGGCAACCTATGGTCTCATGCATCATGGCATGCAGTTTGCTCATGGCTGCCAATGTCATTACTCACACTATTGATCTAGGGCTTCATGCAGACTAGCATGCCTCCTGTATAATTGAGTGTGTGTACGCTGCAGTCCATTCGCAGTGGCAACTACCCTGTCATGGACAAGGACCACATCCTGGTGCTCAACTGGAACAGGCAGACCATTCCTCTGCTTCGACAGCTGGCGCTCACCAGGACTGAGCAGCAGGGGTCTGCACAGAAGCACAGTGTGGCCAGCAAGCACAAGATACAGAAGAGCAAGGGCATGTTCCTTGCTGACAAGTGAGCCTCACCCCTGCACCAAGCCTTGTTTACCATTTGGGTCTGTGCGTGCATTTGTGCGTGCATGCGTTCGTGTGTGTGTGCGCACGGGTGGGGGTGTGTGTGTGTGTGTGTGTGTGTGTATCATCTGCACCCGCACAATGCAACAGCAGGGCCTGGAGCCATGCATGTGTGTGAGAGACAGTCAAGACCTGCTGCATCAGGCAGTCATCACCTGGCCCTGCTGTTGCATTGTGCTGGTGCAAACTGTCCAGGCAGCCATGATCTGCAGTCATACAGTGAAGAAAGATTGTCCGTGCAAGGCTGCTGGGTGTCCAGCGAAGGACAATTGTCTGTGCAAGGCTGCTCAATGCCCAGTACACCAGGAATTTTGGCTGGAATGCGGATGAATACAAAACTTGTGATGTTGATGACCAGTTCACATATTGCTTACGGTGAGTGCAAGCACAGCAGAATTCATAATTATAACCAGATGACAATCTGACAATGATGACTAGATGACAAATGTATGAGTTTTCACCATATGGTATATATAACGGTAAAATAATATTATCACACTGGCAGTAATCCATATATGTTAAATAGTAATACTATTGAGTGCAGGGCAGTGGTAATCATGGCAGAGCGCGACAAGAGCCACATGGATGCAGACGTGCAGCAGGCCCTCAAGGGGTATAAGATTAGATGGCAGACCAGGGAGGGGGCGCCCTACAGTGCTGCAGACTTGGCCAAGGTGTCAGCCAGTGCTGCCAGCACTGTCATCCTGATGAGGCCAGACAACAGCCGAGTGGCCTTCAAGGACGATGACTCTGCTGCTGTCAGGCGGCAACGGCTGCATCAGGTCAGTGTGCACTGCTGCTGGCATGGGCTTCTATGTTGATGTTGCTGCGTGTGTTGATGTTGTGGGCGGCGGTGGTGGTGGTGGTGGCAGTTGGTGTTGTGATTTGGTGATGGTATTGTTAGTCTTGCTCTTATTCTGGGTGGTTGTGAAGGCGGTGATGTTGATTTTGTTGGTGGTGTCAACGTTTTCATGATCTTTGTGGTGACAGTGGTGGTAACTTTGTCCCTATTATGCAGTGGTGTTGTAATTGTCTGTGTAAAGCATTTTTGGCATTCTACATGGCACAACAGCCAGTAGTTGGTGCATTGTGTGTGTTGCATTGCTGTGACATGTCTCCGGCTTCAGCCGCACCTTACTCACATACCCAGTTGCAGTTGAGTACAACAGTGGTAACTACATGTACCTGATCCTAGAACAAGACCAGTGTCCACTGGATGAAAAGGCAAGGTATCTTTGGACCTGGCTAAAAGATATGCATTCTTGCTGAAGCTTCTGCACAGTGGTTTCCACACAACTGTTGCGTACATGTGTGAGTGGCAGAGCGTGTGTGCTTTGCAGACAATTGCACAGCGTGAGGTAGCAGCCCTGCTAGGCATCAACTCAGGGCGTGATGCCAAGGCCAAGAAGCGGCGCAAGCAAAACATCATCGTACAGGTAATATTACTGAGGCATCATCATACAGGTAGCATTACGGAAACACCATCGCACAGGTAGCATTACTGACACATCGTCGTACAGGTAGCATTACTGAGTCAGCATCCAGCCACTAACTTGTCATAAGTACACCAATGTCACAGCATTGCTGAGTTGCAACTGGACCAAATAGCATGGTCCCATTGTTCCCCTGCCTTGTTTATGACTGCATGTTTGCATGCAAGGGTATCATGAGTGTCTCATTCACAGTACCTCCATCAAGCAATGTGCATGTGGATGCCATGTGCCAGTGCGCCACATGCCACGCATATGACCATTGCTCGATGGAGCCCTCAAACTGAGAATCAGGGCATTCTTTCACATGCACATCATGCACTACTCCCTGTCTGTGATGAGCATGCATTGGCTCCCACCCATCCTTGTAGTTGGATGAAGTCAACCGTCAAGCTGGCTTACAGGGAATAGACCTACCTGGGCCTATGCCATTGGTTGCACATGGGCAGTAGATGCCCTGCTCATTTTGACCAAGTTCACACTTATACAGTCAGACATGCACCATAGCACCACTTGTCACTGTTGGTACTTGGACTGTGAAGAGAGGACCTCACACAGGGATTGTGGCAGGGGGCTCAGGATTGTTTGTATCTTACTCTAGGGGAAGACATTGCGTTAGTGCATGCATGGACAATTTAAGGCAGGAAGGAACAAAGGAATCAGTGGATGAATGGACGTATGAGTGCATCAACCTATGTCAGCAAATGAACGAATCAATCAACTGCTGCTGAGTTTGTTCAGATGTGGATCAGTGAGTCAGATGTGAGTCAGATGTGAATCAGTGCGTCACATGTGGATCACTGAGTCAGATGTGGATTAGTGATCCACATGTGGATTAGTGAGTCAGATGCTGATCAGAGACTGATCTTCAAGTGATCTGATGCACACAGGCTCCAGAGGATGGCACTGATGTGGTGACTGCTGCCAAGCGCGTGATCACAGAGCCAGGGCTGAACACGCTGGGGCTGAAGGACAGGCGAGACATCATTCGCCTGGTGGCCCAGAGCGCCCTGCAGGTCAGTCTGCATTGCTGCTCTCAGCTTGAGTCACCATGCTGTCTAAAGCATGGGTGATGTCTGTGTTGGATTTGTAGGATTTCCAGGGTTTCCCATGGCAGAGCTGTATGCTTGTTTTCCAGGGTTTGCTTACTGCTAGGTTTGCATATGGCAGTGCTCACAGCATGCTTGAAGCTAGACATTACAATGTGCAGCAATCGTGCGTTTGTTGAAGCTGCTGCAGCAGGGTCAAAGCTGCAAGGCTATCCAAATGTCTACTAGCCCTTGGTGCTGGCAAAACAGCAACTGCTCAACAGACACTCTGAAAAGTTTCTGTTGCTGCGCAGCCTGGAGTGGCCAGCATACACGCCTCCATTCTCCAGAAGGCCCCCAACGGCGTTTCCTTCTACCTGCGTGACTTTCCCCAGATGACCAGCATGAAGTATGGTGACGTGAGGCGGCGCTTCAGCACCAGCATCCTGTGTGGCTGCTTCTCTGCAGACGACAGAATGCCCCACCTGAACCCTAGCGATGACTACGTCTTCCAGGAGGATGACAAACTTATCTTCCTCTCCAATACAGGTGGGCCATTAGGATCTGCCACTCAGCCCGTCTGTCTGATAGCTCAGTGTGACACAAATGACTGACACTAGGCAGGGTTGCTGAGGCTCTCTGCCAACGAGCAGTCGGACTTGTTGGCTGGTCAAAGCTTGTGGTCTTCTTCTTCTCCCTTCTCCTTCTTTGATACTGCAGTGTGTTTTGCATTAAGACTAACTGTCTCATTCTTGCACACCTGTCAGTGTTCACACGCACAGTCATGATACAACGCCTGGCTGGCTCCAGAGTTATGTTAGTTGTAGCATGTTGCTGCAGACCTGAATTGCCAAGACCATGCTGTGCTGTCATGGTAGCATGACAGTAACTCAGCACTCGTCAAAGCCTGGCTCCGATCTGCACCAGCCAAGTGTTGGTTGGTATGGTTTATTCAACTACTTAATGTCAGGGTCCACCTTTGAACAAGTACAAAGTCCTGTCTAATGCTATCCTTACAAACATAACTGCTGCTGTCGCTGCTGCAGACAACTTCAGCCCCACATCACATGGGCTGGCACCAGAATTTCACAAGTTTGTACATGAAGGCTACAGCAGCATCAGGGACGGCATGCCTGTCCCAGAGCCGCATCCCAAGAAGCTGTTGGTCATTGGCTGGTGTGGCGACATCCAGGATCTCATAGACAGCCTCAACATGTTCGCACCTGGCAAGACTGTCGTCACTGTCCTGTGTGACTGCTGCCCAGAGGTGGGCGTAAATATGGTTCAGACTTCAAACCCTAAGATCAGTGTTACTGTCCTGTGTGACTGCTGCCCAGAGGTGGGTGCCAATATGGCTTGGGACTCACTTGAGTGTGCAAACTCCCTTGCTAAAGAAATTTTGAGGCTGAGTTTGGGTGTGCAGAATTGGCTAGAGGATGACTTGTGATTCTTGCTGGGCTACCCCACTTCTGAGCTGAAGCCCCTGACCAACGCATGCTGCTCATCTGAACATTTCATGTGGGCATGTGCAGAAATGGCCAGACGGCAAATCCAGTCCTCCAGCGCCTGTCCACTTCTGGGCTGGAATCTCTTAACATTTCATGCTCTCATCTGAACGTGTGTGCTGATCTCATGTGTGCAGAACTGGCCAGAGAGGAATTTCCAGTCTTTCAAGGGCTGGAATCACTGGACATTGCATGCTGCTCATCTGAAGAGCTCATTTCAATCATGTGTGCTGATTGCACGCGGGCATGTGCAGAACTGGTCAGAACTTTCGGGCTGGAATCACTGAACATTGCATGCTGCTTGTCTACAGAACCCAGCACAAACATGTGTGCTGAGGGGTTTCATGTGGGTGTGTGCTGATGGCTTTCATGTGGGTTTGTGCAGAACTGGCCAGAGGGAAATTTAGTTCTAGTTCTAAATTCTAGTTCTAAATTTAGTTCTCCAATGGCTGTCCACTTCTGGGCTGGAGTCAGTTAACACTGCTCATCTCAAGATCTCATCACCAACATGTGGGTGTGTGCAGAACTGGCCAGAGGACGAGGAGAACGGTGTGGAGTTCCGGTACCTGTGTGGCAATGTGGACCACTCGGGTGCCCTGGAGGAGGCGGGTGTGTGCGAAGCCGATGCCATCATCATTGGGCCTGCAGAAGATCTGCCCGACAACGAGGTGTGCCCACAAGCAGGCTTCAATCAACCAGAACAGCCATACAAGGATGCAGTTTGCAACCATTGCATGGCCATGTCTAGCACAGGTCCAGTTTATAAAGAACCAAACACAAAGTGGGAAATAAAACAGCTTACTACTGCACAGAAATTGTCTAGTCAAATCAACCCGCCTTCCAACCTGCCCTGGAACCTCAAGCAAAGGCAATGACTTCTATCTTTTTCTGAAGAAAAATAAATGAACGATACAAAGAAAAAAAGACACAACAACATATTTAGCAACCAGCATATCTGCACAACATAGCACACCTTTGTGTCCATAGCACATGGCTGTGGTACATTTCTGTAGCACATGTGTGTGATGCAGGCTGATGCCAGCTTGCTCTCCAGCATCATCATGGTGCAAGATCTGTTGATAGAGTCACAGCGCCCCCGGTCTCACCCCGTGCATGTGGTAGGGGTGGTGCGCTGCCCCGAGACCGTCAAGGTGGCCAACTACATGGTGAAGGACTTGAGTCAAGGCACCATGACAGCCGAGCTGCTACAGCCTGACGAGCTTGTCTCTGGTCTCATGGCGCAGGTACACCCTCACCTTCACTCACTTACATTCTTACTTGTGAACGAACTTACTTACTTACTCACTGCTTGCTTGCTTACTTACTTACTTACTTACTTACTCACTTCTTGCTTGCATCCTTACTTGGTTACTTGCAGCTGTACAGCTTTGCATACTACAGCCTTATTGCTACAAGCTTACGATGTCAAGAGGTTTGTGCAACAGAACAGAGTTCATCTGCATCCTTTCACACTCTGTGCTTGAAATGCCGTCCAGATACAGCTGTACCCTCTCAGGCTTTATTCTGCTGAAAATGTGTATATTCCAGCAACAGAAAAGATACGCGTCTGTAGGTGACGTCTGAGCCGGTGCTAGCTCCTTTGCTGTCAGAGCTGATTCACAGCTCTGAAGGGCAAGAAGTACGGCTGCGAGAGCCCGCCGACTACCACATCCATGATCTCAAGAAGACCACCTTTGCAGAAGTGGCTGAATATGCCCGCACCAAAACAGAAACTGCCATTGGGTGAGTTTCTTCGCTGTGACAGCTCCATGTGTGTGTGTGTGTGTGTGTGTGTGTGTGTGTGTGTGTGCGCTGTCAGTCATTCAGTCTGGGATTTTGCATCGCATCTGGACCAGAGGTTCCAAATGCCAGCTAAGACCAATTGCCCTGAATGCATCAGATTTCAGTATACATGAAGCAAAAACTGTGTGAAACATGTCATGATGTGCACAAGCTTGAAAACTGCCAATAACAAAGATGGTAGAATGATGTGGCAAAGGGTGAAGTAATGACTCCCGAGTCAGTAAGGGATGTCTTGGTGTGAAAGTGGCACAAGTTGACTGCAGCATTGGCAGCATGCCTCAGTAACATTGTTTTCTGGTCTGGTGCAGGTATGTTTCCATGCAAGGGGAGCTGTTTTTGGCACCAGAGGCTGGTCACAAGCACGTTTTCCGTAATACAGACCATGTGGTGGTGTTTGCCAAAGAGTGACTGCGAATGTCCTGGGGACTTCATGAACTAGAGACATGTTCAAGAGTTTGCACTGATTTGCAGAGCCTGGTGTCATGGCTGGGTCACCATTCATTTATTGGACAGTTGTATATCAGATATCACTGCTCAAGTCATGCTATTATCATTGTCAGGTGTGAAGTATTTGTTGGGGTTGCCTTGGTGTGCTGCTGTGTCTTGTTTTCTGTATGACAGCTCTGTGTGGGCAGTGCCAAATTGGCATCTGAGGCTGCTCGCCTTTGGACAGGAGCTACATTCGCTGGAGGCATGCTATCAAATTTGTTATTGTGATTGAGTAAACATTTGCCATCCGAGGTTTATTACAGCGCTGTGTCTATTTAGCTTTGCCTTGACTTGTAGCTGAGTTACCTATATCTAGATATTTCTTAAGTAATGCTCATGCTGGCATCAAAGGTCGGTCTGTTTGGACACAACTTGAAGTATAAGACCTTGTTACTGACTATGTATCATAGACATGGCTTTTCTCAGACCACTCGCATGGTGTCTTTCATTACATTGATGTACAACGGCTTTCAACTACACGTCACAGTTGTATCACAGGGCACATGTGGTTGCTGCTGTATGCACTCCTGATGCAGGCGCTATTCCCGCTCATATGCTGTGTCAATTATACAGCACAAAGGCTGACATCAGTGCAGACCGTGTACAATGTGACAGGATTTTGTAATACATACTGTGTCGCGGTAGATCTGGCTGCAGAAGATTGCATGACAAGATACCAGCCGCTGGAGCCGCATTTGCCCAGAGATGCTTGGCCAGATCAGCATGTCGTGGAGCCACAGTCTTGAAAAAATATGCATTTTGTGGGCAGCTGCATGCCAGGACTGTGCAAAAGGCAATCTGTTCACATTCAAACACCACATGCTTGCGTACAAAAACAACCTGACTATTTGAAGGATGAGGTCTGGGAAAACAGTGCAAGACACAGGTCCAAGGCACATTTTGGAGTATTGTTTTCTGGTACACACTGTTCATGTGGTGGCAATGTACTTCAGCCAAGAGCCTCAAGTTCTCGCATTGTGGCCTCATCGTCAAAGTCATCCTCAAACAACACATCATCATCAGCAGCCTCATCCAACAAGTCTCCCTACCAAAGAGCGTAAAGCGTGAGTGCAACTCACCGTCCACCAACATGTGAGGAAGTACTGCCGCCTTACAAGACAGCACAGCATAAGCACCAGCATCCTGGTAACATGAGCACTGACTGCTAGCACAGACTGCGCAGCGAGGCAAGATGCAGCAGCACAGCGTGCATGACATGTGCAGCACAGCGTGCATGACATGTGCAGCACAACATGTAGCACAGATGCAGCAAGCAAACAAATGCAGTCACTTGCCTGGTCTGCATAGTCGAGCTGGGCTTCGCCCTCATCCAGTATGCTGTCCACATCCTGCAGCTCCTCTAGGATATCAATCTGCTGCTGACCCTCGCTGCCATCCGCTGCTGCTGCAGCTGCTGCTGCTGTGTTTGCCTCTGACTGCTGTACAGGCGGCTGCGCTGCAGGCTGTGCGGGGTTGTGTACCACAGGCTCTGCTACTGTTTTGGGAGCACTGGTCGCCTGTGAATTCACAACACATCATCATGGGCACAGGGACTAAAGGGCAATGGACACATGGACTGAAGGCTTTGTCACAGACTGCAGGGCCATTCCAGATCCTCACCATGCTTTAAGCAGAGGAGTCAAGATGGGCTGGCGTCCAGCACGCATGACCAGCAGGCAGGCAGGAACAAGAAAGCAGGATGGCCACGTGAGTTGTGTCGGTGCAAGACATGATCCACGCAGACATCTTGCTAATATATGCTGACCTGCTTGTCGGTGGGAGCGGCTTGTGCTTTGATGCGCTTGGAGGGTGACAGCTCATTGGCAGCTGCAGCAGCAGCTGAATCCAGGGCGGGAGAAGCTGCATCAGAAGCCTTTCGCTTGCTCAGGTTTGCCCTCGCCTCCTGCATACCAGGTTGTCAACTGAGCAGAAAAAAAAATTGACAAGGCAGAGTCTAGCAAGCATTAAGAAACACTCTTCAATCGGCAGCACGGAGGACAGTTGAGCAGAGCGGAATGCGCAGACGAAGCGTGTCTCCCTTGCAGAAAGGCTGTGGCTCAACGCTTGCTTTGGTGCACCTTGCTGGATGCTGCCATTTGAGCTGAGAGCATTGTTTCTGAATTGACAGGGTACAAGTTCGAGTCCCATGCAAAGCATGAAGAGTTAAGATGTGCATCAGCAGCAGGCTTAGGACTGACCACCTCCAACACAAACATCCCAGCAATGCTGCCTTGAACAGAGACATGGTGAATATGTGCACCTGTGCGTCTGACTCCTTCTGTGAGGCAGTGGGTGGCTGCCATGTGATCTTCTGCCTGCCCCTCCTGTCAGTGCCTCCATTGGACTGCTCAGAACTTGGCCCAGGGCCAGCACTAGGTCCTGCAAAAACAGAGAAACATTTAAGTGATGGACCAGGAGGTGGGAGAAGTGCCCACACAGAGTTTGAAACGCACTATTCATGTACACGTCTCAACACATATGACAATTTGGGTGGGGCCATGAGCGCTTGGTAAATCGGATCCTGCGCAATGATACAGTATGCTCTGTATGACCTGGGCTCGTCAATCACAAGCTTCTGCAGAACCAAGTCAGGCGTTCAAAGTCTAATGCAACTGGATTACAAATACTTAGACAGGGCTTCAAACGCACACACCAAGAGTTGAATTCAGGTACAGTAAGCAGTCTAATGCAGCTGGATCACAAAGACTTCTGGAATCTAGTGTAGCCAGAGATAGAGCTTCAAGCCTGTATACAAGAGTTGAATTCAGGTACAGTACAAGCAGGCAGTCTAGCTTGTTTGGTCAGCAGCACCTACCAGCAGCAGGGGTCGCAGTTGGGGTCTCTGCCTGGGTGGGGGTCTGTGCAGGGGTCTGGGAAGAGGAAGCAGTGGGCTTCAGGCGAGAGCTGGTGAAGGGCACAAAAGAGGCCCGCCTGGACTTGGCTGCAGCAGCAGGAGTGCTGACTGGTGTGCGGGCGCTGCTGCCACTTGGTGTGCCATTCTGCTGGGGCAGTTGAATGCGCTCCAAGGCTGACTTCCTACAAGGAACGAAAACCAAAGTCAAGCATTGGTAAAAACCGCTGTATGTAGACGTTGAACACCAGATCAAGGCAGGCAAGAAACCGGTCGAAATTGCTGTTTATAGCATGAAAAGGACCATTGAGCGCAAGTTGCAAATACTCAGCTTTGTCACAGTTGCAGTCAGGACAAGACTTTAAACGCAACTGCATGCATCAGGTGCAAATCCAGGCCACATCCGCATTGACCACATCCGCATTGACCTGCACATTGCAATGAAAGGCGCTTACCTAGGACCAGTGCTCTCTGAAGTAGCAGGGGAAGCAAACTTGGGGGCATGCACAGGGCCTGGGGTGGGGGTGCCCTTGGCCCCCCTGTTGACAGCCACCACCCTCCTTGTGGCAAGCTCAGGCCAAACAGCCCCTGGCCTCGCCACTTCTGCCTCCTTCCTGCCGATCCTAGCTTTGGCTGTCATGGTCTGCACAAGGAGCTCCCGGGCGTCTGTGGGGCGGGCAGTGGGGCGGGGGGTGGGCTTGGTGTCTGCTGGGGCAGAGGGGGAGGAGAGGGGGAGCCTGTTGAGGGGGGTGCCCGGTCTAGACATGCTGAGCCTCTGAAAGACTGATCCCTTGGCCTTCTCTTTGTCATCCTGTAATAAGAATGATGTTGATTAGATTTAAATTTCAACTTTATTTCAATATCAGTTTTGATTTAGTCTAAAATGCTTTCCAGCTCATGATGAGCTGGGTACATGCAGAACAAGCCTTCTGCTTGATGCCCTGTAGGGCTAGACTTGCTTGAAGCATGCTGCCGCTTTCTGCTGATTGCTGCAACTGATTCTGTGATGTCTTGATTGGTTCATTGTCATGGATACTGCCAGCGTCTGGTTACGCTGTGCTGCCTATGATGCTTGACACAGAAGATACAACAGCAATACTGCTACATCAGCTGTAGCATGACCACAATGCAGCATAGCTGGAAATCACGAAGCCTTGCAGCAGATAACAGAAGAAGGCTTCCAAAGCATGCGCCAAGCAAATACTGCAAGACGACAGCACGGCAACAGTGTTGCATGCATTCCAGCTACATGTATGAGCTCATTGCAATTCTGCATGCATAATGCATGCAAGCGCTGTTCAAAGACTCCAATCTGACCTGATCAGCAGAGGTGCTTTGGCGCCTGTGAGCCATGGGGGAAGGGTCTACCCTCCTGTGCACCCCTGGCTGACCCCCAAGCCTTTTCTGGACCGGCTGAGGCGCAGCCTGCTCCTCTGCTCTTCTTGGCCCTGGCTGCGCTTGCTGAAGCTTGGGACCCAGGCGAGCCTGCAACAGGGGCACAGCAAGTGTGAGGGGGGGCAGCCTGTGAGGGGTTTGACTGTGAGGGGGGACAAACTACCATTTGTGTTACAAACCTATCATTCTCCATAGCAGTATCAAGTAAAGTATCACCACAATGTCATGTTCAAACAAAAGCAAAATACTGCAAAGATAGGGAAGTGCAGCAATGTTACGTCCCTATCTTGGTAGTCTTCTGCTTTTGTTCGAACATGACATTGTGGCGATACTTTGCTTGATGATGTTGTGGATTTTGATGTATGGGGGACAAGTCTAAAATATGAGTATTGCACATTGCACATGGAGCAACCCCAAACTGATGCATGCATGGCAAGGAGGACAGCCGGTCGCCAAAGCTAACCTTTCCCCAGACAGACCTTTTGAGCAATGATGATCATCCACACTGTTTCTGTTGCAGAAACAGAAGTTACTTACAGACTGACATAAAGAAAAAACAGCCAAAGCGAGATGTACAGCGCCTCCGTGACTAAGCAACATGTTCAGCGCCTCCATGACTAAGCAACATGTTCAGCGCCTCCATGACTAAGCAAGATGTCCAGCGCCTCCATGAGTAAGCAAGATGTTTGGCGTCTCCATGACTAAGCAAGATGTTCAGCCCCTCCGTGACAAAGTAAGATACTCAGCCCCTCCATGACTAAGCAAGATATGTAGGGCCTCCATGACTGACCAAAATCAGCATCCAGACGCACTCCTGCCAACGTTTTGCCACAAAAGACATCATTGCATTGCTGTCATGATTCTAACATTTCAGTGCTGCATGCTCCCAGCCTAGGCAGCCTGGTATAACACTTGGCTTTCCATCAAATTGACGCCGAAAGGTGTAGGTTTCTCTGTTCTTGCATGCTTCCAGGGTGACACACCTGAACAGGCGGCTGCCTGGGAGCAACAGGCTTGGCAGAGGGTATCTGTTCAGGTTGACGAGGAGACTCATCGTCCTCGAAGTCTATCTGCATCTCTTCCTGAGGCTGTACTGCCGGCCGAGATGCAGCCGGCTGTGCAGCTGGCTGTGGCTGTGGCTGAAGCAAAGCAGACATCAGCATCAGCACTTGGACTCTTCAAATTCAAACTTGATCAAGACAAATCATGCATTGTTCCAAACTGTTCCAAAAGGTTCTGTGCAAGCAAGATGGTGAGGTTTTGGTAAGAACACAGAAGACGACAAGAGTCAAGAGGCTCTTGCTTGATTTCATTGTGAGGCTAATCCAGCACGTCTACGTCGTAAACAAATACGGCATTGTCAGCTTAGCAAAGAAAGCATTATCAGTGCAGGCATTGTTCATACTGTGGAAACATTTTGTGCCCAGACACAACATGCTTGTGGCTGCAGTCAGAACAAGCATAGGCTGCGCTTGCATGCCAGGACAGGCAGAGTGATGTGTCACAACTGATTTCAGCTGTGAGCGAGATGCAGAGCGCTCAAGGCAACTCACGTGCTGGAAAGCGCAAGAGGCTCCCTTTGTGCATTTGCCATTGAGGTAGAAGTGGCACACAATTGGCTGTGAGTGCGGAGCTAGAGCTGCCCTTGCCCTTGCTGCTGTGTTGAATAACTCCTGCAAAACAGCGTGTCAGAAATTGAATTTGATATGTTGTACCAGGAGCAGATACATATTGTATCAGCACCCTGCAGAAAATGAGATTGCTTACCGCTCTGTGCCTGAAAGGACATGCATCTCCTAGTGAGCAACGCCCCTCCAGGAAGTACTTGCAGTCGACGCTGGCTCTGGTGTCTGTGTACTGTCCAGGGTATCCAGCGTGCATCATCTGAACGAATAGGCACACTCTCTGAGAGCTGGGAAAACCAGATACAGACAGATACAGCTGAGGCAGCAATTACATGACAAGCTGAACAACGTGAATGCCTCACCTGTGGCGCGGTAGCTGCAAGCAAGATGATTTCTCTGCAGCAAAAGTTAACCTGATGGTCAGACTAGTGCGCCTGCTGAGCTGATGCTGATGCTGCGCCTTGAATGGCTTGAAGTCGTGAAGTTCAGAACGAGGCGTTGCTGAAGCTCAGCACGAGCCCTAAACCTACAACTAGCTGAGGTTGTAAAGACTGACAGGCTGGTCTGGAGTGTACGGCCAAGGCTGTGCGGCTTCTAGCTGCCAACTGATAGCTGTGCTTGCAGGCTGTGCTGTGCAGATTGAGGGATGTTCTGCTGTATGTCCGTGCCTTGCGATGGACGACAACAGCACACCGAGACAGACACTGAACATCAACCGGACAAAAGCAAGCAAAAAAACTCGGTGTGCTATCTACCCTAGATGTCCCAACGCACATACTGAGGGGACATGCATACACTGACGACATGTGTAGTGTCATGCACAACAGCGTCTCACAGTGCTGAATCAACCTAGGCTGACACTGCTACCTGCTAGCTTACCTGTATGAAGGGAAGATCCGCTGACAGCTGTGGTGGCTTGAACCAACGAGCCGCAACAAATTTCTGCAGTACGCTAGAAATTGCGTTGGCACCGCGACATGTGCAGCTAACCTGGCGAAGCGAACGTGCTAAACTTCAGGGGACGTTTCTGGCAGGTGCAAACCCTAGCCAGCTTGCCCCTGCAAATTGCCCCAAATTTGAGCTAGTACAAGCAGTTGCATGCATCCAAAAAAGCCCCTCCGGGCCAACATTCTGAACCCCCTCTTTGTGTTTTGCATAAAGAGATTCTCAATCCGTCTGGAGTTCACCACAGGAACGTTCAGTACTCCAGATCCAGCAGCTGACCTGGTTTTACATAAGATGTTGATGTCACATGATGTGGTGGTGGTGGACTTTTGCAGGCCAGCTCATACAATGGTTGCTGCAGTTATCATTGCATATACCACATAACGAACAGCATGCTGTCTTGAGCAATTAATGTATCACAAGTTTTCCGAGCAGTTCCTATCTCCAAATCCAGCAAGCCAGGAAACACCTTGCAGCCCTCCATGTTTCATACAGCTCAGCAGCAAAGCAAGGTTCAGACAACACTCCAAAGCTCTTGCAAGGTCAGACCAGCTGGCAAAGCCTCCATTGCCAAACCAAGCTCAGGGTTAAAAATCACTTCTCGGTCTGCCTGTTTGCTGTCCTCCGCATAGTAGGCGGCAAATGCATCTGAGGTATCAGCATCCACAATTTCTACATCATCCTGCCTGCAGCATGCACAACATGCTCAGATCAGGACTGCATGCATTGCACGAGTAACCAGCTTGGCATGTAGTCCAAGTGCAAGTATGCATGCTCATCTTCTAGATTGGCTCTCATCCTGGTCGTCCTTTGGCAAATGTTGAGTCACCATTGGTGAGTCACCATTGGTTTGTCGCCATTGGTGACCCAATGATATTTGTGCCAAGCCAATGAGTCATGTGATTGTAATCTTCTGCATGTCAGCAAGAGTCTACACTGCTATTGCACTACTGCACAAAAACCAAGCAAAGGTTGCAGCTAGATCCCTGATGTAGTTTGCCCAACATCACTCTGGCACAGTGCTGCATGAATGATGCCTGTGTTCTGAGCCTTACGGGCGAGAGATTGTCATGTCCTTCAAAGGCCTTGCAGCATCTTCCACAGTGAACTGGACTCCAAAAATTGGCTCAGCTGAGTACACCTGCACAGACATAGCTTGTACTGAAGTCATACCTGGCAGTAGGGGCGTTACTGTGCTGCTTTCATCCTCAATGTGGCAGTCAAGCCTTCTGGTGCGGCGACCAGGCACACAGCCCCTCAAGGCATGAGGGACTATGTGTCTGGTCGTCACACATTTGCAAGTCTGCAATGAGCAGCAGCAGTGCCGGGTACTGAGACATGCAATGAAAATCAGTGACATGCTACATGACACAAGCTACCAACTGGTGTCAGATGCCCACCACAGTGTGAGACAATGCTGCAGTAGCAAGCACAGGTTTGGAGACAGCGAGTGTGTCAGCAATCACCCTACGGAACAACGCTTGTGCCAGCAGCCAGGCTGCAACAGCAATTGCACAGACAACATGTTGCTGTAGGCATACACAAGGGCTGACAGGGGGGTGGTTCTGCTGACCTGCCACAGAGTGTCTATTTCAGTGAACACCTTCTCCATGCGCTCTTGGGGCTCCACCTTGAAGCCTGCGTACACTCACACTGACTCAACACTATGTCTCATGGCAATTGGGCAGCGCTGAACGGTAGAACAGTCAGCGAGTGAGCAAGAGCAGAGCAGCATGTGTTTTGCTGACTCAGCCTCGTCAGCGACTTCAAATATCAGCTGGCATTGCTGCAGAATGCAGCGTGGCCGTGTTCATTTGAAATGGCAATCAATGGCAGCATGGTGATTGTGAATGTGACTCAGGACTAAGTGGTGCTGGCTGGCCTTGAATATAAGTGAGCAAACTGGCATACATGCTGCTTTGCAGCTTGACTGCCATGCATGCACGCCAGCACATTTACTCACACATAAACCAGGCCAGTCAGCATCACTTTTGAGGTCCTGGACAGCACTCCACACAGAGCACACTCGTGATGGCACACTAAGCAGAGGCACAGACCGTACTTGAGCACTCAACAGGATGCCAACAGCAGCATGCATTTGACAAGCTGTGGTGATCTGGGAGCTTTAGGGGATCCTACCCAGCACGTAGCCACCACTGCTGGAATGCGTTTCCACCACCAGGGCTTGGCCAAACTTGGACTCGCGCACACGCACACTTGCTATTTGCATGTATGGGATGCTGACATTGAAGGTTTCCACCAGGTTGGCATGCCAGACTAGACGCACATTAGTCACAAAGAAGGTCCCAAGGTTGCCTTGCTCACTGGACAGATTCCAGACACCGCTCACCTGCAAGACCATAGAGCAAAGCTTAATGGCTGTGTCTGTCAGATGTATGTCACACAGTGAGTGCACAAATAAATTGCGCATTTGCCTGGAATGTGACAGAGAAGCTGTGTCTGTCAAATCTTTCAAGAACGAAAGCTGCTTTTGTGTGCTTGCCTTCGACCTGACAGAGATTGTCTTTGTAATGACACAACAAAACAAACAGATGCTGTTGGGCATGTTCTTCTCTGCAACATGACTGTGTGGTTGTGTAAAGCCAGATTGGGCAACATGAGGCGGACAATGCAATTTTGCTAGGTGCTGTGTGTACAGGCATCACAGCAGGTGCACAGTGCCTTCACATGGTATATCAGTGATTATGCAACATGCAAATGACAATGGCATGGCATGGCATGGCATCTGGTGTCTGTGCTAGATCCTGTACACACCTTGATGGCATACACACCCTGATTTTGAACACAACACATGGCATGCGTACCAGATGGTGTATGCAAGCTGACCTGGGAAAAGATCTGCTCCTGAGGAAGCAATTTGAGCTCTTTGTCAGAGATGAGTGCACCCCTCAGCTTGAGGTCACGATACATGCGGCTGGTGTCATACGCCCTGAACACTGTCTGGATGCTGGTGAAAAGGCGCGGGGAGTCTCGCACAAAGTTTGTAAAGATGAACTCAAACCTCGAGGTATGAAACTTGGTCAATACAAACAGGGCTTGGGTTGATCCTGCAAGTCACAGCGCATTTTGCCACTGTGTGGTGGATGGTCTTGTCTGCTAGCCAGTCAGCAAAGCAAGCTGGCATAGATACCTCTGAGGCGAGACGACGCTTCTCTGATGTTGATGCTGACTATACAGTTGTAACCCAGCGTCAGGTTTGTCCTGTGAGACTTGTCTGACACCCACATCAGTCGCAGATTGGTCATGGTCAGCTGGCCTTGTTCCCCATTGTTGCCCTTGGTATCCTCAATTTGACTCTGTAACAGAGGCAGATCTGGTAAAAGGTGGTCAAGCTGTGGTGGCTACCCGCACTTGGGGAGAAACACATCTTTACCATGCTGTCAATCACTGTCTCGCCAGTTCTGCAGTCCAAAGCTGAGATTTGTGAGTCAAACCTGACTTCCCTATCTTGCCAAACATATGGCGCACTCTGTCCGCTTGTGCCAAACAACACGTATTTGGCTTTCTCCATGCCTGACATACCCCTGTCAGGCATGATGCTATTGCGATTGAACAGTAGTGTTTACAAGCAATTTGAATGCGGTGTGATCTGCAACCGGACCGGGAAGTAGGTGGTGTATTGCGAGCATCACACGTTGCGCAGGCTGGTCAAGAAGTAGAGTAGTCAAGCAGCATTTTCAAGCGCAGTGACCACCCAGAAGAGCCGACTAGGTCGAGCCATGCTCCCGATTACAAAGGCTTGTTGGCGTTTCAAGGCACGACAATATAAAAGATTTTTGCACAGTGCGTGACATAAACAAAATAGGGGAAAAAGCGCAAACAACACCTGTAGCATGCTCACTGATGTGCGATACTCATGCCAAGCTGCACATGCATGGTTCCAGATTATGCCACCCGACATATCTTGCCACACATTTGGAATGTGATGAAGGGATGTCACATGAGCCTTTGACATAGCATATGTCAGATGGTCATCTAAGTATCATGGACACCAACAGCACAGTGTTCAGCAACAGCTGAAATAGTGTGCCATGCCAAACCTTTTGGAAAAGGCAGCAGCACAAACTCCACAAAAACCAAACACAATGATGTGTGATGTGAAGGAAACTCTGCATTTATTCGCTTACAGTGTAGCTTCAACTTGTGTGAAACTGCTCATACTACATTCACTGTTGCAATCACACGCCGCGCATGAATTTCACAAGCTGCAAATCAAAGAGTACAATCTGACAGTGAACAATCGCAGCACAAGCATCAGGAGCAAAACAGAAACAAGGTTGCAACGGAACAACCGTAAGGTCACACTGACACAGCTGTCAGACACACGCTGCTACCAACTGAGTTCATGAGCCAATTGAAGCCAGCCAGTCTAGACGTGATCAATCGCAGTTACTACAGACATGCAAGCAGTAGCGCCTCACAACAGTTGCAACCTAAACTGAAATCTAGAAGTTGTTTTGGCGTCCACCCTGACCACCCATACCACCGCCCCTGCCTCCACCCATTCCAGGAGGGCCACCCATGCCACCCCCACCACCACCCATGCCACCACCACCCATGCCACCGCCACCCATGCCACCACCACCGCCCATGCCTGGAGGACCACCCATGCCACCTTGCTGCCCACCCTGCAGTGAATAGCGCAATGTTTAGCAGAGGGGAGAATAAAACAAGCCTTGGAGCAAACAAGCATGCTATAAATGCAATGTGTGCCAGGTCGCGACATTGATGATGTGTGAAGGCAAATACTCACAAGTGACATTGCATGCAGGGTAAGTGAGCACTCAACTGGAAACAGGTTAAATGCCCAGCATGAGCACGGCATGGTGCAGCTACAACTGCCTAGAACTTGCAAGGCACTGTTTCTGTCAGAAATGCAAGGAAGACAGGCACCAACCTGCATGCCTCCACCCTGCATGCCTCCACCTTGCATGCCTCCACCTTGCATGCCTCCACCTTGCATGCCTCCACCTTGCATGCCACCATGATGGTGATGCTGACCCATTTGGCCGCCTCCCTGCATGCCGCCTCCCTGCATGCCGCCTCCCTGCATGCCGCCTCCCTGCATGCCACCTCCCTGCATGCCTCCTCCCTGCATGCCACCTCCCTGCATACCGCCTCCCTGCTGTCCTCCATAGCCCTGCTGCCCACCAAAGCCTGCAAACAGCAAACACCTCACGTAAATAGATTGTTTTAACACCTATGCAGGAAGAGATTAAATTTGCAAGCTGCATGCAAGTCCATCCAGGCTTGCAGGTAGGCAGCACCGATGTCTATGGAGCTTGCCGACATATAATGAGTAAAACACGCACATGACTAGCAGGTGACTGCGGTAGGAAAGGTTCGTTGCAAGCAGTACCTTGTTGTCCCATGCCGCCTGACTGGCCCATGGGAGGCTGCCCACCATGGCCATGCTTATGCTCCAATTTTGATATTAAACCCATGATCAGGCCTACGAATGTTCACCAAAGTCTTGCGACCGCAACCGTGAAACAGACTGAGTGAACAGGTGAGCGACTGTGAAACGGTTGACGAGTGCTTGCAGATCAAAGCCGTGAAGCTGTCTCTGTCCGACTTCATGACGCGTCTGACTTGTGGGACTACTTCGCGGAAGCTGCGTGGGTGCCGACAGTTCCTCTCAACTGGCAGTTGCCTCCGAACGCGTGAAGCTCAGCAAGAATCCCATGACAAACATCCCATGTCATATGTGTGCAATGGAAAAAACCTGCATTGCAGAGCCGCCTTTACATACAGGTTTGCTCACAAAATCTCTGGAAATCGCACAAATTATGATGTATGATGATAGTAACACTGACAGGCAAATCAAGGCCTAGCAGCATGCAGTGAATGTATGTGGCTTTGCCCATCCAGGTAAACTACCTCAGTATGCCAGAAATGCCAATTCTGTCTGATGTGCTGCACAATCTGCGTACAGACAGACTTCAAAGGAGGAAAGCCACAAACATCTTTACATAGCTCTGGCATGCATATGCTTCCAATATTGATAGCAAATAGGTTGTGGAGATATGACTTGCAACACTGTCTGACAACCATGATGTCACATGCACGCAATATCTTGAGCCTGGACTAAACACTGGAAAAACTTAACGTACACACGCACTTGTACAGCGCACATCTGGTTTTGTTAGACTTTACTGGAAACTTCACAGCCTATTTCTCATTTCTACTGCTACAGCTACGTACAAAAGGGAGCAAAAGGGAACAGAAGACAACTTTCTTCTTCTTCTTGACATGATCAACCTAAAAATGATTGCAGTGACCACCAGAGTAGTTGTCAAAGGATCCTCCTTCACAACAGCCACCACCCCCAGGGTCTTACTCCAAGCCCACCCCCACCTGCTTCTTAATTTCTTCCCCTGCAGGCAAAAGACGCTGTTGACTAGTTGACTGGATGATTGGCATCACACACATGCAGTCTGGGCGCACCACATTGCCCAGGCATGCGGAATGGTTGCCAACTAGCATTCGTGCCGGAATGCTCTGGAATCAAGACACCATGCGCAACTGCAGCCATGCTAGAACACATGTACATACACTTGCGCACCGACACATACAACATTGAAACAGTGTGTAATTTGATGTGTTGAGCACAAACGACAGACATGCAAGTTGTAGAGGCTTACCAGCTCAACATGATGGTCTTGGCTTTGCCAACTCTCCCCATGATGTGGGAGCCCAAGACCAAGCCTGCTCCCAGCATGCAGGCGCCTGCCAGCACAGGGATGGCAACAGCCATCACCAAGCACTTTGTCCCAGGACCAGCATGGTCTCCAGAGTTGGGGCGCCGCGAGCCCACACTGCCCTGCCTGCAAATTCAAAAGACACAGTTTCAGCTGCCAGCTTCACAAGCACAATCAATTGCACAAGGGTGCATGGGGGTGGTGTTGCTCAAGAGTGTGTTTGCTTGAAGTGCAACTTGCTGGACTCACCCTCAACCCTCACTGATCTTTTGTGTGCATTTGGCATGCGTTAGGGGTCTGGGCAGTCACCGTCACACAGGCAAAGGACACAGCTGCAGCCAGCATGCATATGGTCTTGCAGAGCACAGGCTCAATGAGGACCAAAGCAATGTCACGCAACAAACAGAGGTTTGTTGCCATGCATGTCAAGTGCTTCACCTGAGTAAGCAGTATGGATAGGCAGCATTGAGGCATGAAAGAGGCACCAACCTGTCGTCTGCCTCACCCAGAGGTCCTTGACTCAACTCTCCATCATCCGCCAGCGCAGCAAACTTGTTGGGATGCGCTAGGTCTCGGTGAAACTCCTCCTCCCGAGCCTGTTCATCAGCAGTCCTCCTTCTCTGGGCTGCTTGTGTGACCACCTTCTTTGGAGAAGGCGGTGCAAACCTATCCTCCAGTTCATCTGCAGCCTGCAAGAAAGAGATCTTCAGCCAGCAGCTTGACGGGCTATATTCCGAGAACAGCAAACAAGTGTAGACTCATGCTTTTGGAATGCAGTAAGGCATGCAATTCAGCTGAGCTCAACACTGGTGCATCGCAGATCCAGCTTACCTGCTGACTAAGAGTGGACCATCCAACTTCTCCTGCCCCGCCAACGCCGCCCAGAACCGGCTCGTCCCCCTGAACAGGCCTTCTGGCCGCTACCTTGGGCGATGCTATTCCAAGCGCATCCGCCAGATCACCCGTCCTCCTTGTCCTCAGTAGATCGCCAGGTGAGGATGATGGCGATGCCCCAGCTGAGCCTTCCCTCCCGATGTGCACCTTGGCCATATCAGGACGTGCCACCAAGGCGTCCTTGAAGCTGCCAAATTTTGACAGGGTCCGCTGTGATGTTGATGTGCCCACCGCACCTTCGGTGCCGTCAAGTGTCGGGTAGTGCTTGGGGTCAGAAGGATCCCGTACACCGCCAGAGTGCGTTCTTTTCCAGCTCAAGGGGTCCTGATCAACGACGCGTATTTTGTTTGACGTATCCATATTGAAGGACGGCTTGAAGACGAACGCTGTGAGGGGCACGGTGCTTCTTTGCCATATGAACCTCTGTTGCTGGCGTTTTGCACAGGGCACGTGCGCCTAGCATACACGTGTAACGTAATGGATAAGTCCAGGTGGCGACTCGCAGATGGGGCAATGTGGTCAGGCCCTACAGGTAGTGGCAGGGTTTCATATTCTGCCTATCGTTGTTCTGCCATGTGTGCTTGCTGTTGTGGCGTTTGAGTGATCCTTCATCATCAACATCTGCTGATCATGATCACATGCAGTTTTGTTTTGTTTTGGGCCGTGCTAATGTCCTCAAAACACTCTCAGTTTCTTTGCAAACACCTATGGGCCACTTCAAGCACGCCTGGCAAGCAATGGTGAAATTTCAGCAGCAGAGGACAGAGAGGCAGTGCAAGATCTAATGGTCAAGTGCCAACCACAGCAGGAAGTTGCAAAAATCGTGCGCAAGCCTTGAAACACCCTTGCCTTCTCCTTCATTGCAAGCTGTACAAGGTTCATGCTGCTGGGCCTTCCCTTCGAGCCCTCTCCTTTTCTACGCGCCAGAACTTGGCAATGATCTGCTGAGCAACCACTGGCGGGGCAAACCTCTTGATCATGCTGGCTCTTGCTGCCCTGCATGCCATTTGAGTAGACTTCTGCATAAATTGAGTAGACTTCCGCATCATTTGAGTAGTCTTCAGCACTGTTTGAGAAGACTTCCGCATAAATGCTGCATTGACATCATGCGTATCATGAGCTGAGAGCAGTTTGTTAATTGCAACAGGCATGCGCAATTAATGACCTGATCCTATTTGAACTTTAGCACCATCCCGAGTGCAGCTTCAATACATAGGCACTAAGCTGATCCATAGTTGTTACATCATGTCCTGGCTAGGGCACGGCTCTCTGCTTAAACTACTGACAGTTCCTGTGTTGTTTCTACGAGGCTTGTCACTGCTGTGACTTACACACATACCACCAAGTTTACACCAAAAGTTCGTCAAGCCGTCATATGTGGCCATTTACTAATTAGGCAATAGAGATATACTGATGAGGTTGCAGCAGCAGCCACTCACCTGCCCTTCTTCTGAGCTTCCTTGCGATTCTGAACCACATGGCTCATCAGCTGCTTCAGATGCTGCACACAGGGGGCTGCCCACATGTGCCCCTCAAAGGCCCCCTTGTCCTCAACCGACTCCAGCCCATCAATGGCCAGGGGGTACCCCACCTCCTCATCAAGGAATGCTGTGGGGCCGGACCAGTTTATTGCAATCACTGCAAGGCAACAACCAGAGTTCAAAAGAATTGAAAGATAGAGAATGTTCCAAGCTTGTAAGCTTCCACACTTCATACTGCTTCTGGCCTGACTTCAACAGAAGTTCAGATTTCTGCTCGCATCTCTCACAGGCGAGAGTAAGTTCGGCGCTGGTCCCTTTCTATACATGCATGCTCAGTGCAAGCCTTTTCAGAGAAGCAAGACTGGTTCTGCACCAGTCGAGCCAAATCTGGTGCATCTTTTTGTTTCTCATGTTGTAACAGCACACTGGTGACACCCACAGACTCACAGAAAGACTCTTGAAGCCACCATCAAGTGTGCCAAGCAAGGGTGCTTTTATGTTGGCATTGCATATGAGTGCTACTGATATCTGTTGGGGATGCAGAGGTGACACTGTTCAATTTTGGAACGCCTGTTTCTTTGCTTGAGCATAAAACTAGAAATGCTGGGGACTGTTTCAGGCGTTGTTACTCTGGGGACTGGGGAGCTGTCAGCGAGCATGAGGCTCACCGGGTAGACCCATACTCATGGCTTCAACACGAGGCCTCCCCCAACCCTCACCCCTGCACTCACAGAGCTAAGCTTTGGGGTCAAGTAGTACTTGACCAGTACAGTGTTCTGACTGCCCCCCCCCCCCCCGCCCTTCTCCCCGTGCCCCTTAACCCTTAACCCAGTTCAGAGAGCAAGCAGTCCTCCCTGAACTAGCTCATGTTTACATTCTACACTGCCGGTCAAGAGGGCAAGACAGTAACGCATGCTTCTGACTTGGCAGGGCCCCCATGTCAGTCACCCACCTGATCCCAGAGGCCCTGTCAAAGTCTGGTCAGGTCCAACCATCTGCAGCTGTGCATACATCTATCTTCTTGCTGTGGCATACAGTGACTGCTCCTGCTATGGTGTATATGCTCAGGGACAGCCAAGCATGCAGGCATGTGTGACAACTGGCAAGCAGCGCCATGGGAGAATATATTGAGGCAGTGTTTCATTGGCAGCACAAGGTCCATGATTCAGTTGACATTTATTCCCAATTACTGGATGATGACCAGTCCTTTAGTAAGAAGCATGCACTGTCAACCAAGCTTGCATACTCCCAAGGAGTGGTGAGAGAACGACTCACCTTGACGGCAGCACAAAGCAGTCTGCAGATGTATACAGCCGCCTCAGTCTGTCTTGAGCCATGTTCTCATCAATCACATAGACTGGCAGGCTGTCCATGTCAAGCCCGTCTGAAGCCGGCAAATGCTCTGCTGCCCATTTCCTCATGTGGTCCCCAAAGTTGCTGTCACTGTGGTATGGGCTGGTCTTCATGTACAGGGCAACATTGTCTGCTGCTGTGAAATGACCGAGTTAAGCTGCCAAGAGAACATCCCAGCCTTTGCGCAGCTCCCACTTCAAAATCTGCAGAAACAAGATTGTTGGTTGTGGGTCCAACAGGTCATATCATGCTCAAAGGAGGCAAGTGAGTGAGACACAACCCAGACGATGCATTGTGTGGCATTGCCAGCATGATGGAGTGTCTAAGACTGGGACACCATGACAAAAGCACAGTGTGTCTGAGTGCAGCAAGAGTGATACAATGATCCATGGCATCATATGCTGTAATGTTGCTTTGGCATCGGGCCAAAGATGTGCTCAGAGGCAGGTCTGCGAGTTTCTCAGCTTGAGAGCAATTATGTGCAGCTTGCATGTTGCCCTCTGTGACATAAGTCACAATTTCAGACTGAATGAACAAGTCATGTGTCACACAGATGACCAAGGCATAAGAACCGGTGAGGATTCAGGACACAAGAGCGCTGCGAGCTCAGTCTTGACCAATCTGTGCCACAGTACAGGTGAGACGATCGTTGATAAGGCAGGCATGCGCCAGAGAGCAGTTGGTGCAGCTGGGGCTTGATGCTGCTGCCACTGTGCTGATGAGCCAATCATGCCTTTGACTACATGCCCTGGGCCTTGCCTTTGCTAAAGACAAGGCAAAGGCAAAGCCAAAGGTCAAAAGCGTCGGGAGTGTTTTGAGGTATGGAAGAGTGAACACCACAGGAAAAAAAAGCACAACTGTTAAAGACACCTATAGTAGACCCAAGTTGAGGCATGTGGTCTGTGACGAGAGCTTGCAGAATCCAATGCCACATACTTTGCCCTCAGAGTTGCTGTTTCAAGCTTGTCGTGCACAGCATGCATATGTAGCGACTTGACAGAGGCTTACTGAGTGGAAAGCCACAGTCTTGGCCTCTGACCTGGCTCTCCCAAACACCAGCTTCCCCACAGGCAGCTCCAGAGGGGTCACTCCTTTTGGGTTGAAGAAGTCCACATCCACTGGCTCTGGAACCACATGCAACCTGCAGCGCTTCTGCCCGTATGCGAACATATCATGCAACATATGGGTTTGTGATTGTGATGCACGCGCAAAGCATGTTCTCACCCAGAAACCAATCAGTCAATGCATTCTGGGTGAGATGCTTGAAAGAGGTACTGCAAATCAGTCAATTCATTCCGGATGAGATGCTCGGCAGACCAAGCAGTTTCACTAAAGCTGGTAAACTTTGCTCAGCTTCTGGACGCTGCATGTCTGGTAAACTTCAGTGCTGTACAGATCATGCCTTACAAGTGCATAGCCTGTCAGACCCAACTGCACATACACAATGTTCTGGATGCAGCCACATGCATGGCCTGGCCTAGGTAGTGTGTGCATGCCTGTTGAAGGGCAAAACCTGGTATGCACCCTTGTTGTCCGAGTAAGTCATTGCACATTACAAACACATATCAACACAAACAGCATATGTGTCATTCACACACATATCCTCAAACACAGCCTATAGACATACGTAGTCAACAGAATGCTTCACAGGGGGCTTGTCAGTCAGGCTGACGAGACTCTGTGAGGCTCACTTGTCTGCCTTGACGCCAGACCTGCAAAAACCTGTCTATGGAACTCAGTCGGCACCCAGATCTCATTCATGGCATTGCAGCGGTGCTCGCGTTCAGGACTCAGCCGGTCTGTCTCAAACATTGTGCGGCCCACCCAGAAAGCTTCCCCAGGTTGCAGGTTGTTGGGTGGGCAGTTGTTGGGGCTGCCCCACTCAAAATTGGGGACTGACCAAGCTCCTGTAGGCAAATCGTACTCTGCTGTCTGTGTGTATCTGCAGGCTGTGCATGATCAAGAGCTGCTGTGCCATATGAGTGCATTATACAATCAAGGTGACCATCAGGTCTTACATGCCAGAAGACGTGTGCGTGCCAAGCGTTACATATGGTCTATATTCAGAAGATTGAATACACAAACTTGACAAGCAGCATCCTGGCATTGAGCACCGCTCGGATCACTTACAGACGCACAAGACACCACCCATGCTAGCAAACAGTCAAGGGGCTAGATGTCATAGCAAAATTACAAGGGACCAGACTTGCTTGCCTGGCTCACTGTGGCAGACAATGGCCAAGGGGCCTTTTTGCTTTGAAAAGATGTCCTCCTTCCATGGACTTCAAAGCAGCCACAGCTGCTGGCGCTACAGGCCGATCTAGCATTTTGCGTTTGGTACACTCACATTTGCAGACAAGCTTGGTATGTGATGCAAGCTTAGGCATCGATGCAGGAGCTGTGCTATGCAGCATATGATGCAAGTTTGTCAGCACAAGGATGACTTTGAACACAAAAGCATGTCAGCCTTGCAGCACTTATGCTGGGAACCAAAATCTCAGAATCTACCCTGGTAGGTAAACATGAAACGTGATGAGACAGAAGCATGCATGCAGCAAAAGCTTCTTGACATGACTTGAAGAGGCAGATGAGAAGCCAAGCAGAAGGCCTAAATGTTACTGTGTCCCAGCTTTGCAGTACTCACATCATATGCGCCCTTATTGCAACCATCTCCATATGTGTGCAATCCACATGCGCTTGCGCGACAAAGCTGGTGAGTTACACAGGGCCAGCATGACAGCTTCTGAGGTACACCCCCCATCGCTGTGGAATGGTGCATGCCACCAGACTGCTTGCTTGGCACATAGTGATCAGGAGTGTTGCAGAAGTCCCACTATCAGCATCAGCGACCAGGACGTGGTGCCAAGTGTTTTGATCAGTCGTCGAAGCCTGAGACAGCTTGCTGGGTCAGCAACTAACGCATTTCTGTCGTGTTTTGGACTGAAAACACTCGCAATGAATTGCAAAACAGACTGAAGCGCTGCGTTTTGTCACGAGCAGCGGAGCAGCACAAGCACATCACACAGCACACTGACTGATGTGAGCAACATTGACAGGCAAAATAGGCCTAGCAGCATGCAGTGAATGTACAGGGTGCCTTGCTTTTGTGGCTTTGCTCATTTAGGTAAACTGTCTCAGTATGCCAGAAATGCTGCCTTGTTGCACAATTTGCATACAGACCTTTCTTCAAAGGAGGAAAGCCACAAACATCTTTCTACGATTCTGGAATGGCAAGCAGGTGGTAGAGGTATGACCTGCAACTTTGTCTGAGACTTAGCAACTGCTCTTACTAGCCTACTAGGGATGCTGCAATGCTGTTATTACATTAAAAGTATCCCAGCCATCATAGCAGCCTTGTATTGTACAACCGGGATGTCACATGCATTCAGTGGCTCAAGCCTCAACTAAACACTGGACAAACTTAATGTACACATGCACTTGTACAGCGCACATCTGGTCTTATCAGGAACTTCACAGCCTGATTCTTATTTCTGTGACCACCAAAGTAGTTGTCAAAGGATGCTCCTTCACAACAGCCACCACCCCCCCAGGGTCTTACTCCAAGCCCGCCCCCACCTGCTCCTTATTGTCTTCCCCTGCAGGCAAAAGACGCTGTTGACTTGTTGATTGGATGATTGGCATCAGACACATGCAGTCTGGGCACACCACATTGCCCAGGCATGCGGAATGGTTGCCAACTAGCATTTGTGCCCAAGTGCTTTGGAATCAAGGCACCATGCGCAATTGCAGACATGCTAGAACACATACACTTGCGCACCGACATATACAACACTGAAACAGTGTGTCATTTGATGTGTTGAGCACAAACGACAGCAATTGAAGTTGTAGAGGCTCACCAGCTCAGGATGCTGGTCTTGGCTTTGCCAACTCTCCCCATGATCCCGGAGCCCAAGACCAAGCCTGCTCCCAGCATGCAGGCGCCTGCCAACACTGGGATGGCAACAGCCATCACCAAACACTTGGTCCCGGGACCAGCATGGTCACCGGAGTTGGGGCGCCGCGAGCCCGCACTGCCCTGCCTGCAAATACAAAAGACACAGTTTCAGCTGCCGGATTCACAAACACAATCAAGCACAAGGGTGCATGGGGGTGGTGTTGCTCAAGACTGTGTTTGCTTGAGGTGCAATTTGCTGGACTCACCCTCAACCCTCACTGCTCAGTTGTGGGCATTTGGCATGTGTCAGGAGTCTGAGCAGTCAGTGTCACACAGGCAAAGGACACAGCTGCAGCCAGCATGGTCTTGCAGAACACAGGCTCAATGAGGACCAAAGCAGCGTCATGCAAGAGACAGAGGATTGGTGCTGTGCGTGTCAAGTGCTTTTACCTTTGTCTGCAGAACAGATAGGCAGCATGGAGGCATGAAAGAGGCACCAACCTGCTCTGAGAGCTGGCCTCAGAATCCTGCCCAGGCTCCTCCCTGATGTCTGCCTCACCCAGAGTCAACTCTCCACCATCCGCCAGCGCAGCAAACTTGTTGGGGTGCGCTAGGTCTCGGTGAAACTCCTCCTCCCGAGCCTGTTCATCAGCAGTCCTCCTTCTCTGGGCTGCTTGTGTGACCACCTTCTTTGGAGAAGGCGGTGCAAACCTATCCTCCAGTTCATCTGCAGCCTGCAAGAAAGAGATCTTCAGCCAGCAGCTTGACGGGCTATATTCCGAGAACAGCAAACAAGTGTAGACTCATGCTTTTGGAATGCAGTAAGGCATGCAATTCAGCTGAGCTCAACACTGGTGCATCGCAGATCCAGCTTACCTGCTGACTAAGAGTGGACCATCCAACTTCTCCTGCCCCGCCAACGCCGCCCAGAACCGGCTCGTCCCCCTGAACAGGCCTTCTGGCCGCTACCTTGGGCGATGCTATTCCAAGCGCATCCGCCAGATCACCCGTCCTCCTTGTCCTCAGTAGATCGCCAGGTGAGGATGATGGCGATGCCCCAGCTGAGCCTTCCCTCCCGATGTGCACCTTGGCCATATCAGGACGTGCCACCAAGGCGTCCTTGAAGCTGCCAAATTTTGACAGGGTCCGCTGTGATGTTGATGTGCCCACCGCACCTTCGGTGCCGTCAAGTGTCGGGTAGTGCTTGGGGTCAGAAGGATCCCGTACACCGCCAGAGTGCGTTCTTTTCCAGCTCAAGGGGTCCTGATCAACGACGCGTATTTTGTTTGACGTATCCATATTGAAGGACGGCTTGAAGACGAACGCTGTGAGGGGCACGGTGCTTCTTTGCCATATGAACCTCTGTTGCTGGCGTTTTGCACAGGGCACGTGCGCCTAGCATACACGTGTAACGTAATGGATAAGTCCAGGTGGCGACTCGCAGATGGGGCAATGTGGTCAGGCCCTACAGGTAGTGGCAGGGTTTCATATTCTGCCTATCGTTGTTCTGCCATGTGTGCTTGCTGTTGTGGCGTTTGAGTGATCCTTCATCATCAACATCTGCTGATCATGATCACATGCAGTTTTGTTTTGTTTTGGGCCGTGCTAATGTCCTCAAAACACTCTCAGTTTCTTTGCAAACACCTATGGGCCACTTCAAGCACGCCTGGCAAGCAATGGTGAAATTTCAGCAGCAGAGGACAGAGAGGCAGTGCAAGATCTAATGGTCAAGTGCCAACCACAGCAGGAAGTTGCAAAAATCGTGCGCAAGCCTTGAAACACCCTTGCCTTCTCCTTCATTGCAAGCTGTACAAGGTTCATGCTGCTGGGCCTTCCCTTCGAGCCCTCTCCTTTTCTACGCGCCAGAACTTGGCAATGATCTGCTGAGCAACCACTGGCGGGGCAAACCTCTTGATCATGCTGGCTCTTGCTGCCCTGCATGCCATTTGAGTAGACTTCTGCATAAATTGAGTAGACTTCCGCATCATTTGAGTAGTCTTCAGCACTGTTTGAGAAGACTTCCGCATAAATGCTGCATTGACATCATGCGTATCATGAGCTGAGAGCAGTTTGTTAATTGCAACAGGCATGCGCAATTAATGACCTGATCCTATTTGAACTTTAGCACCATCCCGAGTGCAGCTTCAATACATAGGCACTAAGCTGATCCATAGTTGTTACATCATGTCCTGGCTAGGGCACGGCTCTCTGCTTAAACTACTGACAGTTCCTGTGTTGTTTCTACGAGGCTTGTCACTGCTGTGACTTACACACATACCACCAAGTTTACACCAAAAGTTCGTCAAGCCGTCATATGTGGCCATTTACTAATTAGGCAATAGAGATATACTGATGAGGTTGCAGCAGCAGCCACTCACCTGCCCTTCTTCTGAGCTTCCTTGCGATTCTGAACCACATGGCTCATCAGCTGCTTCAGATGCTGCACACAGGGGGCTGCCCACATGTGCCCCTCAAAGGCCCCCTTGTCCTCAACCGACTCCAGCCCATCAATGGCCAGGGGGTACCCCACCTCCTCATCAAGGAATGCTGTGGGGCCGGACCAGTTTATTGCAATCACTGCAAGGCAACAACCAGAGTTCAAAAGAATTGAAAGATAGAGAATGTTCCAAGCTTGTAAGCTTCCACACTTCATACTGCTTCTGGCCTGACTTCAACAGAAGTTCAGATTTCTGCTCGCATCTCTCACAGGCGAGAGTAAGTTCGGCGCTGGTCCCTTTCTATACATGCATGCTCAGTGCAAGCCTTTTCAGAGAAGCAAGACTGGTTCTGCACCAGTCGAGCCAAATCTGGTGCATCTTTTTGTTTCTCATGTTGTAACAGCACACTGGTGACACCCACAGACTCACAGAAAGACTCTTGAAGCCACCATCAAGTGTGCCAAGCAAGGGTGCTTTTATGTTGGCATTGCATATGAGTGCTACTGATATCTGTTGGGGATGCAGAGGTGACACTGTTCAATTTTGGAACGCCTGTTTCTTTGCTTGAGCATAAAACTAGAAATGCTGGGGACTGTTTCAGGCGTTGTTACTCTGGGGACTGGGGAGCTGTCAGCGAGCATGAGGCTCACCGGGTAGACCCATACTCATGGCTTCAACACGAGGCCTCCCCCAACCCTCACCCCTGCACTCACAGAGCTAAGCTTTGGGGTCAAGTAGTACTTGACCAGTACAGTGTTCTGACTGCCCCCCCCCCCCCCGCCCTTCTCCCCGTGCCCCTTAACCCTTAACCCAGTTCAGAGAGCAAGCAGTCCTCCCTGAACTAGCTCATGTTTACATTCTACACTGCCGGTCAAGAGGGCAAGACAGTAACGCATGCTTCTGACTTGGCAGGGCCCCCATGTCAGTCACCCACCTGATCCCAGAGGCCCTGTCAAAGTCTGGTCAGGTCCAACCATCTGCAGCTGTGCATACATCTATCTTCTTGCTGTGGCATACAGTGACTGCTCCTGCTATGGTGTATATGCTCAGGGACAGCCAAGCATGCAGGCATGTGTGACAACTGGCAAGCAGCGCCATGGGAGAATATATTGAGGCAGTGTTTCATTGGCAGCACAAGGTCCATGATTCAGTTGACATTTATTCCCAATTACTGGATGATGACCAGTCCTTTAGTAAGAAGCATGCACTGTCAACCAAGCTTGCATACTCCCAAGGAGTGGTGAGAGAACGACTCACCTTGACGGCAGCACAAAGCAGTCTGCAGATGTATACAGCCGCCTCAGTCTGTCTTGAGCCATGTTCTCATCAATCACATAGACTGGCAGGCTGTCCATGTCAAGCCCGTCTGAAGCCGGCAAATGCTCTGCTGCCCATTTCCTCATGTGGTCCCCAAAGTTGCTGTCACTGTGGTATGGGCTGGTCTTCATGTACAGGGCAACATTGTCTGCTGCTGTGAAATGACCGAGGTAAGCTGCCAAGAGAACATCCCAGCCTTTGCGCAGCTCCCACTTCAAAATCTGCAGAAACAAGATTGTGGCAACGCTACACAATGCAGTGTCTGGGGTGTACAGATTCTCAGTTACTTGCCGCCTTCAAACATGATGTAACTTGTCAGATCCTCCCAGCATGATGGAGTGTCTCAGACCGGGACATATGGAAGGCTGAGGTAAGATTGATCCCCACATAGCAAAATGGCACAGAGTGACAATTGTAGTAGACCCCATTGCAGGTATGTTGTCTGTGACTTTGCAACCAGGGCTTGCAGAACCAAATGCGACTTTTTTTGCCCATAGACTTTCTGTTTCTAGCTTGTCGTGCACAGCATGCACATTTAAAGACTTGAAAGAGGCTTACAGAGAGGAAAGCCACAGTATCAGCCTCTGACCTGGCCCGCCCGAACACCAGCTTCCCCAAAGGCAGCTCCAGAGGGGTGACCCCTTTGGGGTTGAAAAAGTCCACATCCACTGGCTCCGGAACCACATGCAACCTGCGGCACACCCATGTTCAAATGAAGAAATCATGCAACATATGGGCTTTTGTGATTGTGACACACGGCAGTGCATGTTGTCACTCCTTGTTCCAATCATTCTATCCAGAATGAGTTGACTGATTAGCAGCTGAGTAGTGGTCACTCAAGCCGATAAACATCGCTTGATTCTTGAATGCTGCATGCGTGGCAAACTTCAGTGCTGTACAGATCATGCCCTGCAAGTGCATAGCCTGTCAGACCCAACTTCATATATACCATTTTCTGGATGCATGGCCTAACACCCGTATTTTGTGCATGCCTATTGAAAGGCAAGACCTGATATGCACTCTCATTGTCCCGGGTGAACCATTGCACATCATAGTTTGTTTGTGCATAGCCTGCGGAATATCCAGAGCCAACAGAATGATACAAAGATGGCTTGTCATTCAGGGTGATGAGATTCTGTGGGGCTCACTTGTCTGCCTTGACGCCAGAGTCTGCAAAGACCTGTCTATGGAACTCAGTCGGCACCCAGATCTCATCCATGGCATTGCAGCGACGCTCGCGCTCAGGACTAAGCCGGTCTGTCTCAAACATTGTGCGGCCCACCAGGAAAGCTTGACCCGGTTGCAGGTTGTTCGGTGGACAGTTGTTGGGGCTGCCCCATTCAAAGTTGGGGACAGACCAAGCCCCTGTAAGGCAAGTTGTAATACAACTGTTGTCTGTGCATGTCTGCAGACTATGCATGGTCAAGAGCTGCTGTGCAATCAGTGTACATTGTACAATCAAGGTGACCATCAGGGCTTACATGCCAGAAGGCGTGTACATGCCAAGCAGTACATATGACTACAGAAGGTTCATAACATGTCAAATTATTTGACAAGCAGCAGGTAACTGTGCTGGCACTGAGCAGCACTAACACCACTTACAGATGTACAAGATAAAACGCTGGCAAACAGTCAAGATGCTAAATATGATTGCAAATTTGCAAGGCACCAGACTTGCTTGCCTGGTTCACTATGGCAGACAATGACCAAGGGGCCTTTTGCTTTGGAAAGATGTCCTCCTTCCATGGACTTCAAATCAGACCGAGCTGCTGGTGCTAGAGCCTGATCTAGCATTCACCAAAGATTCTTTGAGGACTTGCATATTCACGTATAGGTCTGTAGGTAACGCAAGTTTGGGCATTAACGCAGGGGCTGTGCTATGCAGCACATGATGCAAATGTGTCTACACAAGGATAACATTGAGTACAAATGCTTGTCAGACTTGCAGCACTTATGCTGGCAACCAATAGAGAAATCAGAACGACCTTGGTGGACATGACCAGAAACATGTATGCAGCAACAACTTCTTGGAATAGTCTGCTGCACATTGCGGCAAGAAGCCGATGAGAAGCACAGCAAAGAGCCTACAAAGTTCACATGTCTCATCAGTGCAGTACTCACATCATATGCGTCCTTATTGAAACCATCTCCATGTTGTGCAACCCACAAGCGCTTGCGTGATAAAGCTGGTGAGTTCCACATGGCCAGCATGAAAGCCACAGCTTCTGAGCTGTACCCTCCACCGCTGTAGAATGGTGCATGCCACCAGACTGCAGGTGCGAATGATACGTCAGCAGCTCTCCAGTTGCATTGTTGAGGGAGCGCAATCCATCAACAAACACTGCCTTACTTGTTGCTGGCAGCAGCTGGTCTTTTCCTGCTGCATAGGCTTCGTCTGACACTAAATCCTGCACATAACATGTTGGCATTTCTCCACCTTAAAGGAAGGTTGCAACACTGGCAACAGAGCTTCTGACCTGTCCAATGCTGCTTGCTTGCCAGATAGTGATCAGAAGTGTTGCAGAGATAAAAATTCCCAGCATCAGCATCAGCGACCATGACATGATGCCGAGTGTTTGATCAGTCGACGAAGGCCTGGTGCTTCAGCTGAGACAGCTTGCTAGGTCAGCAACTAAAGCATTTCTGTCGTGTTGTCACCTGAATACGCTAGCTCTGAATCGCAAAATAGACTGAAGCGCTGCGTGTTGTCACATGCAGACACGCAAGACGGAGCAGCACAAGCATATACTAGATCTCGGGGATAAGAACTTAAGGAACATGGCTCGCCTTGTCTGCTGTACGCATTGGCGATGAGTGCCATAGCCTCGAATACACTATGCAATTGAAAGTCCTGGAGAGCGGTGTCAATGGCTGAGCAAAGGCCGAGACGCTGACTTGTATGACTCATGGTGACCTAGCCTAGTCAAGCCTATTCAAGCCTAGTCAATCAACGATGCATTTGAGGTCAGTCCTAGGTAGATACATGTTTTACATTAGCTTGTAATCTTCTTCTTCTTTCCTCTTATGTAGCCAGTCAGGGCAGATATGTACAGATATCTTCCTGTCAGGCATGCTAATCAGCATTAGCTACAATGACTGAACAAGTGACTGCTGATGATGGCTGCATTGCATGAAGGCTTATATATATGTACATACGGTATATACAATTAAGTACCTTGCTGACTACTGACTCTGGGCCATGTCGCCAGGAAGTCATACTTCGGTTTCACGTGACTCTACAGTTGCTGTGAAAGCCTTTGCATGATCAGTCGAAGATCATGCTCATGTAAGTTGTGGCTTCAAAACCCTATCACTTGTATGGGTTCCCGGGCAGCAGTTAGTACCTGACAGGTAGCGCTGGGAGGATACTAAAAGATTTTACTCAAGGCAGTGTGCAGTGTACCTCTGAGTCACATTCAATGATGTGTGTACCTGAATCTAAATTGAAATGGACGATTCGGGTTTGAAAAGAGCTTCTTTCTTTGACCTGGAATTCTTCGAAGGACTAGATCAAGCTTGGCAAAAGGTCTTTCGCAAGCTTTCTCTACCAGATCAGCGGAGAGCCGAAGCGCCGGAGCTTTGCTGGCATGGAGCTGCATCCCGACATCTATTTTTCTGAGACCGAGTTCGAGCAGGCTGGACTGCTGCACGACAACGACAGCTGCACTGTTGCGTCTTCCTCCGGACTCGGTGGCTTTGATATCAGCAGATATCAGCAACAGCAACATCATGACACCCTGTATTCACTGCCTATAAGCTCTTGTGGGCTGGCCGACAGGCTGCAGACTCTGTCTAAATGCTGGCAAGCGCACTGGCCGGGACAAGCGCCTAGCCCGAGCTTGCCAAAGGGTGAAGTAACAGAGCTCAGCAGTCTTGCTGAGGACGTAACAATGCAGATCCCTCCTGTGCCAGAAGAAAGCCTACAGCGCACACTTTTAGTGGCTCACGTTGAGCAACCTAGGAGTATGCCTGTTGGTTTGACAGCTGATGCCATCCGTAAGCAAGCTAACCGTGACCATCAGAAGAGGTTTCGTATGCGTCAAAAGGTGACATCTGATACAGATGTGCTATGCTGTGCAGGATATATATATTATGGACTCGTCGCCTTGAACTTGCCAGGATTGCGTGCATTCCATGTGTCAAGTCGAGATCTGGACAGAGGGCATCTGTATGTTCCACTGATGCAAAGAAAAGACAAGAAAAGAATAGAAAAGTCGAGAAAGGAAAGTTCGAGTAAAGAAAAGTCGAGAAAAGACACAAAAAGGCAGAGAATACGGTAGCAAAAGGTGTGCTTTTGGGGGAGGCAATGGGAGCCTCAAAACAGCCCAAAGTTGTCCCAAAACAACTTGACTGGGGTCCCTACTGCCCTGAGACAACAGTTGTGCATGATACTGCAGGCACGGTCAGAGGCGATGCAAAAACAGCTAGAATCAACTCTGCTTCAGCTGCAAGAACTGAAGCTGCAGAAGCTGGAGCTTGAACAACAACTTCATTGCAGGACGCAAGCCACCTCTGCGCCACTTGTGGCAATGGAGTCAAATCCTCTCCTGTGGTGTTATTTGTACGGGATAGCACATGACAGGCCATGCTTTTGATGAGCCCACATATTCTCACACATCACAGACATAGCGTGCAAATGTATTGTTGCACACTTTGCGTAATTGTACGAGCTGTAGTATGCATAGTACTGCAGCAAGCCGGACGTCAATAATCATTGCATCTGTTTGCAACAAACATCTCCAGCCATTTGAGAATTGGCCCGCATTTCATCATGTCTTTCATGCTATGTACATCCTCTGTGTTGGTGCTTTGTGTTCATGCAATACATCTATGCTAAAACCTTTACATCATGGTTTCAGCAACCTGTGGAACATTCATGAATCGTACATGTGTTGGCGCCAGCACTTTGCTTGTGATGTTTGAGAAAAGAAAAGACTATGCCTTCCGGCGTCAATTTACTCCGCCGCGGATTTAAAATGGCCCATTTTAAATCCGCAGCGGAGTAAAGAGAATCCAAGTATAATACCGGGCTGCCCATGATTGTGATGTTTGACAATCTTGCTTGCAGAGTGAGCAGCGTGGCAGACAGGCAGACCATGTTTCCCCTGAATTGAGCTCCTTGCCACCTTTGACCACCTCCGTCACAGGCAACAGCAGCCTGCTGACTATTGAAGACCTCATCAGCATGCCAGTTCAGCAGTTTGAGGAGCTGTGGCAGGTGGGTGCCACTGCTCAAGCCCTTTGTGCAGTTGCAACTATACAGAATCAGCGATGACATGCAGTGCTTTGACCAGCAACTGTTCTGTCGATGCCGCTCACATAAGCTGACACAGCTGGGCTTTGCATTGCCTCTATCAATCTGGTAGCCAATGTTGCTGATCATGTCCAGCAATAAGTTACAGGCGTCTCAGCTGATTGTTTGCCGGGTATCTACCAGGCGTGCCTACGTCCTAGTTCTGTGAGCTCCTATGCGATAAAATCAGACTGTCAACTGCGCTCAAGGACCGTGTGTTGAAAACTTGTCAAAGGTTAGTAGCGATTGACCAACGTGCAAATTCAAGTCTAGCTGTAGCATTGTATACTTGGTACTGTCTCGGTATGCCTTTGATGTGCTGCAGTATGATGCAGTTAACACACTTCCCTTTTTGCGCGCATGCTGCCAAGCCTGATCTGCTGTCTAGAGTATTGACTGTTGCAGGATTACTTGAGTGTATTGAAGCGTTGCCTCAATCAGCATCATCAGACGGGCTCTTCTGACTACCAATTTGAGACTAGACTGCATCAGCTGACCTTTGAAGCATTCATGTTGGCAGAAGAGGTCTTCAAGCAGAGAGCGCGTGTTTACGACTCCAAGGCAATGACGCTGTGATGATGTCGGCACAGCTCAACACCAGATGCTGTGCATGCTCAAGTACTGGTAGGCCACTGTCATTGATTTGTGTCAGCAACACATGGCAGAGGCAGCTAAACATTGCTGACACATGCACATGATACAGATACACAGAGTGTGCCAAGTCTTGCATGGCTATCACAAAAAATGATTTGCACAGCATTGGGTGGCGTAACATCACATTATTCTATGCCAAAATGCGTTGCACTGCGTTATGTTGCAATACACTGCATTGCACCTCACACCATTGCTTACGCTGCATGGTAGTGTCATGCGCAGCAGCAAGGACAAGTGTATCAGTAGCCACCATGGTCGTTCTGCATTGTCACCCTTGATGTTGGGGCTGATGGCGTTGTCATGCAGCATATGTATCCTATTGCAGATGGCACCCATGGCAGATCACCATTTGCTTATGGTCTACAGGATCTGTTGAAGTTGTCAGACAAGCAAATCCAAGATCTCATGTACATCCGACGGGTTTCTTACACCAAGCGCCACTTTTTGAGCTTGCAGCGCGAAGCTGTTGCAGCCAACATACTTGAGGCTAGTCCAACTCCTGTTGTCAACGTGACAAAGATAGCAGCTTCTTCAGTGCAGTCAGAACAGCAAGCTCAAGATGAGCATGATGTGATACTGAGAGTGAAATGGGCAATCCAGTGTGGGGTACGTTGTCAATCAAGATGTCACAAGCTGCCCAGGATCATGTTTGGAGCTGTCACATGACTGTTTGCTTCTATGCATGCTTGTTCAACCCACTATGCATGATGACCACTGACAGTTGTCAACCTACAGACAAGCTCTTTGTTGGCCTGGAGGCATGGCAGACCAGGCAAACAGCCCTGAACAAGCATGGCTCATTGGTCCATTCATCTTGTGCTCTGACGTAGCTATGGCAATACCACATACTAGTGACGATGTGTTGTTGCTGCAATGCAGGTATTGAATGTGAGGCAGGCTGCGCGTTGGTTCACACAGATTGACGGTTGCCATAAGCAAGCTGAGCTCTTTGACTTCATTGCTGCACAGAATGGCTTCCCCAGCCGCAAAGAGGTGTCTGCCAACATTGATGAATCCACATTTGGAAAAGATTGGAAGTTATTTCAGCAGTATACAGACAAAATCAACCCAAGCATTTCATGGCCCGCCGAGTATGTGCCAATCGACCAGCACCAGCATCCTGCAAAAGTCATGCAGCTGACACTCTACTAGCATAGGTATGACAAATGACTTGACAACATTGCTTGAACGTACCCTTGATCCTGAACCCTAGACGTCCTGCCGGTCGACCCAACTTGTCCAAAATACTTTGACATCTATTTTGCATACAGGTTTGGACCAGGGTTGCAGCCTACATAATATTCAATACATAACAGTTTAGGCGTAATGCATAGTGTTTTGCAGCATTGGCAGTAAACTGGGTAGAAGTGCGCTAACTTCACACTTGCCAAATTTTACAGTGTTGGCACACAACACAAACAAGATGTGTACACGGTATTGTTACATGCCAGTACTGTGTGACATGTCTCTACCGTGTCGTATATATATTTGCATGTCGGTGCTGTGTCAGACGTCAGTAATGTGTTGATTGACTAGTCAACTAGCAGAGCAATAACTATAGCTTTCATCTACCTCTCATTTAGCAATTAATTCTGCGGTTCAGTTCCTACAGCCACAGCTTAAAGATTGCATTTATGCTTGTTTTGAATTGCAAAGATGCGCAGCCTGCGCCGGCCGCTAATGCCTACATGACTCGAGCCTCGCCTTCCATTGCAGACCAACAACTGACGTGATAAAGAACATGCATTGAATCATATTGCGACTTTGGCGCCACCCGCGTTAATTTAATTCGGTTGAGTTGTCTCGGAGTGGGCGGAGCCCACGGAGAGCGACTCCATCCGAATCATTTACGCGGGGGGCGCATCGGTGACCAAAACCGCAAAAATGCAAAAAACCGCTAAAACCCTAACCACTACAACCTATCAAACAACGCTAACAAAATTGAGAGTTTGAAAACTTCTAGGGTTTTGGAAAACCCTAACCGATCAGAAATAACGCTTTGCGCTGAAAACATTGTGTAATGTTTTCAGCGCCTTCACGCACAACTCGCTGCGATTCAGCGCGATGGACCAGCCATCGACGTCTGGGCAACCAGTGCCTGGTGCCGACAACGCACAATAGTCTCGCGCAGGCTCCCGTTGCAAGATCCTACTGTCTTTTCTAGCTGATGCATACTGTGTATTCCTTTAGCAGAGCCTTCGCGCAGCGCTCAGCGCATTGCTTCACTACGGCCCAGTCAATGACGTTTGGGTAGATTTATTCTGGTGCTGGCAACGTCCCTGAGCCTCGCACAGGATTTCCGTCGCGAGATCCCTCGATCTTGACTGGTTGCAGAAAAGCTGTGAACAAGCTGAGCCAACTATGGTGCCTACTTGTGCCAGCGCAGGCTTATCCAGCACAATGTCAGGCTTGAGAGCAGCGCACAAGAGTGGCCGCTTCAGCATAAGCTGTTTTTTTAGGCTTGTCTCTCAGGATGCTTTGCATTCCCCAAAAGACCAACAGAACAGTCTACACGTAGATGCATGCTAGCCCGCAGCGCTTCAATACTGCACCAGACCTTTCCCATTGTCTGCTGTATGTCTGTAGTCTGAAGGATTGCAAGGGAGCTTGGATAGGAAATTTAGCTTGACTGAAGCGCCTGCGCTTTGCTATGCAGGTTGCTAACAAAGGCAACCAAACCTGTACTCAGCTGAAGGGCAGCAATGCACGGCTAGGAGAGGCTGTTGCAAGAAGACACAATCAGCGTAGTAGCAAAGATCTGTGTGGAGGCTCATGGGCTGGTCTGCCACCAAAAACAAGCGGCATTACTGTTGCAAGGCTGGATACCTTATTGCAGCGTAGCCTGGCGCAATGCTTTTCACTCAGCGCTTGCCTTGAACATAACAATACATACTTGTCACGCATGCTGCCAACCACCTGCAGCTTGGGCCTTGCTTGTGCTATTTTACAGCCAGTACTTGACTCTAATCCCCCAAGACCTGACATGGCCTGACATCAATTTAGGCGACAGTCCAGGAAATTTGGGTTGATCATTTTACATATGTACAAGCAAGGCCTCTAACAAGCAAGGCCTCTGTAAGTTAACTGAATTTATTAGGTGCTTACCTACCATATCACTAGGCATTCTCTAGTACGCAAATATTTGCCTAATGTACTAGTACTCGTCATGAAATTGTCTGGAATGTAAACACGAACCTTGGGTAAGCTTGTGACTAACATCGCGCAATGGCAAAACGCTCGACAAAAACAAAGCTTGCGCATCGTCCCTGCCAAGAAAGCTGTGTCTCGTCATTGACAGCGTGTCCATGATGTGCTTGCTTTCACATTGCCACAAGACAGCGCTTCGAAAATCGAACTGGGTGTTCACCTTCGACAAACAAATGTGTCGTGCTGACACATCCTGACGTAGGGTCTCGTGCTGCTTGTACTGTCTAAATTGACTGCTCAGGCGGCTTGCTGACAACGTGATCTTTCCAGAGTGCTGCAGCGACGTATCTCGTAGACTACCGTCACGACGCAACTGTGTGAGTGATCGAGGGTTGCACTGCGCCATAGGCGAGCTTGGGCGGTTACGCACTGCAAGGCCTGCTGCAAGGCTCCCATCAGCCAAGAAAACGTCAACTGTGTTGAACAGTCTCACCTGTCACGAGCTTACCGCTCGCAACCTTATGCCATATACACCTGCTCTTGAGTCGACATCCACTAGCTGATATCCAGTCTGCTCAGAAAACATCAGACACTGTCTGTCCACCCTGATGAAAGTGCTGAAGAGGTGGGCTCCAGCCACTTTTGTGTTACTGTTGCTCCAGCAGCTACCAGAGCCATGTGAGGGGCAGACCCTACCCGCAAGTCAATCCCTGTCAGGCTGTGAAACGGAAGTGCTAACAGGTACCTCATCAGACTCTGGATGTCATTGTCATCCTGCCTGTCTGTCTGAATGTATGACATGGTGTCAAGACATAAGCTCATATCAGCATTCCACACTCAAGGCATTGCTCTGTGCTCTCAGCCTTGAGTGAACAATGACCAATTTATTGGTTGCCTAACTACGCAGATCTGTGCTTTCGCAGTGCTGATGCAGTCATTGATCCCCAACCTGCGCCACACAGTGGGGACTGCATTGATGTCAACATCACAATGCCTGCACCTTCGACCTGCATTAGGACAGTACTGGTGTTGTTTTTAGGACTGGGTGAGCAGGCGGCATACAGCAGCACAGGCTACAGCCTCAGCATAGTCTGGCAGCCAGACTACAACATCTACTGGAACTCCCTTGGATGCCTGGATTCTCTCGTGTCTCTCAACATCAATGGCACACTGCCAAATCTACCCGCTGCATGGGCCGAGAACAGCAGCTTCCCCTTGTTACAGGTACAATGTCTTTGGCTTTAGAGTTCAATGCAAGTGAGGACCTTTTTGTCAATGCATTGACGCAGGTACTGTGTGAGATGAATTGCCTGGTCTGGCCATGTTTGAGATACCATTTGACTTGTCAACATGCTCTGATGGCAGTGATGCAGGCTACAAGGTCTCTGCCCTGCCCTTGGAGCCCCATGTGCCACCCCCCACCTGTTACATGGGGTCAGCATGCAGCATCAGACAGATCATATAAGTCAGTTTGCCTTACTGATACTTTTCAGTCCATATAACTTAATGTGCCTTGCTGGTACTTACTCAAGAAAGTGTGTCATGCTGCAGAGTCTGGACCTGTCACAAAGCACTCTACAGGGGTCCCTCCCTCCTGAGTGGGGTCAGCCTCAAGCCTTCCCCAGCCTCATGATCCTGAACGCCAGCTTCACACAGCTCACAGGGCCATTGCCCTCAGCTTGGGGCAGCCCTGATGCCTTTTTGAAACTCACAAATCTGTCAGTGGTACACACTGACATCACAGGGGGGCTGCCTGACAGCTGGGCTACCCTGGGGGCTTGGCCGCAGCTCGTAGCTCTGCAAGTAGATCAGACTCACATCTCAGGTTAGTCGTCACCCTTGTCACATTTGACTTGTCACAAAGCATGTCACATTTGTCATCAGGTTTTGCGCATCAACATTTCCACGCCTACAACTTTTGTGTTTGAGAAAGCTTCTCATGCACAGAACAGCTATCAAAGCTCAGCTGCAATGCTTGCAAGCAAATGCATGTGGGGTTGACATCAGGGCTGAACTAATTACACTGCATCTTGATTGTATCACTGAGGTTTTATTGCGACTACTGACGCTCTAAGGCTTTGATACGTGTGCATTGTGTGCAGGGAGCCTACCAGCTTCTTGGGAGAGCTCCACTGCTTGGCAAAAACTGGTCAACCTGGAAGTTCTGGAGACCAATCTGTCAGGTACAGGCCTTTGCCATGCGGCCACAACAATGCGTGCTGCATGACCAGCATCCATGAAGGTGTTGAGTGCTGCCTCACCATTTGTTATGTGCCATGTGCGCTGCGTTATGAGTCAGGATTCATGTGCCATGCATCATGCATCATGCACCACACATTGCCATCAATGTTGCTACTGTATGTTGCACACAACTGCACAGTGAGACAAGACTCAGCGCGACGCAGATTTGTTCACCATGCAAAACTCAGGAAAACATTACCAGTGTCACCTGCATCGCACAGCATCATAGAGCCTGCGTGCATTCATGTAGCAGAGGCCTGAGGACTGTGCAAACCTGCTGCAGAAGTGCTTGGCTGACATGTGTAAGACCCACGTCACCACTCTTGACAGACACACTTTGCTGGCTTCTGAGCTTGCTGCATTGCATGCAGGGAGTTTGCCTGCCAGTTGGGGCTCGCCTGGTGCCTTTCCTGCTCTTCAGTACATGGGCTTGGCTGGTAACAACTTGACTGGATCCTTGCCTGACAGCTGGGCAGCTCCAGGTGAACCCCCTTTTGCTCTGCAAGTAAAGCCCCTTTTGCTTTGCAGATCTGTTCAACTTTGTCAAACCATTATGTCTGCACCTTGTGATGGTGCTTGCAAAGCAGTGGGCCATGGTGTGGCGTGGCTGCACTTGCTGTTCAGCTTGCTTACATTACATACCCTGAGTAGGTGAGCGGGGCTGGTCTCCATAGGTCACCAAAGCTGGTGGTTTGCAGACCACTTGTCAATGGCTGCCAAGGCCAAATGATGAATCCATTTCGATTCTGTGCTGCATGCTGTGATCTGGATGCAGCATTATGACATCCTTGATCTTATAGCTTTCCACTGAGAAAGTCAGGCATGCATGCTGAAAGCCATTATCCTTTTTGCAGGCTCTTTCCCAGACTTGAGCCTTTTGGACCTGTCAGGGACATTAGTCAGCGGCACCATCCCAGCTGCCTGGGGAGCTGCTTCTGCCTTCCCTTCCCTCCTCTTCCTCTACCTCAACCACACTCAGCTTGCTGGCAGCCTTCCCGCCTTCAACAACCCACAGCTTTCCCTCCTAATTGCCAGCAACTCCAGCTTCAGCGGGAGCCTAGACGCCTTTTGGGGCAGCGCAGCGCCGCTGATGGCATCGCTTTTGGCGGGAAACAACATCTCAGGGGATTTGCCGGGAAACGCATCTGGTCTGCCTAATCTGGCATTCCTGGACGTCAGCAGCAATCAAGTTCAGGGATGAGTGCCTGACTCATGGTTGAGCCAAGGCAAACTGCTGTCACATGTCATAGGTTTGAACGTAGGCCAGGCTTGGTGGGCTGCAGCCCAGCATGATTCAAATTGGGTCTCAGACTTGTGCCTTCAGCCGCAGCTGTACAAGGCAGATGTGCAAAGTCAGCCGCTGTCACAGGTCCAGAACCTGCTGGGGGCAATCTTCAGCACGCCAGGTTTCCAAGGCGCTGTTGGTGACAGATATGCCGCCACATCTGCTTCATTTGAAGACTTCTACACCCAGCTCAGCACAATCAAGCAGATCTGCTCCAATGATGACGCGCCAAAAGTGCTGCTGATCATGTGGCTGTCATTCGCCGCTGCTACATCACTGCTGTTTGTACTGTATGAGGGGTTCAGAGTCCACAGACGCACCAAGGCCGCAGCACAGCAGGCACAGCAGGCAAAGCAGGCGTCATCATCGGCTTCCCGGCAGTTTCCACCAGTGGTGAGGTCAGTCAGTCAGGGGGCAAGAGTGTTGAATGAGGGCTTCTGGGGCCTGGCAGAGCTCACAATGTACTACTATGACCTCATCTCTGCTATCATTGTGCTGAGTCAGGTCTGGGGACAATGGCCAGGGTATGTCCTATTTGCCATATTCCTGGTCCATTTTGCCTTGACAGGAGCAATTGTGTTGTATCATGGGCTGAAGGTGTATCTTGGCACATGGCAAAGTCCGCCAAGTCATGGAGCCAAATTTGCAGGGACAATTTTGGCTTCAGTGGTGTTGAGCCCCATCATGATTCCTGCTGTGTGGCTCTTGGACATGATTGTGCTTTACACAGAGTTGCGGCACTTCTTCGTCAAGCATGTGTTTGCGCATTGCTGCAAGCACAGGCAGGCAAACATGTTCACAAGATGGCCATCAAGGAATGGAAAGGATTGGTCAGTGTTAACTTTCCTGAGGCTGAATTGGCTCGATCTGGAATACTATGAGAGCATGCATACTTTAGTGGCTGCTTTTTATCAAACAGTCCCCACAATTGTGTTGAACTCAATCATTTTCCGCCTGGGCAACAAACCCAGCCATGGCGAGTTTTTCTCCAGATCTCTGTTTGTCAGCTGCATGATTGCTGCCTATTTATCGATGTTCAAGACTCTGATCACCATCTTTTGGCATGCATATTTCAAGGGCCCCCATGCGTTTTGGTACACTGGTCAGGTTATGGTTGGTAGGTACATCATCAGGCAGCAGAATCTCACAGGGCCTGGTAGCATCTCTTCTGGGACATTACAGCTGAATGCCCCAAGTTTCAAGGCTGCGCAGCTGCATGCGCCTAAAGGACCAGTCAGGAGTAGTAGTGCCCAGATGATGCTTCATCAAGGCTCTGCCAGATCCTCACTAGATGATCCAACTAATTCCTCCTCAGATCCTCGCCATCTGCAAGGGTCTCCATCACATGGTTCCACAATGCGACGTGATTTGTGTTCAAGCTCTTTTCACTCGCAAGGCTTTCCAGTACATGATCCAAGCCAGTTGAAATCCGGCCTTTGGGAACCTGCAGCTGGCTTAGCCAGTCAGGGACATTTACCTAGCCAGAGCAACAGGAATTTGCAACAGTCACCTAGCGTAGACAGCTATGGTGAAGAGGTGATTCGTTGGGACGAGCTGCGATAAGCTGTTTACGTGATGGTTCAATTCAAATGTGTGAGTACTTGACACTATTCAGTCAAGCTGCATCGTGTTTTTCAGCTTTAGCAACAGACACTCCTTTTTACTTGCTTGGTTCTGAAGCAGACTGAATCACATACCTATTTATGAGTGTCTTTGATCAGTATACTACGTAGCTTTGTAGTACACATGTGTTTGACCACTTTGTTAGTGCTGGTTGTTTTTCGTATTGGTGTTGGTATCTCAGAAGAGTCTTGTTGCACTCCTTTGGCTCATATCAACTTGCATGTTTAAGCACAACGTGTTTCAGCAATGTTTCAATTTGATTTTGAGTGACAACAAAGAAAAATTTGCGGTCTTCGAAGAATTCTAAATGTACCTGCTCATGACTTGAAATGCACTGTCTCCCAACAAACTGGATGTCATAGGTTGCATGTTTTGTAGCAAGACGTTTTGTTGCAGCGCCAGCATCAATCAAGTCGATCTTGTCGGGTAGCAGAGTTGAGCTTGAAATTCTGCTCCGTCTCCTGTTGGCTTACAGCGGCCCTGAGGCGGGGATGTAATATGTTAGGGTGATGTGCAAGTCACATGCAACGACTCGTGAAGTGTCATGCTCCTTCAGCTGCCATCCACTGCCGGGTTGGCTACCGAATTGCAAACGCCTTCCGTGATCAGGTGGCTAATTTAGTCAGTTCAATTGTAGTCAAGCTTTACTGTAAGTAGCACCCTCTTTTCTGTCGCCTTCCGCACGATTAGTTGACTCTAAGCGGTCGGCAGAGATGTAGGCCTTTGACTCGGTGGGAGGCGCGTTCAGTATATCAGCAGTCGCAGCACGATGGAGCTACAGCAGTCTGTGTGGGACTTTTCGACTCCCAGCATGGAGCAGATCGATCTCCAAAGTCTGTCTTCATCTGATGACAATGATGTGCAAAGGGCCCTTGACTTGTTTGATCTACCGAAGGCTCCAAGTTTGTTGAACTGTGACGCTGATAATGTCAGCCTCGACAGCTTCAGGCCTCGTTCAAGTGACGACACCACAGAAACCGACAAGCCCTCGCGACGGGTCCGCCGAGACGCCTCACTTGAACAGAAGCAGGCCAGCAATCGCGAGCATCAGAGACGCTTCCGGATGCGTACCAAGGTAACAGCAGTCCGGTGGCACTTGCTGTGGCTATCAGAGATGTGCCCCACAGGACAAGCTAAGCACCCCAATCAGCTTTCAGCTAAACGTGCAATATATGAATTTGAGACACCTGGGTTTTCTGGCAGGCACGCTCACAAGCAATAGAAGCACAGCTTGCAAGCACTACTGCAGAGCTGCAAACGCTCAAATCACGACACCAGCAGCTAGAAACTATGCTTGCAAGAGCCTCGCAGCCAAACCAGGGCGCTTTGGCACATATGCCAGCTTCTGAGGTGCTGCCTCGTTCACAAGCACAACAAGTGTTGCCACAGTAGATCATGCAAACTGCTTCTGCATATTTGTCCTTACAAGCTGTATCATCCCTCCCAGAAAAGTGTGTGATGATACAAGCTGACGGTGACGCAAGCTGTTGATAACACAAGCTGTTGCCTCACAGACAAATGGGTCTACCCAGAGTCATTTCAGGTGCAAAGACTTGGATTTGAGCCCTTTGCTGAGCGTCTCCATCCAAGGCAAAACAGCGCACCTGACAGCCGAGGAAGTGAAGCTGATGCCTCCGCGACAGTTCTCAGCGCTCTGGACGGTAAGCTACACTCTGCCTTGTTGCTACATTCAGTGTGACTGACCTTGTGTGACACTATCAGCTGTGCATGACCACCTTTTTCAAGTGCAATTCAAGCATATGAAGCTTCTGATCCAGTAGAATGTGATCTGCTTTTCCTCCATGAGCTGCAACTGAAATGACGGCGGACAATGTTCACTTTGGAGCAAAGCTTTCCACTGCTGCTTGCCTGCATCATGGTTCCTGCAGAAGAGCACGACAAGGTGCATCTGTGAATCGTGTTAACTTATACAGACATTGTACAGTGAATGACACACCATCTGCAGACCTGGTTGTCGCAAGCTTTGAAGTAGTCTGTAAGAGCTCTTGCAGTCTTTTGAGGGCAGGTTCTGTGTTGCTGCATGCAGGCATACATCCATGAGCTGGGGCAGTGCTTGCTTCAGCTGGACGACGACAAAGCTGGCTATGTCGCAGAGCGAATGATGACCTTGTCTGTAGAGGGAATGCGCCTCATTGGTCGCAGGCTGCTCTGTAACCCCGCAGCTCACAAAGCTCTGATTACCAACAGCTTATCTCAGGGTGAACACACACTGTTGCGCCTGGATGCCAGGTTCTATACCAAGCTGCTGGTAAGACAGCTTTCTGGAGTGACTGCGTCATGATCTGTTACACCCACAATGCATTCCTGATGAATGAGAGCTGTTGCATAATGTGGTCCTGCGTGGTGTTTTACGCCCAGGGCCATGACCTGCCCTGCTCAGCCCTGCCCCTGCTGTGTAGTGAGATCAGTAGAGTCCTCTGCCAAGATTGTAAAGAGGGTGTTCATGATGACTTGTTGCCATACATTGTATTGCATTGCCCTGCCCTCTGCCCCGCCCCGCCCCTGCCTTGCCCCTGCCCTGCTCTGCCCTGCCCTGCCCTGCCCTGCCCTGCCCTGCCCTGCCCTGCCCT
>JAABUK010000590.1_pt1 | contig 74603 bp, 108 predicted proteins | sample 5559141 | NCBI WGS metagenome assembly JAABUK01 (sample SAMN10711869, study PRJNA513367) | rock metagenome | isolation source: Antarctica rocks | place: Antarctica: Victoria Land, Pudding Butte nord | collected 2016-01-03
GTAGCCTACAAACAGCACAGCACAGCATAGCACGGCATAGCACAGCATAGCATAGCAGTACACTCTCAAAAGCATGAGCTGTGTACCATGCATGCATGTTGTGTGCTGGAAGAGCATAGGCTTCACAAGTCTGCTGTTATGGCCCAAGAGTGTAAGTGTGATAGTGACTGCCAAGCTGCAACACACTGCATCCATTGAAAACGCGCACAGATGCCATCATGTCACACATGTGTCCTAAGATAGGCTGTCAGTATGTCTGAGCAATACTTGAAGGGACCTGTGATACAATCCGTGATCTGCACCGTGAAACAGGTGATGTATTTCAACTGGTCAGCATATACATCATAAGTAGCTGCCATGCGGTGTACTCATTATGTAGTTGTTATGTGTAAGACACACTATGGTGGTGACACAAAAGCAATAGAGGTTTCCTGAAGGTCTAAAACCTTAACACCTGGTAAATCGATGTCAAATTATGTCTGCAGGGTGACTTTTCATGATTTGCACTCAGTACCATGATACGATACCATGACGGTACAGTATGTGTCGTATGTTGTTGCATTACCTGAGAGGCGAGCCTCAGCAGGTCTGTTGCCCCCCACAAGATTGCCCACTCTGATTGTGGCGGCTGTGGACATGCCAAAAGGGAAGCTCATGTAGATAGCCACACAGCAAGTCAGCAGCAGAGCATGTGCATCCACTTGTGACTCACCTGCACACATTCATTAGTCACTCATTAGTCCTTAGTTACATTAGTCATTCATTGCATGCATGGCTTCCTGTGTGGTGAAGTGTGCTCAATACTGAGTAGCTGGAGCCTATGTCCTATCTATATAGCTGAGTTGCAGGCCTGAGGAGACACAGCCACGTCAGTGATCAGCAGATGCTTTGACACAGGGTAGAACATGGCTGTTGCGGTAAGTGGCTGCAGGTATCAAAATGGGGCGCCATGAGTGTGATTAATTGGACAAAACAACTGATTTAGTCGCAAATTAATGACAAACTGCTGCTGAAGGGAGCTGAAGCCAGGCATGTGCTGACATGAAAACAGGATTCTATACAGGCAATTATATGGCACGCTACATATCTGACCGTAGGGCAAGACCTGTCTGTGAAAAGAGCATGAAACAAGGGTCAAACACACAGACAAGACATAAAGCCTAAGCGGGTTTTTAGGTAAAAGGGTCCAGGTTTGGGGTCAGCAGCACAGGATCAACAGAGTGACACACAGCAGAGACAAAGCAAAGCAGCATCAGCAACCGTGCTGATGCCTTGTGATTGAGGCACATTGCAGGCCATGCATTTGACATCCAAAGATGTGTTACCAAGCACATTGCAGGCCATGCATTTGACATCCAGAGATGTATGTGTTACCAAGCACGCTAGCCATGACAGTGGTGACATCAAAGCTGGCAGCATCAGCAGCCATCATCACCCCCCCAGGCAGACCCAGAACCAGGAATCTGGCCAGCACACTTGGGGTCACCCCACGCTGGATGGCATGCATCACTGTGGAGCGCGTCACTTGAGGCTTTGCTTGTCCCTGCAGTCAAGAATGCTCCAAAACATCTTCACAGTGTAGAGACGCGTTTTGACTGTCCCCAGACATTTCTGAGTTTAGTTTTCCAGTGTAGGGATGACGTTTCTGAATTAAATTCCACATTCCGGGATTGAAAAGATCTGCCTATTATCATTGATCTCAACAGTAGTCACCCATTGTCATTATGCTCAGGAGTTTCAATCAGACCTAGAGGTATGCCTAGGATTAAGATGACAATGAGAAGGGCAACTCAATACCATTTGCATACATTCAAGCTCGTCTGCTTGTAGCTTGACCAGGTCACTTTTGGCAGCTGGGGGAAGTTTTGAAAGACAGGTGGAGCTGGTGCACATGAGCGCCAGGTTGAAAGCCAGGTTGAAAGCCAGGGTAAGAGTGACAAACAGGTCAAGAGTGACGAACAGGTCAAGAGTGACGAACAGGTCAAGAGTGACGAACAGCTTGAGAGTGACACACAGGTTAAGAGTGACACACAGGTGGGTAACGCCACCAACTTGTACAAGCAGCAGATACAACTCAGCATCTTTGTGACACACCAACAAGATAAACAACACACTGTGCTGCTATGGACACCAAGGGGAAAAAAACAGTGAGAGCAGTACAGCAGTGAAAGTTGGTGACAGATGAGGTGGCCTGTCAGGTCTACATTCTGCATGCAATTTCGCAGACAAGACACTTTTGCCATGAGATGTACCTGAGTCTTTTGTGAGACTTGGGGTTTGGTAGATCCAGCAAACTTGATCAGCCAGGCTGTGTAACCTGCATAGCATTGTCTAAATGGGTATATACTAAAGGATATATCAGCAGTCCTTTTGGGTGGCCTCATACGAAGCCACTGAATTTTGCTTTGCTACATGTAAGTGGCAATTCTGGGCAGCACAAGCATAATGATCAGCAATCTGTTGCTCAGTGACAAATCATCATTCAGTCATACAGCAGAACAGAGTATGCATTGCTATGCGTATAGGATGCAAATGGGTTATAAAAAGCTGTGCAGGTAGCGTGCAGTGTGTGGTAAATGGGGAGGGCAGGGGGGGGGGGAGGGGGTTGAAGGGCGAGCTCACCACACAGCAACAGCAGAAGAAGTATACGAGCCACGGAAGTTGCAAGCGCAGCTCCCCAGAAGTCGTAGTACTTGATGAGTATCATGTTGATGGGTATGTTTGCTGCCGCTGTGGCGAATGTCATGATGGCGGGACCCCAAACATGGTTCTGGACTTGCATTGCCTGCAGTGTCAAGTCATGACATGCAGTTGCTGTTCATGGCGCAATCTTAACGTCAGCAAATTCTGTCTAGTCTTTCTGTATCACAAGCTTTAATCACAAGCTTCATCACATGCATTGACAAATGTAGAGATTATGTGGATTCGGTTGTTGCTGCAAAGAGAACCAATTGCCTCAACGATGTTTCTTGACTCAATGGAGCGGTTTCAAGGAAGAATGACGCAAAAAGATGAACAGCATCTAGCAATGATGGGTTAAGTTTTGATGTATCACTTTCTGTGCAACTTCGTTTTATCATTCATCTATCTCTTTCTGTCTACACACATTCCCTTCAAGCCTGTGTCAGACACATTATAATGACAGACAGCTGTTTTGCACTAGCGCTAGTATTTTTGTCGATCAAAGGTACAGGATGGAAACTAATAATCTATTGTCACCTAAGTGACACATGCTCGGTGAATGCAAGCACAAATGCAAAGTACAGGCACAACACAAAAATGGCTTGCTTGCCTTGAGAAGGGCAATGCTCCAGACCAATGGTAGCAGCCCTGGCAAGAGACCCTTGCAGAAGACCCCCACTAGCTGCAAACACACTCTTTGTTTGAGAAAGCGATGGTGTGCATGACTCATGCTGACAATATGGTCAGCTGACGGATTTGTGCAATGATGCGAAGATCCAGACACAGCAGGTGCTTCAGCACTGAACAGGACATGGCAGGTGTGCACAGAGGTATTCAGCAGTGTATGCAATGCTTTGACATCGCAGTATGCCTACTTACCTTGCCTGACTCAGGTGTCTGGAAGAAAATAGCCACGGCGACCTTGTCTGCCGTGAGCAGGGCAACCACCACCGGGATGCATAGCAAAGAAAGCACAGCTATTGCCGATACACAGCAGGATATGACGGCATTGGGATTGCCTTCGCCGTGGGCTTGCGAACCCAATGTGTCGAGCCCAGTCGACACGCCCAACAAGAAGTACCAGCAGAAGTTGAACCACTGCAGGCACACATATGATCAACTGTCAATGAAACGAACAGGTTCCGGGTATTTCAGTGACTCTTGTTTAGAAAGGTAGCTGTTCGCTCGCGTTCGTACGTGCAATCGCAACTTGCAATTGCCGATACTTGCGCTCTCACTGTACTTACGGTGTTTCCTATCGCAGCTGCCGCAAGCGGCGCTGCTCCTAGATGCCCAATGAAATACTGATTCACAGTGCTGATAGCGTACAGCGCTGTCAGCTGTACTATAACTGGTGCACTCAGCAAAGACAGCGCTTTAAGCTCCAATTTGACGTTTGCTGGCGCGACGCCCTCGTCGGCCAGGGGAAGATCATTTTGCAGCAATCTGTCGTGCAACGTTTCGTCGGCATTGCCATCTTGCCCTTGCATCTCTGTAGCACTGCTGCAGGTCAAACTACCGAGTCCAATGCAAAGCAGCCATTTGACAAAACGCGCCGTTCGTCTTTTACGTAAAACTGCCTCTTGCAAAGGATGTAAGACACTTCTCTCATTGCATTGTAATCTCTCTCTCTGATGTTGCCAGTTAGGCTGCTAGGCAGTTGTTTTGAAGTCATGAACTTTGTGGGCATTATGATATTTAGATTGATGTGTCTTATGATGCCTTGCGCGTTGTGCCTGGGGTGTCCACAGACAAACATTGTTGTCGCAAACTGACGATGTGATGCAGGGTCACGGACTTGTTGTCTGGATGAAACATGCAAAAAACTGGATGAAACATGCAAAACACTTCTTCTCTCTTGAAGCAGGATGGCAGAATCAGTTAGGCTGACCTTCACCGGTTCCAGCCTTTATGCCGCTCTAGACCGCAAAGCCAGTCATGCTATTGCATGCGATGAGGCTTTTGCTGGGAATGTGTCACAAGTTTGGTTGTTACAAGCTTGTTAAGATTGTCCTGCCACAAAAAGCAATAAGCTGATGGTCAGTCACTGACAGACAAACACTGCACAGATTACCTATTACCAAGCTTTACTATACTGTTACCTTCAATTTATCTTGCTTGTCAAGGCTGTTGGTACTGATCCAAGCCAGTGTCAGCACTCAAGCTACTAATGAATCAATGTAACATCAGCTTAAATGGCTACTGCAAGCAGGCGTCATCGCAAGGCTTCAGCACAAACTGCATGGCCAATCCTAAACATCAACTACCAGGTACTACAATGTGCTCCTAAAACCCACAACACTACAATCGACGTATTGAGACCTTGTCCATGCAACAGCCTCACCCTCACACCCTGGGTGCTTCAGTAAGACTCAGTGTGCCTGGCATGGTGTCCCCAGCACAGATCTGCCTGCTGTAATGGGTCAGGTAGAATGCCTGACGCTGCTGGCTAGCATGTGTGAACAAGCTGAACTTGCGCTTGATGAACTCCTTGTACTCCACACCCCACATCCTGCGCTGCTCATGGATGGCAGGATCAGTCAGGCGTGACATGAGTGCATCTGGGTTGACCTGGGGTGGCTGTGACAGGTTGGGGTTTGACAGTGTTGGCAGCATGGCCATGACCTCCATTTGGCCATAGGCAACCATCTTGTGGTTCCTGGCAGAGGTGAGGCGCCCAAAGCTGCGCCTGCCATCTGACATGGTCTCTGCGCAACCGCCCACGTCTGTGCACACCACGCACAGACCAGACATGCCAGCCTCCAGAATGGAGATTGGCAATCCCTCAGAGATGGAGCTCTGCAGCAAGGAAGTGAGCATCAGCATGCATGACACCACAGGAGAAACAGCATGCATGACACGACAGCAGAGACAGCATGCATGACACTGCAGCAGAGACAGCATGGATGACACCACAGCAGACAGCATGACATGTTTGGCTCCAGAGTGCTGGCATGCATTGTCATCACAGAGCATGTGGCATCAGGCCTGCCATTGGTTATGCCATGCGGTCACACTATTAGCAACTGCTCTCAGATCTGACAGAATCTGTGCCAGATTTCGATAGCATACATGCATGTCATGTGGACGATCGGTCCTGTCAGAAGCCAGGGGGTGGGGGAGTTTGGGGCAGGGGGAAATTGAATGGGGGGGGGGGGGCAGGGGCAATTTGGGGCGGGGAGGGGTCAGGGGCTGAAATAACCTAACCTGCAGGTAGATCCAGCCCTGGCGTAGGATCTCAGCGGGCTTGGCTAGGCCCATGATGAACACATGGTCTTGCATACCCAGCTTCTTGATCAGCCGCTCACACTTGGCACAGTACACCTCATCCTGCCTCTTGTTCCCATACACTAGCAGCTGATAGCCTGTGGCAGCCATGCATCTTTCAACAACGACTTTTCTTCTAAGGTGCTCATGAATGCTCAAGTGTGTAGCTTTCAGAACATGTTCATGTGGCGGCTGACTTGCAACATGCTAGAGCGTTAGAGGCATCACTGCTGGTTAACGTGACAATGCTCAGCAACACGGCAGGGTCACACACGTACACATCCAGCTATGCTGATGAGGGCGTCATGACAGTATGTAGTGCTGGCATCACAGTCCTGATCATGCCAGCACACCAGTGCCAGTGCATCACTTGGTAAAGCTGTGTGGGGCAAACAGCATGCAGTTCACTCATGCGAACAGCAACTGCTGTGTAGTACAAGTACTGCCAGTGTTTTTACTAGTCACCTGTAGTAGTATGATGTAACAGCAGTGTGTAGTAGCACCATGTAGTGGACACAGTAATGTACTTCAGTGTGGTGCAGTGTAGTAGCAGCACTAGTGCTACTGGAGTCCACATGGCTGTAGTGTGGAACAGAAGAATAATGCTGTGTCCTTGAACATTTAGCGCTTAGTGTATATTGTTTTCCCAGTTATCGTCTGTTGACTCCCCTTATGAGTCCTAAAGACAAGAAATGTAAATTGATTGATTGACTGTGCAGTGTGGCACACCTGTGACCTTGTACTCCTCCACAATGAGCTTGGCTGCTCGGATGGCTGTCACGATGTCCTTCAGAGGGTTGATGTGAGCCATCATCACCACAGTGGGCCTCTCAGCCAGCACTCTGTCCACTGTCTTGTACTGCAACACACACAACAAGCCCTATCAGAATGCAACATGTCACTGATGGTATTCATTGCACTAGCACTCCGTCCACCGTCTTGTACTGCAACACACACACACACAACAAGCCCTATCAGAGCGCAATATATTGAACATGTCACTGATGATGTCCATTCCATTAGCACTCTGTCCATGGTCTTGTACTGCAATACACACAACAAGCCCCATCAGAATGCGGATCTGGCTCTGTTACAGATTCAAGCAGAAAAGAAAAGGCAAGACTACGCCTTCCAGCGTCAACTTAATGAGAAGCCAAGTATTTATACCAGGGATCTGGCTCTGTTACAATTTCAAGCACAAAAATGAATAAGGATTTTTCAGAACACAATGTATCAAGTATGTCATTGACGCAATCAGGCATGATGTCCGTTCTACTATTGTGCACTGCAAATGCAAGCAGGCTTCGCTGCCACAGGTGTACTGTCATTGCTGACAGCCACAACAAACTGCAGGTCTTTCATGGTACAAACCCTGGCAAACTTGAGGGCCGCATGAGATGACAGACTTAGACTTCTGACACGCCTCAAAGCACCCAGCATCATGCTGGATGGATAGTCAAGCCACATATGCAGAGCTGCAACCCACCGTGTTGAAATCCAAGCCATTCACGACAGGCATAATGGTCTCAGGAGCATGGCCCAACCACTGCTCCCAGTCCACATTGAATGTGGCACAGCAGGGGGTGACTAAGTCAGCCTCAGCATACAGCACCTCTGCTGCAGCCCTGTGCAGGCGAGCCAGAGTGTCCCTCACAAGGAAGGGCATGGCCTTCTCAGTGTCATACCACAGCAGACGCTCACGCACATACACACAGTGATCCCACACGATCAGCGCCTGGTTGAAGAGCTTCTTGAAGATCATTCCGGTCATTGCCTGCACAGGGGTACAAATGGACGTGGTGTGTGGGTGGTCCCTTGCTAATGCAATGGGTCTGACATGCCTAAGGTGTTTGTACAGGGCTTCATTGGAGACAGTGCTTGCAGCACACAGCTTCCGACGGCAGACACAGACACACACACGCTGTGTCAGCTTCAAGTGTCATGATGATCAAGCCATGGTGTTTTGCTGCCAAAGTCAGGTAAAAGAGTACAACATGCCCCTGTCCAGCAGCACTGATGAGTAAGGCCTGGAGAGGAACAGGAAGCTGATGATCAAGAAGGAGAGGAAGAATGAATGTCACCTGTGTGCCGTGATTGGATGCATGGCAGACGGTGCCCATGTGGCAGGCTGCCAGCTTGGGCATGCAGATGAACTTCATGTAGTGCTGCACAGCATCGTAGGCAGCAAACAGGTCCCCGTCAGTGGCGGTATGCCCCACTGTGGCTTGGCTGAAGGCATTCAGGGCAGCAAAGAAGGCATGCACGACCTGCATTCACGAAGACAAATGCCATCAACATGACGTTGAGCAATTGCTGTCTGCTGGAGCAGCAGCTCGTGTCAGTCAGTAGTTTTGCTAGTGCAGTGCCTTCAGGAGAGACAGCAATCAGCTGTTGTAAGGGCCATCGTCAGATTTGCATGCACACCTTGTGCAGGCACTTCATGGGGCACAAGCAACAGGCACTGCACAAGCATACAGACAGAGGCGCATTGGGGGGGGAGGGGGGGGAGGCAGACCTGAGGGGACGCCCAGGTGCGCTCCCAGTCATAGATCTGGAAGTATCTCCACATCTGCATGATGGCCTCGCCAAAGGCCTGCACGTCTGCTGCTGACAGGAAGCTGGACTTCAGCAGCACCATGAGGAAGACATCCAGCACCGGCACAAAGTTGTGCTTGATGCTGGCGGCACGCGTGAGGTACTGACGCCAAGACAGGTCTATGTACGGCACTGCTGCTAGGGCATTCTGGGCAGGCGTTGGGTACTGGCCATCCCACATGATCAGCAGGTCCACTGAGTCTAAGGTCTTGTGGTCAACATACCCAGGTTGCACCTGCACAAGCCGCAGTGCGTCTATGGTCTTTGCTTGATGATCTGGATATCTGCGATGGTGCTGGTGTGCTGTGCGCTATGAGACCAGCAGGTTTGCATCATGTCAGCAACATAAGCACACATGACAGCAGTGCTTCTGCATGGCCACTGTAGTCACAGCCCTGGAGGTCATCTCTAGTCCATAGCAGTTGCACATCAGACTGTATGCCGTGCTACCTGCCCTTGACTGCTTGACAGTTGTCCCTCCTACACTCACACATGCACATACAGAGTCAAAAGGCAAACCCCAACATCCAGGCCATGAGGTGTACCTGCTTGAAGTCATTGCCGATCTCAGACAGCACTGACCACCGGACATGCTGCACATAGTCCAGGACCAGCTCTCTGCAGGTGGCCACGCCACCTCCATCTGTGGGCCATGTGCCAGAATCCACAGCCACCACATGCAAGGAACCATCTGGGTCCTCTGCACTGTCACCTGTACACCAACCACAGCAAAAGTGTGGGTCAACAACTTTTTCAGATGATGTTTGCTGCATATGTATGCAGGAATGCCACGTGAAAAAGTACTAAAGAGCATGAGTCCAGGGTGCAAACAATGCCCAGGACTTCCTCTGACACAGATCCAGTGAGCTGCTGGTATCATGCTGTGATATCAAACCTGCATGGAGCTGCTTTGCATCAACAACACAGTCAGATGATCTGTGCTTTTGAGGATGAAACGCCACATATACAGCACAAGTGCACAGAGATCCAGTCAATAAGAGTTAGTTGATTCATGGCTCTGCAACATTCTAGAAACCTTGCACCAGATAACCCAGGAAAGATGTCATAAAGCAAGAGAGATCCTGCATAGAAGCTCAGAGTTTGCTGCTCTAAACAGCAGCTGCCGGGTGACCCACCTCTCGTTGCTCCGTCTGCAAGAAGGGGTGTGACCATGGTGTATGCATTCCCTGGCACAGTGTTGAAGGTGCCCATGGAGGACATGTTGTGCGCCAGCTGACTGAAGGTGTTGCCACTTTCCAGCAGATTGCTTCCCACAGCCACCTGCACGCGCTTTGCAGTGCTTAACAACCACCACAGTACTGGCTGCTACATTTGTTATATTTAAAACCTTACAGTCTGGGGTGTGGAGCCAGTTGTGACTCATCAGACATACTGGCTTGAAGGCACATATGTTTGCGGTGTGCGACAAAACCAAGGCGCATGCGCCTTGCTCATTGAGGTGAGCCCAAGGTTCAAGGTTGGAGTCAACATGCTTGCCAGGCTGTCAAACACAGTGCAGGACTGAGAGCGCAGCCTTGCCTGAAGAGTAGACTTGCGAGCTGCTATTTCGCTCTGGCACTGCTTGTAGGACAGCCAAGCAACCGAGGTCCAGTACCAAAACAGCAGAGGCTCTCCCCGCAGCAAGGCTTCATCCATTGTGGTGGCACTCAGCCCATCTAACACCGGCACGCTGGTGGCCACAATAGGCCTCGCTCCACCTGAAGACGTGCAACAAGCATTCAGAAACGGAGCCATCCAAGAGCTGATGCCCCCTCATGGGGTAGGGCCTTAGCCTCAGCAGGATTTGTAATCTATGCTGGCAACCATCAGGGTATGCCTTGCAGAATAGGCCTATCAGGACTAAATCGATTAAGAGGAAATGCCACACCTTTTGACAATTGTAGCAGGAGGGATCAGCCCAGAGCTGAACAAGCCATCATGTCTCCATGTACGGAAGACATTTAGGGCAGAGTATGTATGGTCCTGATTAGCCACCCTTTCAAGATTTGGCTTTGGCAGTCAGCATGCCACAAGTAATGTGGTTTGATGTGATCAGCGACAAGCTTTTGACGTATGCCAATCACATGTTGTGCACGTCAAGGTGTGGAGCCAGTGGTAATGGATGCCCTGACATGGGAGACACATGCAATGCCTGTTATGAGTCCGTCCACTGCTCCAAGCAAACTGATTCTAGCACACTGGTGACAACGTGTTGCTAGCAAGCAGCGCTACTGTTATGCCTCATGCTGTCTTGTGTCCAAACAAAATGCATGCAGGGGGACAGTTGCAGAACATTGGCGTGTTAAGATGCGCAACCAAGCACTCACTTCGGAACAGTGACTTGAGCGACCCCAGTCCCTGTGCAAGACTGCCAGCAGCAGCTTGAGCACCAGCTGGGTAGAAGACATCATTCACAGCGGCAGCACCCATCTTCCACATCCACCAAAGCAACATTCTTGACAGGCCAGTGTCTCCAGTCTTCAAGGTGTGCAACTGTACACTGTTTCTTGCAGCGGTCATCCTGTGCAGATCAGACAATCAATGAGAACAGCAGCATGCGTGACAGGCCAGTGTCTGCAGTCTTCAAGGTGTGTATCTGCACAATGCTCCTTGCGCGCTGACACATGACACATGGCTTCTAGCCCTGTAGGGGGCTAGAGGGACCCCCACAGTGTCCCCCCTACACTAGACTGACAGACTGGGTGCTAGTATTACTCTAGAAAGAAAGTTTGTTGATGTACCTTAGGTGAGCAGGCAGGGCAGGAAGCTCCTGCCAGGCAGAGGGAGCCCAGGGCACATCCAAAGCCCCCAGGGCACTGCCCAGCCACTCTGGCAGGGCAGGGCACTTCTCCCACACACTCTTGGCATCTGTCTTGAACCAGCAGTCAATGGTGTCCTACAAGTTCCAAACAGCATGGTCAGCTACTGTCATATTTGCTGCACTGTTTTACACTCTGGCATGACATTGTTTTGGATTTTGTATGTGGTGACTGTATCACAGAAGACTTGCTGCGTGCTGTGTTAAGGAGAGAGTGTGCAAATCCCAGCAAGACAGCAATGGCTCATGGGTATCTGATCATGATGGTTGCAGAGCAGTGATGAAGTCCTACGCCTTTTCTACACCGACACAGACAATCTTACGTCACCAGTGAGTCACAGCTGTGTCGACTACAGCACCGACGGCATCATACAGCTGTGTCAGGTAAAACACCAATGGTACCATAGGACTGAGCCAAGCAGGTGCCGCAAGCGCTTGCCTGGCTGGTGCTGGGCCACAGGTAGTTGCTCTTGCGAAGCAAGCCTGGGGGCTTGGTGCGAACCAGAAGGTACTGCCAGGCAGGGTCATGCCCGGCCACCGTGATGTGCAGCTGAGCTGCAAAGGGGAGCAGCAGAGCCTTGGGGTGCTCAGGGTCTGGGGTGAGGGGCCGGTAGGCTACCCTGCTTGCTTTGCCTGCCACCATTGTCACCTGCAGGGTGACCAGCGTACCATGAATGCTGCAAGCACCGAGGCTACAGACGGACAGGGGCAGGGGGGAACACAAGAGGCAAGGGGGGGGGGGGATATTACAGGAGGCAAAGGGGGGGGTGGGGGTATCACAGGAGGCAAAGGGGGAGGGGGGGCGAGGTGTTTGCAAGATGTGCTGACACTATCTGGAGTGGTGCACTATTGTTAAGCTCGGATCTGGACACTTGCAGTGACAATGAAGATGGGCAGGCTGTGTAGGCCTGAGTCATAATTCACGGCCTCATGTCATGACTGTTGTACAGTACACAGCAGGCATAGACTCCACAGGCTGCAACAAGACCAGAACCATTTGCACACAGACTGAGGCAGAAAGCGCATGCAATAAACAGACTAACCCCCAGGTGTGGGTCTTACAGGGTAGAAGAAGTGCATGTCCACTTGGAGCGTGACCGGCGCGCCAGACTCGTCCAGTGTCTCAATCTTGCAGCCAGCTCCACGAACTGCTGCCTCGTCTGCAAGAGGCTTGGTGGTGAGATGGACGCCTATCAATGACCTGGATTCAGTACCCCCAGCCTTTGCAGCAGCCACCCTGGTGCTGATAGCTGACACTCTGCCTCTGTCACTGTAGCTGGTGATGATGTTTGGCTCCTGCATGCATCATAAGTCCATAAGAAACAAGTCATCATGCGCTTTGCTTGAGTCCTCCTGCATCCATGCATAAAAGGCACAGACGGGCACTAAGAAGCAGCGCAAAGGACTGTTGCTTGTGAGGTGCATGCACAACAAGGTGGTAGTATGTCAGGTCACCAGCATCAGCAGCTGCTGCATGATCGACAATCAGGTAATATGAGTCATGTTGGCATCATCTGCAGCTGCTGTATAACCACATGAGAGCAGTTTCCTTGATAGATTGGATCTCAGATACACTTTCCCAAGTGTACACGAATTTGCAGAGCTTGGTAAAATGCCTGGATCATAGAGGTATTGCTCCAGATACAGTATGCAGTCAAGCAACCACATAAGAGCAGTTAGCTCACTGCTGACTCCGCCAGCTTGTGGTGTGCATCATCTGAGCTGGTCACTCCAGTCCATGTCAGCTTCTGCTGCGGCCAGGTGGAGCTGGTTGTCTCATAGGCCCAGGCAGAGCTGGTCTTTTCCTCTGGGCTGTACTGCCAGATGGGCAGCCACACATTCACTGCCTTCAGGCCTGACCTCTGCAGGATGCTGCGCTTGGCTTGGCCCTTGGTGCCCACTGAGCGCTCACTTCTGACCACAAAGGCTGTTGAGGTGGCGGCATTGCCGGATGGACGCTCAGCAGCCATGCCCGCACCGGTGTGACACCAATCTGCAAGCAGGATGCAAGCTCCATGCTGAACAAAACCCATTCATGCATTCATTGGCTGAGCATTAGTCTTTCCTGATGGTCAGGCACATACAGCCCTGGGTGGGTATGCGCAAGCAGGCATGCAACAGGGACGAACAGCCATGATCAAGGGTATCTTTGCTGTGGGCTCATCAGGCTAAGGACGACTGTACTTGCCTGCGTTGTGCATGCCCACAAATGCACAAAGCAGCTGCTGAGAGTATATGCAGCACTGTCCCTTGCAAGCTGAACAAGGTAGCCCGTTTTGGTACCTATCATCATATTCTGGTGAGTACTTGACATCTACAGTGCTTCTGTACTTTGCAGCAGTTTTGTGACTCCTCAGACATCCTAGGGTGAAGCACATGTTCCAAGCTAGTGACCCATGTGGCCACTGCACATGCCGGCATGCAACACAGCTTCCAAAGAGCAAAGCGTGAAGACTTACATAGCGAGTCGTTTGCATTGAAGTTAGCGCCCATGATAGCTTGAGCCAGCTTCAGCACCCTTTTGGAGTTGGGCAAGTCCAGCTCAGGCGTGGTGTTCACTGGTGCTTGCATCTGCATCTGGCTGGCAGAGCCTGCCACAAGGGACATGTAGGTGTGGTAGAAGCCCTGCCTGGTGATGGTCAGCACGTGGGAGACTTGCCCGGCAGCATCATACCGGGCAATTGCGGTGATGCTCTTCCTCTGTGCTACTACCAGCCAGCTCCAAACACCGCCAACATCCCAGATAGCGTAGCAGCACAGGTAGATGTACATTGCCTGCAAGAGGTCACAAGCGTGTATCAGTGTACCTGTGTGGTAGCATGTGCCTTTGAGTCACAGAGGACATGACTGCCACAGATCACAAACTGAGTGTTGTTGCACATGGCCACCAGGACAACCCTTTTGAAGCCCCTCAACTTATTGAGGGTCCAGTCAGTTGATATGGTTCACACAATCATATTTGCTGCTGTCAAGGAGGGGAAGTACTTTGCACAGGGGCACTTCTGCCTGCAGTCATGTTGCTGAACACTTTGTGCCAAATAGATCAGCCATGATCATCTAGCAGCACCGATGTGACTTGTTTGTGAACAACGCCACGCATGAAGAAGAGGACCCACCTCAGAGGCAAAAGCCACAAGCTGCAGGCACATGAGGTAGGGGAACAGCAGGTAGTACAGGCCTCTGCTGCGCCTGCCCTCAGTCAGATGCATGGCCTCTTGCCAGAAGGACACATCGCCCATCAGGGCCAGCCAGAACAGCCTCCAGGATGACTGCGAGAAGAAGTTGATGGCTTGGTGTACAGTCAGGTGCGCAGACTTCTGTGCAGCTGCGAACTCAGCGTCCACGCTGTCTGCCACCACCAGTCCACTCTTGTGCTGGGCTGACAGGTTTGCGTCCTCAGCAGGCAAGCCAACATCCTCTTTGTCAGCAGCTGCAGGGGCTGTTGCCAACGCCCCTGCAGGGCCTGGTTTTGTTGACCCAGTGTGTGCTGCAATGTCAAGGGCCAGGTGGCTCTTCTGTGCCTTGGGGGCAGCCTTGGTTGGTGAAGGCTTGCTGACCACCAGTGCCTTGCTGCTGCCCTCTTGCATCTGCTTCTTCACTGCCTGCTGGACCTCCAGTAGCATCTCCACCGCCAGGTAGGCTCGCAGCACTCTTCGTGGTAGACTGCTGGCATCAGTGTCGCCAACAAAGCTCAGGCTGCTTAGCAGTGTGGACAAAGGTTGGTCTGCAGCATGTTGCTCATCAGTTGCAGCGTGAGGTGAAGCTGGTGACCCGTCTGTGGGTGCAGGAGTGGTGCTTTCAGCAGTTGCGACAGTAGATGCCAGGAAATGTGGCCGAGCATGTACTGCTGCAAGCAGCGTTGGGCTGCTGGGCAGGTCTGTTGGCCTGGAACGCTGCTTGAGGGCTGCAGCATCTAGCATGCCTTCAGGCAATGCGACCTGCACCACAAACGAAAACATTGGTTCTGCTACAGTTCAGTGCTGTGAGACATAGCCTGTGTCTGAACAGCGCGTGTGACAAGGACAAAACACAGAAGAATCACTCATCAAAGCTTTGTTTAGACTGCACGCATTGGTTTGACACAGTGCCCATCCAGCTCTTCTCAATCCCAAAACGCCTCAAGTTAATTCAGAAACGTCATTCCTTCACCAAGAACCTAAACTCAGAAACGCCTAGGGACAGTACAAACGCGTTTCTACATTGTGGAGATGTTTTAGAGCATGCTGATCTGAATCGCATGCAACCACTCTGGCGAGCAGAGATATACTGACCTCCTCACCACAGACCACCAGCTCAGTGGCAACCTTCAAAGCGTCACGCTGAGCATGAGTTAGCTCTGCTCCCTCCACCAGCTGCTGCAGAGCGTCATCCAGCTGTTGGCGGCTCTCACGGCTGGTGTTGGACAGCTGCTGTGCCAGCTGGGGCAGCTGGCTTAGAAAGTGGACCAGGGTGATGCGGGCCTGCAGGGGGAGCCACTGCCAGGCATCTTCCACGGCTGTTGGACCCATATCCGCGAACAGGTCTGTGTCCTGCATCCAGGTCAAGAAGGCTGGTCAAGAATAGAAAAGACTACGCCTTTCGGCGTCAATTTGATGAGAAGCCAAGTACTAGACCCGTCTGCCTAGTAAGAAGGCTTGTCGACTCTATTGCTACCCAACCCATGTTGGAGAACATGGATCTGGATTCCTGCACTCTTGTGGAGAAATGCTTGTTGTTCAATCCAGTGTGACAGACATGGCTGTGGTGTGTCACTTCCTGTCTGCAGAGTGCTGACATCGTGCTGTCATTGTCACAGCTGTGCATCAGGCATCACATGTCATCATCAAGCAGCACATGGGTTGGCAACGTACGCAGCAATTGAAGCTGCCATACCTGTCTGGTTGACAGAACAATGGGATGTCTGTAGTGTGCATTAACTGCAAAGACAGGTCTGGTCAATTAGCAAGCAGTCCATCCAGCATCACCCTTCATGCTGTTGCATGCACAAGCACAGAAAGTGAATTGTCCCACCTTCCATGTGCTGTCCCCAACAGCAGAGTACTGGCCCATCAACTGCTGCCAAATGACAGACATCAAGGACAAGGGACCTCTGTCAACCTGCAACAAAACAACGACATTGTGCTCCACATTACGGCTGTGCTTACCGACAACACACCACAATGAACAGCATTGTTGCAAAGCAAAACTGCATATATAATAATCATCTTGTGACACACTACAGCCACTGAACAGGTCTCACAATAGCACCAGCAGTCAACAAGACAAAGGGCAGCGAACCAAACAGGAGCAAATCTGACAGCGGTATCAACAGTTCAAGATTACAAAGGACAGCAAACCCATCAGCAGCAACAGTACCAGCAACATCGCGTGCAACAGCAGCAGCAGGAGTTGGTTACCATGCTGCTGAGCACTGGGGCCGGAAGCATGGCCAGCTCATCAGCCAGGCGCTGCTGCAGGCTGCCTGCTGACTCAGGGTTCTCCCACATGCAGGCATCCAGCCGAGACAGCGTCATGCTGGAGGTCTGCACACCACCAGATAAGCCCTTGTCAGCATCGCCCGTTAGGCTGCAGCATCTTTGCTGGCAGCATGTAGCAGGCAGGCACACTGGATGTATCACTGGTACTCGCACTGGATGCAGCTTCCGGGACTCAATGACTTGGCCATGATGCTTTGATGTCAGGGCTACTCAATGATGTCCTTTGGATTGCCATCCATCCATTCATTCATCGCATCATCATGTCCACATTTCAGGAAACGGACGCAATGCTGCATTCACAGCGTACTGCTGAAATGCTGAGCTGACTGACAGATCCACATTTTGTAGGACTGAGCAGCGTGCAGCTCACACCTGGCTACCAAAGTCCTTTGTCACCTTGCTGAGCTGCTTGCAGGGTGAGTGAGTTTACCTGCCCAGTCGCCTTCAGCATAGTCATGGATGTGGCAAAGATGAGTGCCTCTGCCACCCTGCGTGAAGCTGCCTCTCCACCACCCTTCTCAATTTGGTCCAGCTCAACATCAGAGGCCACCACGTGCACTGCCAGATGGCCAGTCTCGGGATTAGGCACTCCCAGAGAATACAGCTGCACCACAAAACACAGAGTCAGCTTCGGTGTGACTGTGAGGATTTGTTGCTAAGAGAGTAGACGTGCATGGCGATATCTCTGGACAGCAAACAGCAGTAGGTGTAGGCTGAACACTGCTTGCATCAACAGCCTGTTGATGTTGGCAAATAAGGACTCCAACACAATGCCTGTTGAGTCAGCATGAAGACTGTCATTGGCTGACAACATGCACATCTGGTTGAGATACACAGAAACCAGACTTCTGTTTGCGATGGATACAATCACAGATTATGAGGAGCACCAGGATTTGATAAACAGATTCACCTGAGGAGCTCCAGTGTCTGCATTCAGAGCCGCAAAAGGCACAACCCACACCTGCATGCCATGCAAGCACAAGCTGTTGACATGCTTTGTGAAAAGGCAGATGTGATTGAAGAGAGCTCTTCTGCATGCCATGCAAGCATAAGCTGTTGCCATGCTATGTGAAAAGGCAAATGTGTCTGTAGAGACCTCTATCAACTCATGCAAGCACAAGCTGTTGCCATGCTTTGTGAAAAGGCAGATGGGTCTGTAGAGAGCTCTATTGAGTGTAGAAAGAGCCATGGTGCCTATAGCAGAGACAGGGCTTGCATGCACACAGCAACTTGCACATGCCACAGCCACATCTGTGACCAGCAGCATGGATCAGCAAAAACTGCAGAAAGAAAAGAAAAGACGCCGCCGTTAGGCGTTCAATATAGAGAAGCTTAAGATGATCCTGAATTGGGTTTAAGCTTCCCTTGGCCTGACTGGTAGGTCAGAGGGGGGGGGGGGCAAGGGACCTGTCCTTGGCTCCAAGCACAACACCACAACAGCAAAAACCTTGCAGCGCTGTGCCTCACCTCAGTCTTGCCCTTGACCCAGAAGTCCAGAGCAGTTGACGCCATGGACATCATGTCAGGGTACGCATCACCCAGCAGGTGTTTGGTAGTGGGGGGTGCAGGGGGCGCCCTGACATCAGGCTTGGGGTTCTCCTCCTCCTTGGTGGGGTCCACAACTGCCAATGCACCATCCTTTGCAGGAGTCATGGCTGCCTTCACCTCTTCCTTGGCCTTGCCATCTCCGGCCTTGTCCTCTACTGCCGCAAGGCTGAAAGAATGCCCACCTGGCTGCTCAAACTCACTCCAGGTCTGAAGAAAGAAAAGAAAAGTTTACGCTTTTCAGCGATCAAAACGGGAGCCTCCTAAGGTGGCAGCTCGGAGCTATGACCATAGGCAATAGCCCAAAGAGAAAAGAAAGATCCTAAACCTAAGGTGAATCTGGCCTGTTCTGTCTGCTTTTGTCTGTCCTCTCCCTCAAGTACCCTCCTAGATGTCAAAATCTTGTGAAATGTCAGAAACATAATGTTTATGCAATTTGGACATAACTTTGCTTGCAGCTCCACGCTCTCTAGGTCTGAAAGCAGCAACACTCTTGTTGCAGCAAGCCAGCAGGGTGACAACAACATGCATGTAAGCTCGAGCAGAGGCCGTCCAGTGAGCACAAAGGAGCTGTCCGGTAGAAATCTCATGGTGGCATGTGCACTACTGCTTCAAATAATGCCCAACTGATGCAGAGGGCAAAAGTGCGAAGGATATGCAACCTGTCACCTGCTGACTGTGACAAAAGCCAACCTTGAACACAAATGGAAGTAGAGTCTACACATACATTGTGCATTCCAGGCATACAGCCACAGCAAACATGTGCAAGACGTGCAGCATGTAGCCTGTGTGTTTGTTGGTGATGTAAAATGCTGTAAAGGACGAGACAGATAGAACAGCAGCCAGCAGGCTAGACCACGATCTGCATGTTGCAGCAGCAAGGCAGCATTTCTCACCTGTAGCAGCTTGACAACCTCCTGTCCTGCTTTATGATGTGGCTTCAGCTTGTGACGCAGCTTTGACTTGGTAGCCTGGAGGCGATGCAAGGCGCTTCGCAGGTCTGCCTGCCTGAAAGTGCTGTTTGAGAAGGCAGGCTGGCCAATCAAGGTGGACAGGGGCAGCTGGTACACCGCAGTTGCAGGCCTGCAGTCAGCATGCAATGTCTATGCAGCGATTGCTGTGCAGTCAGCTGGTTGGCATACGCATTGTCATATTGTCATTGCCATATATGCAGAGTATAAAGCCAAGACAAGGCATGGACTCACTGCTTGTCCTTGCGCGCCTGCTTGATCTGGCGCATCCACTTGCGCACTAGATGCAGGGCAAGGTACACCCCACCAGCCACTATGACTGCAGTGGGGGGAGCTGCGTCAAAGCTCTTCAGCTTGGCAAGCGGCACAGTGACGCCGATTGCAGCGGCCAGTGCCAGGAACATGTGCAGGGCGTCGATTCTTGCTACAGGCTCGGTGTCTCCCATGATGTCATCAAAGCGGACAAACACCATCATGGTGTAGCCAGCCAGCTTGAGGTAGAACCAGGACATCTGGGCTGCCTCAGTCTTGTAGACCTGCAGAGGCAACATGCACATGTTGGCTATTGAAATAATATTAATACTAAAACTAATATTATTAACAATAATAATAATGATAATAAGGGTAATGACAAATGAAATCGCTTTCCAGCTCATGATGAGCTAGATCCGTGTGGGACAAGCCATTGAGATGAATGTAGTAATCAAGCAACATGCAGCAAAGTCGCATGCTGAAGCAGAGGCTCCATAGGTTGTGCTTCAGCATGGAGCAATTGTTGGAATCAGAATGCCGCCAAACAAATTGCAACAGATGCAGACACAGTTAAGACCTTCTACAGAAGAGATATGGGTCCTGATTTGTGAGGTGGCGTCAAGACATGATAGCAAAGTAATGGTCCAAGATGTGGTGAAATGTGGCTGGGTGAGGTACCTTGCCCAGGCCAAAGGTAGGGTCATGCCATGTTGGGATTGCCATCAGCAACAGCAGGAAGGCTGTGCACATGACAGCCATCAGAAAGCACCACCACATCAACTGTCCAAAGGTCCTGATGTACATTGCACGCTTCTGGGCTTGGTTCAGACCCTGCAGCAACAACAGCAAAGTTGAGCACTGCCCAAATTGTCAATCTATGCACCACTATGCAGACTGATGGCTCCAAAGATCAGCAGATTGCACAACACGCCTGGCAGGCAACCGTAGACTGACAACTCTAGTCAAACATGTAGCAAACGCAGCTTGAGCAAGTGTCAGCATGCTTATCAGCACTGCTTTGTGCGCGCGTTTGAGCATGTGATTTAGGCGATACGTAAAGCAAAGCTCAAGATACAGTCTAGATCAGCTGATCATGCTCCTGCTGATACAACAGCTTTGTGAGAATGACCTGGTCTCACTGATTTTGGGACTACTAAACTCAGCAGTGACCAGCACAGACCAAAAAAGAAAAACTGGACTACACTTTTTGGCGTCAATGTAATGAGAATCCAAGTATTATACCAGGCTGCCCAGGTGCAGAGACCAGACTGTGCAAGCAGAGACATGGTGACTCATGAGCTGATTGACTGACTGAGTATATGGTCCAGTGAGTAGGATATGCATGCTGACACTAGCTGAAGCTGCTTTTGGTACATGTGAGACTAGGGTTGTCAGTCTACAGTTGCCCGCCAGGTGTGTTGTGCAACGTGCTGATCCATTTACAATCATGTGGAAGCTTACCAGGGAAGCCTGCCTTGCAATCCAGCACCACTCACAGAAAGCTCCAGCCGAGATGACGTAGGCAAGGGACATGACCAGCACATTGGAGTAGATGTCCTTCAGCACACCTTCGCCACCCCATTCCCTGCATCCATGCCACGAAACTTGTCATTAACGACCCATGGCAATCAAGGCACTAGATGGGATCAACAAAAGCAACAAGCACATAAAGGATCAACAGCAATCAATGTTTGCAAACATTCACTGCTTGGTGGCACATGGCAGCAGAAAACTGTAAGGGAGACCGATAGCAAATCAATGACTTCATGTGTTGTACATGATGTAGCGTTGGCGTAAGTAGTATGGATGTTATGATATCAGAACATGTAATGCATGGTCATGATGGAGTCAATGCAGTCAAGGTAAATGCACTGGCAGAAACATTCATCTGCACTTGTCAACAACGCCACTCAATGACATGGCCAGTGCATGACAACCAAGACACCTATTGATGCAGCAGGTTGTGTGCATGACATGCCACGCAGTTGGTGATGCAGCAGGTCGTGTGCATGACATGCCACGCAGTTGGTGTAGTTGGGCTGCTCACCCAAACCAGTAGGGGATGGTGATCATCATGTGCATGAGAGCGCCCTGTGGCACCACCCAGCAGTACTTGTCAAAGATGATGGACAGCCGCTGGCGACGCAGCACCTTGGTCTTTGTCAGCAGGGTCTGTGCAGCCTTGCGTGCAGCCAAGGCCAGCTCGTCAGGGGGAAGAGTGTCTGGGGTCTCATTCTTGCCATACATGGCATTGTGGAAGCTGAGCAGCACCTGCAAGGCTGGCTTGCTGCACGGCAGACAACACAGAGTGTTCAGCAGCATGAAGTTTGCTGAATCATTGCAAAGTTGAGAGTCAGCAAAAGCAGTTGTCTATACAGTGCAAAGTCGTGAGTACGAGTGTGTTATGAGATAGTCAGCAAGGGAACAGGTTGTTGTGTACTGTTTATGAGCACATGCATGGGTCCGTGCAAGGGGTGTGAGGATAAGCAGAAACAACAATGAATGGGTTACAACTCAGAGCAGACAACAGTCAACATGACTGTAACATACTTCCTGCAGCTTGCAAAATGCCTAGCTGGGGAGGAGCAGCAGAGACTGGCTTTGGCCTAAAAGCAGTCTGCAGCAGAATGCACAGCAGGAGCATGACTATGCAAACCACACTGAAAGACAAGCTTCACCTGATTGTCATGGCATCAGTGACCTCGCCAGACTGAAGCGCCTCAGCCCAGATCTGTGAGTGAGACCTGATCTGGACGATGAGCACCAGACCTGCCACGCCAGCAAAGATGAGAAGGGCAACCAGGTTCACAACCACATCCTCGCCCCAGTCCTTGGTGATGAAGCGTGAGGCGCAGTTGAAGACCAGCTGGGCGCAGTACACTGCAATGACCTTGAGGGCTGAGCTGGAGCCCCACAGATTGCCATCAGTGGTCAGGGAGCCAACAATCATGAGCTGCAGTGACACAGGCCGTGGTCAGGGAAAGCTCACCAATCAATTGAACATGGATTCTTGGCCGCAAGCAATCACCTGAACATGGGTTCTTGGCTGCAGGCAATCGATTGAACATGGGTTCTTGTCTGCAAACAATCAATTGAACATGAATTCTTGGCTGCAAGACAAAGATGTGCAGATCACAGCAGACCATTGGAGCTGCAAGTGAAGACAGTGGAAGCAAAGCCACACATTGCATCCTTGAGACTGTCAGACAGATTTATAGGTCTTGCAGGATAGCACAAGAAGGGCTGCTCTGGAGAGACACAACTCATGCTGCGCATAGCGAGCTCATCATGAGCTGGAAGGCGTTTGATAGTTATCGTTAAACCATCAGGAACAGGTAGTCACAAACAAAGCTGTCTACCATGCAAGTCAGCATGGTCCATGTGGTGGACCATGCACTTGGCTTGGCCATGGGTCAGGTGTGACTTCACAGCCAAAACCTGGACGGAAAGCTTGACCCTTTTGCTCCATGAATGTATCATCATCAGGCATAACAAGCATGCACATGATTAACAACAATCAAGTTGTGCATGAGAATGCATGAGAGGCGCATACCATGGTCAGCTCAAGACTGAGGCACACAAATGCGCATCCTGAAAAGACAGCCTCTAGCCAGCCAGAGCGCAGGCGGGCATAGGCCCCAACAGGGATGGCACACACCAGGAACACTATTAGGGCAGACGGAATGGACTGGGCAATTGCCAACAGCTGAGCTTGCCCTGTGCATCAACAGGGGCACATGAGATTATGCGGTTTACAATGCCTTCATGATGCCGGTATGATGCTGAACAGGTCAAAACTGTCTTGGGGGGAAGAGGGAGAAGGGGGGGAGGGGGGCTGGGATGCATACCAATGTTGTTCACATGATGCCAAAACACATGTGTCATGCCAAACCTGAGCTGTTGTCGTGCATGTTGCAGAGAACCAAATCCAGACACAAACAGCGAGTCAAAGTCGTTGTCCTGCTAGAAGCTTCAGAAGTCTGCATCAAAGTATGGAGGCTGGGTTTGTCAAAGCTTGCAGCAATACATGCAGCAGAAACACATTTCATGCAAGGGTGTACCTGAGAAACGCCACCGATGATTGTTGATGAAATGCAGCAGCAGGTTGAAGTAGCCTCCCACAACCAGAAAGGCACAGAAAAAGGACCAGAACAACCACCTGCAAACACACACTCGGCTCAGATACACTGACAGCATGACAGCAATGACATGTGCACTGGATCAGCCTGGGAAACTCAGCTGCCTGAACCAGATGCACACCACAAGACAGCACAAAGTGCCACGCAGCAGCTACAATGGATGATTGAGCTCACCATGAATGTGTTGTTTCACACCACAATTTTTCAATTTGCACCACAAAAGTTTTGATTCACACCATGATAGAGTCAGCTCACAATGCAGCATTGTCGATCTGTACTACAGACTGCTTTGGAGACAAGAACTGCCGCGCATGTACCTAGCTCATCATGAGCTGGAAAGCGAATTTCTTATTATTATTCTTCTTCTTATCATCACTATCATTATTATTATTATAATTGTTATTATTATTATTATTATTGTGATTATTGTTGTTGTTCTTATCAACATTATAATTGTTAGTGTTGTTATTATTATTATTATTATTATTGTTATTACTATTATCATCATTATTATACCACAGGTGTGGGACCTGGAGCTCATCTTACCTTCTGAGGTCAGTGTCCAGGTTGCCGTTGTCATAGAGGGAGAAGCCCACAAGGGTGAGAGGCACAAAGTACATGATGAAGGGGATCAGCCAGAAGACTCCATTCCCAACAGATGTGGAGAAGCCTGTCATGTTGTCTGTGACCTTGGTGTCATGCTGCTCATCTCGGGTCGGGGCTTCCAGGTTCTCAACATCATCCTGCTCCAGGTCATAGATGCCTTTGCCTGGTGGTAAAGCCTCCACAAGGCTTTCGCCATCACCTGCAGACAGGGTACAGCTAATCATGCTAATTATAACTATAATTACAATTGTTGTTATTATTGTTATTATTATTAATATTATTATTCTTGTTAATTACTTTAGCTAATTATGTTAATTATTATACCTACTTATGATTAGGATCTGCATCCCACACACTCAAACGGCAGATGGACAGACAAACAGACAGATGTTTTTTTTGAACAGTTGGCAAATAGACAGACACATGGGCAGGCCGATGCAGCACTCTTACATCGCATGTCTTGGTAGCGGTTCCACAGGATTCTGCCCAGCCGGAACTTAGTCATGCCATACCAGTTCTCAGTCTCATTGCCAATGCCCTGTAAAAGGTACAGCACAAATCACCACTGTGAGCCAGCATCACAGCACATCACCAAGGTAATAACCTCCTGGTACAGAGTGTGCAGCAGCAGATCAGCACAAGACCGTTACTGTCTTGCTGCATTTTAGATGCTGGTAAACCAGATCAGCAGGCCATGCATAAACACAGACAAGCACATGACATCCAGCAGCAGATGTCACATACAACTGGTGCTGAGTCATATGCCATAAGCGCGATGCCCACTATCACAGCAGGTGCCACAGATGTTGAGTGTGAACATAGAGTTGGTGGGTGGTTACCATGTGCTCCAGGTAGACAACCATGATGTTGCTGTCTGACAGGAACTCCTTGGGCCCGTGTTCGCTGAGGCCCACTGCCGCATGTAGCAAGGAGTGCAGCGTCAGCTCAAGGCTGCACCTTTGCACCTGAACCAAGGCAACCATGGAAGAAAAGAAAAGACTACGCCTTTCGGTGTGAGTTTAATGAGAAGCCCAGTGTTATACCGGGCTGCCCAGGTAAGGCAACCATGCTGAAATAGGAGGTGTCTTGCAAGCAATGCTGCTATGTCTACCATTGGCTGTCTGGCTGCACGCTGTCAGGCACATGCTCACATTTGGGTGGGAACACATAATGCTTGTCAGCTCCCCATTGGTTTTGGCAAGGCTGTGACAAGATTGTGCAGCACAAATTTGTGTGCACTTCTGGACCATCTGCAGCTTTGTTGATGAGTAGTTGGAAGCAAAAGGACTTACAAGAGCCGATGCCCCCTCACAGGGTAGGGCCTTAGCCTCAGCAGGACTTGCTGGCAACCTCCGGGGTAGCCTTGTACAAAGGCCCATCAGGACAAAATTAAAAATAAATAAAAGCAAAAGGATTGGCCCCAGCTCAGCAATGTTGCGGCTGATGGCGAATGCAGACTAGGGGAACCTATTGATGTATAGGGAAAGCAAATGCAGCAGCACAAGAAGGAATGGGCTAACCTGTCTGAGCACCGAGAGTGTGCCGGTGGTGCAGCACTGGGTCTGCTGCATCCAGGCACAGACACGGTCCACCACCTCTGAGACAGTGAGCACCTGAAGAACATGAGGAAGTAAGGTGTACATCCAGTGTCAAACTTGCAGTATGGCAGAAACTGCAAAGCGGGCAGCTCCTATTTGAGGCAAGGGCCTAGTGCATTCAGCAGTTTTGTGCCCTGTGGTAGGGACTCTGAACGGTTTTGTAAGTCAATCAGAGTGCTACATGTGAACTAAAACACAGACAGCTCACACTGCTTTGGAGGCTCAGCAGACTTTTGTTAACAGCTGCAGGCCAGAGTATATTGTTAACCCATGGCAGCTACCTGAGTAGCATGCTTGGATGTTGTATCAGCACCAGCTCTGGGAGAATCAGCAGCTCCTGGAATGTCAGTCTTAGCAGGCAGTCTCCTGTTCATGCTGTTCTTGTGAATGGCAGTGGATATGATGGTCCTCCATGACTCATGTGTGGCTGACAACCAGGCTGAGTCAATGCTGTAATCAAAGCAGCGGTGCTGCAAGGCCTCTGCCAGCACGCCAGTCAATGCCTGCTGCACTGTTGGGTCTGCCTGCTTGTCAGCATACTGACGGCTGAAAGCGTGTGCTCCTCTAGGTGGTTGAGCACTAGGGGATGCAGAGCCATCCTGGATGGCAAGCCTCCCTGAAGCAGACCCCTGCCTTGGTGAAAGAGAGGAAGACGCCTGCCGGCTTGGTGCCGAGTAAAGTCCACCACTTGCGCCGTTTGCTGCCAATCTGCCCAGGGCCTGCAGACAAAAGGGCGAAACAGGTGTGAAACTGCACCACAGATGACTGTAGACATGATGGTTCATTTTGCAGAGGCAGAGCTAGAGAGCATACAAACAGCGGAAGGGAAGCATGCTTTCAGCGTAAATTTTGGCATGCAATCACACAATGCCAATGCCTGTGGCTGCAGGTCTAATTTGCTGTGACAGGAACTGGGTGCTTAACTGAGCTAGCCGCACACACGTGCACCACGCAACTAGAGAGGTAGATCATTCACCTGTAGCAGATCAACCGGTTTGGTCTCTTCAATCTCTTGGTGTAATCGACCAGGCACCGAGGTGTGCTCTTCCGATGCCTTGCCGACCAACAGCTCGCCAACGAGACATGCCTCAATGGAACACTCATGAAGGTCGAGCCAAGCATGCACAAGCACCTCTGCCACATGCTCACACTTTTCATCGACAAAGAAGACAAAGTCGACCGGACCCTTCTTTGGAGAGAAGACCCTTGGAGTACCTGAACCGGTGGCGATAACGTCCTGCGGCACCGAGAGTGTAGTGTTAGCTTCTGATCGCCATACGTCGACTGATCACCGAAGTACGAAGTGGCTTGACGCACCTTGGATCAGGGCAAGGCCAAATCTTCGAAAGCAGAAGGGCACAAGCTAACGCGCACATAAGGGATCAAGCAGCGAGGGTGATTGCGCTGCGACAACAAGTTGCAAAGATGCAACCAACCTGATGTTGGGAAATTGCTCCCCACATCCGCATGCGAGTTCCCATGTACTTCTCGCTTACAAGCGCAGGCCGAGGGCATATGACTGTCGCCATCCTGCCGCTGCTTACGACCTGGGCAAGTTTCTGGAGCAGCGAGGCCAGAGTGCTGTTGCTCTTCCACAATGCGCTGCCCCGCGTGTCTGTACCTGCAACAGCGTACAAAGCATAAAAACAGCATGCTTAACTGGATCAACATTCCTCGGACTCTACACACAATTCACAGGTGAGTGTGCGGCACTTGGCTGCTAGTACAGACCAAGTTCTTGTTAAGTGCAAAGTCAACCATAAGCTTTTGCCTTGCTGGGGATGCCTGACAGCAAACAGGCATGTACAGCTAGTGATCTGCACCAGCTGATTGCATCGTGACAGTGACAGCATGACCATGTGCTTTCAATACATAGCCTATGCAACTGACCTACAACACAAACTCCAGCCTTACCTTGCAGCAGCGAGGCTCCATCGCCTGAGTTGATTGCAGAGGACGCCTTCTGGAGGCAGCCCACAAGGTACTTCCTAGAGGCATGATCAGCAGCATCTGAGGGCATGACCAAGTTCTCAGACGGCTCGTCTACATGCAACACTGGCCACAAGCGCTTGTTGTAGCCACTGCTCAGCTTGTATAGAACCTCCTCTGTAGCTGCTGGCCGAGCCATGGTTCGTAGCGTTTGTGAACTGACCATCACATCACAAGTACCAAATGCTGATTGTTGGCTATGCTGAGCATGCATCAGCAGAGCCCCAAGCTCTGTGAATTGCCTTGCACCCTCACGCTCTGATGCTCCAGTTGCTTGAAACGCGCTGAACAGCTTGCTGCCAGGGACCGGAGCCCTGGAGTTCTTGCCTGGTATGCCGGTGTTTGACATGCACTCAATCGAAGGGGCCAGATCTTTCAGAAACTCGCTCCATTTCCTGCACAATAGAGTACCAGACAGATCAACATTGCCTCTGCGACTTAAAAAAAGTGAGCTGCCATTCTGATAGCTATTGAGTAATCTAACAGCTTTCTGTAACAACTGCCACTCCAACGCAGCTTGGTTATGGCTCATCGACCAACAAGTAATGAGACCACACAGGCTACCATTGCATGGCCATGGAGCACCATCACGTTTGTAGCCTTAATTCCTTGCATGCACTAATGTTGGTATTTACCTATCTGCGTCACCACTCTGGAAAGGCAGTCTGTATATCTGCTCCCCAGGGTCTTGACCCTTGCGCAACACAGGCCCACAGTGCAGGCCATACAGCTTATCCAAACTGCTGGACCTGAACACTACGGACAAGCACAAAAGAAGTCATGTTGACAGCAGACATGGCTGAAGCAGCTGGGAGTGGCTTGTTGTTGCTTTGACCCAAATGCATATCCTGAAAAGCCAGGCTCGCTGTGCAGACTTTCCTAATTGACGCTCTCAGTGTCGTTAAAAGCAACAGTATGGCAATGTCTCACCATCAAAAGCATCCAGGACTTCATCTTTGTTTGCGCCTCCAATGACCATGCCAGTCATTGACCCAATTCGCTCAACTCTCTCAGGATCAGCATTGATAGAAGTGGCTTCCACTCCTGGGAAGGCCCCAGTAGCAGAGCCATGTGGGTGGAAGACAGCAGGGGGACTCTCACTTGTGGGCAAGGACCATCGTGTCCAGCTCCATAACCCCTGGGATAGCCACAATCAATCAATCAATCAACATTTCTTGTCTTTGGAACTCATCAGGGGAGTCAACAGACAATAACTAGGAGAATTGTGAGAATGTCAAGCATGAATGATACAAGTCATGCAATGCTGTTCTAGAAGAGACAGATCTGGGGCCCAAAAGGTCCAAGCTTGCGTAGTCTGTGAAGTGGTAAGCCACAATCAAGATGGAAGATAATCACATGTGTACCTTTGGTACCACAACACATATGTACTGCATGAGCCCTGTATACTTGACAAACACAGAATGCTTCATGACATGCGCACCGACATAACAGGGTGGCAGACCCTATAGCTGGCACTGCAATTGCAATGGCAGCATGCAATCCAAACTCAAGTTGACACTTATACAAAGAGGTGTTGCTGAAGAATTGCTGAGAGTGTCAAGTTGAGATGAGGTTATAGCGGAAATATCATCATTGTACAAATATATTGAGCTTGATCAGGCTCACCTGTGTGTGCAAGTGGCCAAGCTCCAGAATGAAAACCTGCAAGAATACATCACCGTACTGGTGAATCAAGAAATGAGAGCATCATGCAACACACATCATGTCAGACATTAGCAGCTGCAAGACACTGTCTTGCCCGGTCAGCATCTTGCATCAGACTGCAGTCTTTCTGCCTCGTCACGAATGGCATGTTTGATAGACTATCAAGCACCATACACATATAATACCTGTGCAGCTCCTCAGGCAAACAATATTTATGCACAACGTACTTGCATGACAATGTCAACTGCAACTTTAAGGCCCTCCAAGCAGTGATAGATTGGCACTAGCTACAAGTCAGACTCTTGCATACCTGTACTATGATGGTCAACCATGAGCTTTCTTGACTGTAGATGCTATAGTATCCAAGTGACACTTGCCTGCACAAGTACACAATGCATTCTGCCCATCAGTTCTATCTTTGCTTATGTGCCAACAGGACTGCATAATCTGCCTGGGTAGGCAGAGATGCACCTGCTTGAGTGTTATCTTTGTTTTCATTTCAAATCTTATTTGAAACAAAGAAAGGGAAGCTGCTGCCTCATGCAACTTTGTCTCAACAAGTATCACATCATGCATGATGCCTGGACGGCAATGATGATAAGCTGTATCTCTGAGCTGGCCCAACAGTCTACACACTCAACAGTCATGACGCTGACCAGGCTGCAAATGCGCAAACCACAGGAGTTCTGACTGCGAGCATTGAACTTCAAAGGGCTGGGACATTGGAATATTGGGATTGGTGATGACAATGGCAGTGGCACTGAAAAATTCCACCGGGATAGACACAGCAAATCAAGAGGGATTGCTACTGGTGGCATTGCTGGTGTCGGTGGTGGTGGTATGAATGGTGACGGTGTGAGTGGTGCTGGTGGTATGAGGAGTGGTGGTGGTATGAGGAGTGGTGGTGGTAGTGGTGGTGGTATGAGGAGTGGTGGTGATAGTGGTGGTAGTGGCGGTGGTGAGTGGTGGTAGTGCGGTGGCTGGGGTAAAGACACTGTGGGTTCACCTTAAGATGACTGTGATGGCAAAAGTGATGCCAGCCACCACAGCCACAAACTTAGCCTGGGTGACTGATCCTTTCCTGCCCAGCCAAACAGCAGACAAGGCTAGCAACACCAAAGCTCCACAATTCCACCCATAGTAGGCTGCAGTCTCTGCATTTACCAGCACAGAACTGGGTCAGGTCAGAGGAGCTTACAAGCGTGCTTGGCAGACGAAAGTGCAAGATGGTGAGCTTCTGGCAACAGCATGACCTGCAAACAGAGCTTTGCAATGCTGTTAACACAACAGGCAATTGCAAGCATCAGCAGCGAAGTGCTAGTACACCACTGCAAAGCTTAGTATAGACAAGTTAGCAGCAACCAGGCATTCTATGAATATCTGAAGCCTTGTAGTGAACTACCTCCATATGTGATGAGCGAAAAATGAGCTTCTATGTAGCCCACTCCCACTTGCACGAAAGCCCCTGCTGCACTAAAGGTGAACAGCACTGCCATTGCAGAAGCTGGGCTGTATGCTTGAAAGATGGGTCCAGTAGCCTTCTCATCTCTGGAAGTGACTTTTGCAAACCCAAGCTCAACACATGTGGATGCTGCTGCCACTGCCAAAATGCCTCTGCATTGTACCAACAGCATGGATGCTAACGCTTTGGCAATTGCACGCTGTTTGAACAGAGGTGTCACAAAAACATTGGTCTACATGTGAGACTTGGACAACTTGTGGGCACAAGCCTGCTGATCTTAGCAATGACTAGCTGTTAATTTGACAAGCTACATATGCAAAAGAACTAGCAGGAAGGCATGCCAAGTATGATCAGAAGTGTAGATGGCAATGGATTGCATACCCAGCAAGACACAGAGCCAGGGTTTGAATCCTCATAGGTGATTCAAAGGGGTACAGCGCCAAGACCATTGCCTGGGCTATACATAGGGCTTGCAGTACACGCAAGAACCCTGGTCTGGAGCTTGCTACAGGCCATCTCCTTAGTGGCCATATTTCAACCAGGCAGGCAATGAACACTGCACAGCAAACAAGCCTTCAATACTCAACTATAGCAAAAATTCGTTTGAAAAGTATGACTTGAACAACTGAAACTTCGTCGGAGCTAAGCCGCCCACGGAGCACAAACATGAGATACTCACCAGCCGGTACTAGCTGAGCTGTGCAGTACGGAAGCCGGTCCCACTTGGGGTGCCAGGCAACCATGTTCGGCGCAAGAACTTCCGAAGCTACTAGCGCCCTCTACCTAGCTTATCAAATCAGAGGGTGCCCTGCAGATCCAAGCAAGTCAGATCAGATGTGTGGCGGAAGATGAGTGGCAAGCTGGACACTGCTGTATCTCTCCGAAATATCGAGAGCAGCTGTGAAGCCAGTCAGGACTCTGTGTAGTCGTGTGCATGCACTGACGCGTTCAAAAATGTAGCCATGATGAGCCCCGGTTCTTGCATGCTAGCACTGTCTAAGAAGGAACAAGGTTCACGTAACTGACCCTACCTTCAAGGCTTCAGCATGTCGCAATCGTCGATGCACTAGCTGCCCAGGTGACTTCTCTCACCCTGAATTATAACGCATCAGCTATATCATGCTAATATTGAGCTGGCGAAGCCCGGTGTCACTGACGGTGGCATCAGCTGGTGTGCGCCAATACTTCGTTTTGGGTGATCGGTGGAGGCCCAGCTCACCGACGATGGTTGAAATTGATCGGGTTTCAATGTTCCGATCAATTTCCGATCAGTTTGCGTAATGCAAAAGAATTTCTGACAGATTCGGGATACTCATACGTCCCTGGGATAATCAAGTCTTGTCCAGCCCAGCCCACTTCTGCCTTCAGCTTGCTTGCGAAACAAACATGAGCAATGTCGACAGCTGCAAAATAGCGATACCTCTGTACCTGTGGCCAGGGTACGGTCGACTGCCGTGTGCGTGGGAGACAATTTTGACTTCTGCACAGGAAAACCCCATAGTTGTCGTCAATCCAAACAGCGGGCCCGATCGTAAACCCTACGATCTGTTTAAGGACGCCGTACAGAAGTGCCAAGCCGCCGGCATCAAAGTCTTGGGCTATGTCAGAACCGAATACTCAGAACGATCCATGGAACTCGTCCTGAAGGATCTGCAGCTGTACAAGGAGTGGTATAATGTAGATGGGTTCTTCATTGACGAGATGTATCACTGGGGTGGGCCATGCTGAGTTGTATTGAAGCTGACTGCAACACATAAATATCGAGAATGCAACTTCACTGTCTTGTGTACTGTAGACGCCGCTCAGGTTGAGTACTACTCCCTGATCAAAGCTGCAGCATCAAAGGATCAAGCTGTGCAGCCTATACTGGTTCTGAACCCAGGGTGCTCATCGTTCCCCGAGGCTTACTTGGCCCAGGGTGACATATTTGTCACCTTTGAAGAGTCTGCAGACAAATATGCTGCGTATCAGCCTGCATCTTTTATGTCAAAATACCCAAAAACTAAGTTCTGGCATATGATTCATTCCACCACCTCAGAAAAGGCAGCACAAGTACTGCAGGAGTTTCAGCAGCACCATGCAGGCTGGCTGTATCTTACAGACCTGACACTGGACAACCCCTATAAGGATCTACCAGAAAGCAGTATATGGCAGCTGCAACTGCAGGCTGCTTGACCCACAGCCACAAGATATCTACAACATACTGTGACGTGACTCAGTCTGTAGCATGCACTGCTGCATGAAGCATTTAGTTGCTGGATAGTCTGAGTCAGGTCTGTCAGGTAGCTTGAAGACCTAGATGTATCGCATCAATTGCAGTTGTGACATATCATATCAACTGCACCATTGTTGCCTGGAGCCACGTTGATGCTTGAACGCCATCAAAGTTGTTGCGCAAGCCCCAATGCTCAGTGTGTGCTTAATGTCGTGAAGTTTCAATTGCACTGTGTGTTAATCTCAACTGTGCTGAACATTTGATCTCAATACGCTGCTAGCAACTGGCAGACTATGGCTATATTCCAAACAGTTTCCCAATGAAAAGTAGTGTCTCTGCATTTACCACATAGCTGCTAGTGCTGCTCCTCAGCAGGCAGCAACTGTTACACAGAGTAGCCTAGCCAGGCTACCATTGCAAGGATCGTCATTTCCCGATACTGCATGGTGGTACCGTAGCTGCCATGACAGGCAACAAACAAATGCGCATAGTCCTTGAGAGCGCTTAGTAGTAGCAACATCTCATGTTTGAAACAAGCAGCGGTACTTGACTACTGCATCGACACTGGGCATTTTTTGATATTGTCGCGTGGTGTTGCATTGATCATACCATGCTGACAGCATGCCTGCATGTGCATGCATTGCCAACATTGCTGGATAAGCAGCAGTTCAGAGCCAACTGGCTCAATCTTAGCGTATACATAGCAAGCAGAGGGCATTGGGGTTGTGGTTGGCACAAATGACTCAGTGAAGACTTCCGAATAACATCAGTTTAATTGCACTAAACAGTTCTTATACTCAGTGTGGTCGTGATTGCCACTGCACAGCTGATCTATGAAGACTCAGTGGGTCATCTGAAACCTCATCAGCATCGGTGGATGTGCAGGCGAGAGTGCCCAAACCGGCCTTTTGCATGCCTGGTAACAATGCTTTCACTCTTGACACACTGGTCATCTGGAATGAAAATTTAGGCACTGACTTCAAATGCAGACGCAGCATTCCTGAAGGCTTCATCTGCGCTCTCATTGCGTTGCACCAGAATATGGGCGGGCGCAACTGCCTTGAGTTGCCTGCAAATCGCTTTACTTCAGAAAAAGCTCTTCTCATACACAACCTCCCAGACAACTCGCTTGACTGTGGCCGACGGTCATGCTTCACAGGTGCATGTTGTGACAAATCCTCTGAAACATCAAGATGTTGAATTGCAGTGACTTCTCAGGGTGTGCAAGTGGTAATGCAAAGCTTACGTGTTGTATCTGGAGGTGGCCTTGCCAAGGTGCAAGCAGGTGGTGACTAAATTGGCCAGGGTGTCAGCACTCTTAGCATCCTTCTCCAAGGCCTCCATGAGCTGCTGCTCTGCTTCCTCCCATCGCCCCATTCGCATGTTGCACACTGCACTGCCATTCAGCAGGCGAGTCTGCACAGCACAACAACCACCTTGGCCAAGCTGTGCAAGACACTCGAGGGCCAAGGAAAGTAGCCACAATACCATCATGTCATGCGCAATCTGCTGGCTGCCTTTCATGGCCAATGTGGATGTTACGGCGAGTCTGCAAGCTAACAGCATGGCCTCAGCCCAGTGCTTTGCGCACTCAAGCAAGTCAGAGCAGTGCAGTTATCGTGTGCTTTTTATAAGGGCTATATGTGGTGTGGTGTGGTGTGGTGTGGTGTGGTGTGGTGTGGTGTGGTGTGGTGTGGTGTGGTGTGGTGTGGTGTGGTGTGGTGTGGTGTGGTGTGGTGTGGTCAAGTGCGTGAATGGGTGAGTGAACACATGAGCCAGTGGAAGAATACAGTGTGTGATTGAGTCAGTGACTGGTTGGCGCCTGTTTCCTAATGGACTCTCAGGTGGCATTGCTCACCGTCCAGTTGTACTTGTCTCCCAGCTCTTGGAAAATGAAAAATGCCTCTTCTACCTTTGCTCCACCCAGATACAGGTTCACCCAGGCTGTTGCTAATTGTGTCAGTGTTGAGTCATCATCTGCTGCTGACATAGCCTGCATGTAAGCAAGTGACCATACATTACAGCCCCAAAGCTGCTTTTGCGCTTAGCAGCAGCGAATGCCCAGCCCTGACTAGAATGCACAAAAACGTGCTCACGACAATTGGACCTTACAAGCATGTAGAGAAACGCACATGGAAGCACGCATACACGTGCATATGAAGGTCATTGCTGACTGAGCATTGCCCATGAACACCTTAATTCATTGTTAAGGGGCTGTCATTATACACGGTTGCCGTTACAGTTTTCATGTCAGCCTTTCAGTGGTGATAAACCTGAGCAGGTGGCGAAAGCTGCTGTCTGATATGTGTGCGATGCCATGCTGACGAGTGCATGAGAGGGCATGGCATGTAGCTGATGTGATACTCAAACATAGCAGGGGACAGTCTCTCGACAGCAGCATCTGTGCACACCTTGACTTGCTCATCTGCTTGCTGCATCCTGTCAATCTTGAGGTATAGCTGTACGGCCAAAGCGCGCCTGCAGCAGATGAGTGCTGTTTGGAGTATCTAGATAGGTGATTTGGGAGCCGAATAGGGTTGCGCCTCAATGTACTCTGGGAGGAACAATTATGAGTCTCACAGTTCTAAGCTAATGCCAGTATGGCAAGCTCTGAGGGCCTCTACATAGTTGTCTTCTGCAGCATAAATCAAGCCAATGACTAGCAACACTGTGGCGTTGCTCCTGTAGGAAGGTTCTTGTGCCCAGTCTTGGACTGTTGACAATATGGTGTCCTGTAAAAGCGAAGATGCAGACAGAATCAACAGTGTACACGAAGCTGATTGCATGACTCTGGAATAGTCTACCTGCTTTCGCCATATCGACAGCATCTGCAAACAAGCTGACATAGCTACGGTGAAGAGCTTACCTTGTCCCCTTTGTTGCCCTGATACTCTGCAAGCAATTTGACTGCTTTCAACGCAGATGCTGACTGTTGGGAGACTTCATTGAGCGCTGGCTGCAGTCACACAAGTCTACTACAGTCGTTTGCTGCCGATGCAAGTCTCGTCGACGGAGAGAATATAAATCTTCGCCAGTACTGCTGCCACTGACCTCATAGCTGCCGAGCTCGATATACGACCTGTATACAAAACAGTCATGCTCTATGCTGTCGGCTTCAGATAGTCGCTCAAGATCAGCTGCTTCAGCTATAGCTGCTTGGTAAGCTCCAAGATAGAAGTTGTTGCGCAGCGTGAACAAAATATCCGGCCCTGACATTTTGCACGGTAGCTGAGGACAAACAGATGGTCTGCTGCCTACGATGATCGCCAAGCACTCTGCAAAAGCGAGTCCGAAACCGGGTGAAACAGAAGAAGTGTTCCGCCTTCGGAAATCAGTAATCCTGCCTCGAAACCAGTATCGACACAAAACTTCTGACTGTGCAGACTCTGGCGAAATGGGTCTTTGTGTTGCCCCTCGCAAGATATAACTGCAAGCATCATCCATGTCTGCACATCGACTTGCCATTTTGTGCGTATGCGTAGTCCTCGGAACTCGCCGACTCGCCGATTGTGCTCTACCTAGTTTGGCCTGTTCACCTTCGTGACTGTGCACACAGTTGTACGACAGCTCTTATGTTGCACGCTGACCAGCGTAGCCGTAGTGAATGAGGGGAACTGCATGAGGCACCTCGTTCAGCGCTGGCGGTTTCAAGTCCGCAGCAGTGCTTTTTGACGCATGCCGTTTTCTGTCACACCCCGTGCATATCTGCTGCTGGTGTGCGGATTTGTCGCGGCCGCCGTACCATTCATAGGTAGAGATATTAGCACGTCATATAGAGCTGTGAGCAGAGCGTTACTCGGCACGCTTGCTGACTTTTGTGCACCATCCGTTCCAGGTGCCGCTCCTAACTTGGAGGAGTGCACCAATTTACTAGAGTATGGCACAATGTATTACGAAGATTTGGATGCTCCGGATCAGCGTGCAGCCCTGCTGCGATTCTATAGCAGCACAGGCGGAGCTTACTGGAATGCACAATTAGTCAGTGATGCAGAACGCCAGCAGTTCAGCCAACTGGTTACAGAGTTGGAAGAATCAGGCTATGGTCTTTCAGATCAAACTCTCAATGACAGCATGTTGCCAACCAATCTTGTCAGCGACATGGCAAACCTGCCTGCTTTGTCAGTGAACTGTACTTTGCAGCAATGGCTGAGCTTTGGTCAGCTGCTGCTCAAATATCAGTGGGGCAGCGATGTTTCATACTGCTACTGGTATGGGGTTGTCTGCTGCAAGACAGCGGTAAGTCACTTGTCACTATGCTGTATTGCTGCCAAGGCCGAGCTGGTCAACAACGTGTGGACATGATGAAGTTCATGTGAATTGCATTACCCATGTCAATGCTGTACCGCAGGGTGATCAGTTGAACCAATATTGTTCAGGACCTCAGTCTGTGGCCTCGCTTACGTTGCCTAACACAAATCTGACTGGGACTATACCACAGACGTTCTTCAGATCCATGGTGGATCTGCAGACCTTGATGCTAGATGATAACCCGGTATGCTTGCAACCACATGCCATGCATGTGACGATGTGACATGCTGGCAGCAATGACTCACATTCTGTCAGGAGTCTCTTGCATGCGTTGGGGAGCCTCTGCAAGCCGCACAATCAATGCTTGCACTGTGCTGCTGCAGGGTTTGATTGGCAGTGTTCCCACGCTGGGCGTGGAGATTTCGTCCAAGATCACAAGTGTCAGCCTGCAGAACACCAGCCTTGTGCAATGCAACGCTTCCCATTTGGCAGCTTGGCGCGGCCTTGCAGTACCTGGCGAGGTGATTGAATACTCCTACAATGCTCAGAGACATATGTCTGCTCAAAGTCACATCAACGTACACCTAATGCTACAAGCTGAGTCTGAGTGTCTCAGTGTGCTGACAGCAGCACTCTATGTACGTTGCACTGTTGAGCTGTGATACATGTGACTTAGTCTAGTGCGACATCGTAGCTGACACTACACAACACATTCCGACTCTGCTGTTTACTGGCTTCACAGCACAGAAAAGCAGGCATAATGCATCCTTCTGATGCTTTCTGATGCCTTCTGTTGCCTTCTGATGCCTCTGATGCCTTCTGATGCCTCTGATGCCTTCTGATGCCTTCTGATGCAGGTGATCAACGCAGGCATCAGTAGCAAGATGGCAGCAGACAACATGACAGGCTGCTTGCCTGATGTCTGGCAGTTCTGTGGTCTCACATCTGCAGGCGCAAACACCAATCTCATGTGTCCCTCTGTGTCATATCGCAGGCCAGTGCAAGCCATGACCAACAAGCTTTCCCAGGTGGGTCGCGCTGAGCAGTTTGGTGAACAGCCCACCATGCTCAATTGCATCACAGGGACATTGCAACCAGACCATGTACAGCTTGGTAGCTGTGAGTACAGCCTGGGCATCCTGCACGCCGCTCGGCTAAATGATGTCTGACTGCCACAAAAGGATTGTTGACAAGCTGCCTAACACCTGCTACAACCTGAGTTTTTGCACATGCTATCACCAAAGAGACCACTGCATGCAGTCAATTTGTAGCGCTTTGCAAGCACTTGCAGTCCTCATCAGGAGTTGAATGCAAATTGACACATGCAAGCTTGTGGATGCAGCTACAAACCTTCCTGGGCATCTTGTCAGACACGGGCAACCTGACTCTGGCCACAACAAACGTCACAGGCACCAGTGCTACGCTCACGGGTGCTTCCCCTGGGGTCGCATACCCATCTGCCAATGTGGCTTCTGTTCCAAACAGCCAGTGTGTTGGTGCAACCGCAGCTGGCGCATCTGAAGCAATGGGGTGCTCTGACAGCTCCTCTGGGGTGACAGGGAGTCTAGTCAGTCAGGGTCTGAGCTCAGCTGTGCTTACTACGGGCTATGACAATAGCATCTTCAGCTATGTTGGCTGCAGATGCAATGCTGGATACGATAACATATACAGCCTGAATGATACAGGTAGGAGCTTGCTCTTGCACTGCGGGTTTGTGCCTAGCACTGCTTGCTGCAGTGGTATGGCACAGCGCATGCGCATGTGAGATTGTGTTGCTTACTGTCTCCATGTCACTGTATTTGTGCTGAGTCTCTTGCTCGTCCCCACCACCATAGAGTGGTGTACAAGAATTACCTCTCGCTCCAATCCTTAACTGAGCACGACTGTTGAATCCCTGTTGGGCACTTGAACCTCAAAGGGCAGTATGCCATAATGTTGACATATTTGGCAAAGCCAAATGTGTGTGTCCAGGGGCTGTCAGCATGGAGTGTGTGCCAACAACTGTTGCGTCTACGGCTCTTGAGAAGTATCTTGCACTGGGTCTGGGTCTTGGTCTACTTGTGGCAGCTCTGGTTCTGTTGCTGGTGCTTCGTGGACGGCAAATTCTGACAGAACTGGCGTCTGCCAGGATCAAACGCATCAAGAAGGGGTAACACATTACTGTGTCAGACATCTCTCAATAATTGCATATGTGGCATTCCCTTGAAGTGCACGCCATGCAGTGGTTTTGCACCTTTCAGAATCTCCATCTCAAATGTAGATGCTGCAGGTTGTCATTGACAAACACATGTGTGTGCTCATTGCTGGCATACGTTCTTGCTTTTCAAGGACGTAAAATTGATCGCATCCCTGGATTGCGCTACTTGGCAGGCATAAATGCTCTGTACTGCAGACATTGAGCTCACATTGTTGTGAACACAGCTGCCGTGCAGGCACCACAGTCATGGCAAAATACATACACTAGCCTAACTGACTACTATGCTTGAAATGACAGCGCTTGGTAGCCAAGAGAAACTCAAATGTGATAGACAGATGCTGCTGACAAGGGCTGTAGACAATAGCTGTAGACAATGGCTGTGGACACAGCTGCCATGCAGGCACTACAGTCATGGCAGAATATGCCAAACTTTTAGTGACTGCGCTTGGTAGCCATGAGACACTTGAGAATGGCGGTAGACAACAACTATTGACAAAGGCTGTAGACAGTGGCTGTGGACGCATTTTTACAATCAACAAAAAATATAAATTGTTTGTGGATTTTTTCCCCATTATTTGTATTTATCATACACCAATTTTGATATCATTTTTAGTGATGACTGTGAACCATGGCTGTAGATAGTGGCTGTAGACAATGGCTAAAGACAACGGCACCTCAGCACCTGCTTGTCACACGCATCTACATTCTCTGTACGTCACAATGATGGTCATGACTGCTGTGTACAGGCACGCACCTGGTACGCTGGAAGCTAGACTGGCTGAAGAGCTGGGTCTAGTGCACAAGGAGGTTACGCTGATCATGACGGATGTGCAAGCCTCTTCCAAGCTGTGGGAATGGTTGGTCCCTTTCCCATGCTGCATGATGAGCTGTGTGTGTATCCCAGGGCTGTGTTGCATGGATACGTATATAGTTATGTCTCATGCTTTTAATTTTCATTTTACTCAGTATTATTATCATCATCATCATCATCATTATTAGTATTATTATTGTTATTATTATTATTATCATTTTCATCATCATTATTTTACTCATACTTTTGTCTCACGGCAATGCATCCATGAGCTATGTGTGCATCCTAGGGCTGATGAGCTGCATGTGGCTCCAAGCACAAGAGTGCACACAGACACAACCTGCTAGCATAGTGCAACGTGTGAAGAGCTAAGCGCTGCATGTGTTACCTCTGTTGATCTGAAGGGCGTGTCTCAAGAGGGAAACAGTCTGAGGTGCTGCTTTGCAGGAATGAGAAGGTGATGGACTCAGCGCTGGCTATGCATGATGGCTGCCTACGTTCTGTGCTGCACAAACACCATGGCTATGAGGTGGGTTTTCCACATATCAGGCAAACAATGGGCTGCCACCAAGAACCACCAAGATACCACTAAGAAAACAATGCTGCCTCAGAAGCTTGCTCACCTGTTGTCTGATAAGTTCTGATGGGACATGATCTGCTCTGGCATCTGGCAAGCTTATGGTGTGGTGGCAGCCCATTGTTTGACCTGTTGTGCAAGTTTGGTCTTCACAGACAGCATCAGCAGTGACAAGACAGGAAGCTACAGAGTTGTCACAGAGAAAGGGTGACCCAGCGAGTTGCTTTTGCTGCTACTCATGAAGCTTCTGCATTTACCATCACACAATAGAGAGGGTGTACAGCAATCAATACTCTGCCCACGCCTGCATGTGTCCACATCAACAAGAGCCAATGCCCCGCTCACAGGGTAGGGTTTTACCCTTGGCAAGAATGTACATCCATTCCGGCAACCATTGGGGTTTGCATTGTACACTAGGCCAATCACAACTTGGGCCGATCATGACTAAACTGTATCTTTCCACATCAATACACTCAGAGTGGCCTTGCATGACCATACAACTGCAAGGCCCTGGTTGTTACAGTGCAGCGCATGGTCTTGCATCTACTCCTGCCCAGTCTTCACAACAGATGCCATTTGCCTTTACACACAGGTGTCCACAGAAGGTGATGCTTTCACCATGGCTTTCCATGACCCCATTGATGCCATCTCTTGGGCACTAGAGGTGCAGCACAAGTTGCTGTTGCTAGACTGGCCAGATGCGCTGCTGAGTCATGATGACGCCAAGGAGGAATCTGCGCCCGGTGCTGCCCACAAAACCCAAACAGATGTGTTTTTCCGGGGCCTGAGAGTACGCATGGCTGTGCATACTGGCACGCCTGATGCCTTGCAGGTTTGTGATACTTTATGCTGTGACTTCTGTGTGGTTTGCAGTGAGAAAAGTAGCACAGTACCGTAACACTACTGCAGTACAGTAACTATGGGCATACTTGGGGTAGGATCTGGCTGACAATGTTTGCACAGCAAATGTCTGCATGGCATCGTGTAGAAGCATGATGTACATGGCAAATGCTTTAGAAGTGAATCTGCTGCCTTGAGTGCCTGCCTTGCTGAAGACAGCAGGGAATCCCTCAGACCCTCATGCCTGGCAAGGTTCTGTCCATAAGTGTGCTCGTGTGGTATACATCAATGCATGCTGTGACACCCCATCCCTTGAAGCATATAGGGTGCTGACCTTTCAGTGCCAGACTTTCGTGGCAACAAATGGGTCCTGGGGCTGCTGACTCAGCAGGCTCCCATCATGATCTCCAAAAGGCGTGGATTTGGCTTTCTTTACAGCAAATATGTTTTGTTTCTTCTGAAAGAAGTACCAGCAATGGGATTGGAACAAGGTGTCTGTCATCACAGGTGCGCATCATGTGACAAGGTGCGTGTCATCACAGGCGCATAATGTGACAAGATGTGTGTCATCACAGGCGCATCATGTGACAAGATATGTGTCATCACAGGTGCATCATGGGAGAAAGGCATGTGTCATCACAGGCGCATCATGTGACAAGATGTGTGTCATCACAAATACATCTTGTGACAAGATGTGTGTCATCACAGGTGCATCATGGGAGAAGGGCATGTGTCATCACAGGCGCATCATGTGACAAGATGTGTGTCATCACAGATGTATCATGTGACAAGGTGTGTGTCAGCACAGGTGCATCATGTGACAAGGCAAGTGGAGTATCGAGGGGATGTGGTGAGCCTGACAGAGGCCTTGGTGGGTTTTCCAACTGGAGGTCAGGTTCTGCTGAGTGGCTCCACCTACCAGAGAGTCTACGGCCGTCTGCACAATGTCAAGTTTGACAATCAGCTGCCTGGGCAGACATCACATGAAGGTCAGCACCAGCTCTAGTGCTGACTGTTCTGTCCTGCATCAAGCAGAAGTGTGGTGTGTCTGGAGCATTGCCTCAGTGAGCATATATGCTGTGGTCATGTCATGACATGTGAGCTGATGCTTGCTGAGCCTTGCATACTTTGCTTGATAGCAGAGTGAAGGTGTACAGTCTTGCGATGATGCTTGCTGAGTCCCTGTTGGCTTAGGCGTAATTTGAAGCGCTGTTTTCGCATGTTTTGTTGTCGCATGTCCACAGGCAAGTCCATCATCAGCATGCATTTGGCTTGTGTTCAACACTGGTGTGTTTGAACTCCCTACTTCTGGGCATTGTCAGCATGCATTCAAACATTGTTGTACAGCTTCAAACATCTGTGTCTGGTGTAGGTGCTGCTGCGCCTGCAGTGTCAAGGACCGGCATCAGCTTCAACACGCGCTTCAATGCAGTCTTGGACCCCACACCATCTGCAGGGTCCCACTTAGACCTAGCAACTGAAGGCTCTCACATTGATCTGCTACTGAGGACCAACAGCGCTGCCGCTGTTGGCATTCTGCAGCAGGCAGAAAGCCTCGACTCGCCTACAGCATTACACACTGGTGTTGACAGCAGTGCTTGGACATCAGATGCTCCGGAAAACCCAGAGACTCTCTTGACGCAATGGGCCAGGGGGGTGGGTGAGGCACCTGGGAGGGTCTGGAGGTGTGTGGGCAGGCTGGGGATGCAGCTGATGCCATGTGTGTTCAGGAAGCAACTGGCTGAGGTGAAGCGTGAAGGCTCATTCTTCCGTAAGTTTCTCCTGTCTCTGTATGTACTCCATGATTGCGTGAGGTACTGATCCAGGACCAGTGTTGTACTTGCCAGCCGACCAGGAGCACTATTGTTGCTCTGTATGTTGTGTTGGGATGCTGGTTTGATTTGCTAGACACAGCACCATCAGCTTTCATGGATCACATGGGGTTGCTGGCAGCAGCGTTTGAGTTGATCAGCTTCTATCAAGCTGCAACCAACAGCAGCAAGCAGTAACTTTCCTTTCCCAGTCATGCAAATCACCCCCCCAGTCAAGCAAATGACCTTCCCAGTCAAGCAAATCACCTCCGCAGTCAAGCAAATCAGCCCGCATGCATGTAGACACAGGACACACGTAAGTGTTTGCCACTGCCTGGAGCACATATACAAAGCTGGGCGTGTCTGATTCTTCGTGGACAAGAGCTTCTTTGAGTTTGCTTGCAGGCAAATGGGCTCCGGGCTGCCGCCTTAGGAGGCTCCCGTTATGACCGCTGAAAAGCATAAACTTCCCTTTTCTTGCAGGAAAGTGGAAGCCGTCACAGACAGATGTGAATGGCATGGTCAATTCGACTATGGCTGAAACAGGGGGCACACCCTGCATTCTGGCTGACATGGGTGCTTTCCATTTGGCAGAATTTGCCCACACCCTATGCCGGCCCTTTGTGGGGTCAGCTGTTCATGGGGGGATTCACATCCTGCAGATTGGTTCTATGAAGCTGCACCCAAGGATGCTGACTTTCCCAACCCTCAACAGCACGTTCAAGGTGTTTTTTGCTGCCATAAATTTTCGCTTATTTTTATATATCTTTATTTGGTACGTTCAAATTGTTCCCATGGACTAGCAAAATCAATGGCGCCTGAGCAAGCTCAACACAGTGCATTTTGCAAAGCGCATCATGGCAACATTATACAGTTGCATTTCAGCACTCATGACAGGTATGAGCTGCTCAGTGTGGTCACTCCTGCTGGAACACAGTTTACTGGCACAGTTTCATCAAGTCATGCCCTGACAAGCAAATCGCATTTCGTATGAACAGAATGCTCATTGCCCACAACATGAGCGAGCATATTCTTATATCGCACAACATGCAAGTATACATGCCTGTTTGACTGAAAGCTGCGTGCACAAAGACAGGGTGCAATGAAGAGAGCTCCTCTCCAAGCTACTGCCTTGGTGGGCCCCTGTTTTGAACGCTGAAAAGCGTCCACTTTTCTATTCTGTCTTTGCAATGTGGAGTGGCCGTGCAGGTTGCGCCAACTTTTGGTGATGCTCCTGGTGTGACAAAAAGCAAGGTGCCTGTTGTTCAGATGCGATCGCCCACCGGCAAGCGTCCAGCCTTCCACCCTCAACCAGCCTTGCCAGATGGGCCGGAATGGCCAGAAGTGACCACTGTCTTTTGTGGACCAGCACAATACAAGGTCACCACTGTGTCTGTGTCTATGTGGGTCTGCGTCTGTGTCTGTGTGACTGAACACTCAACACTCAACACTGCAGCTTGTTTGCTCGTTTTGCAATACTCCACACTCAACACTGCAGCTTATGCGCTCATTTTGCAATGCTTATACTCAACACTGCAGCTTGTTTGCTCATTTTGCAATTCTGGTACTCATCACTGCAGCTTCTTTGTTCATTATGCAATAGTCCATACTCAACACTGCAGCTTGTTTGCTCACTTTGCAAAACTCCATACTCAACACAGCAGCTTGTTTGCTCATGTTGCAATAGTCCATACTCAACACTGCAGCTTGTTTGCTCATGTTGCCTGCAGCTCAGGGATCTCACTGGAATCAAACATGTGTGTGATGAGAGTACAGCATGCCTGTGTATGTGGCTATGCAGCAGCCAGAAGGCTTGCTTGTAGTGTACTTGGACACATCTCAAATGGGAAGACATAAGAAAAGAAAAATACACCTTTCAGCATCAATTCGATGAAAATAAACATATATTGTACTGTATAGTAGACCAAGCTGCACAGGCATCTGAGATGACTGACATGCGCTGCGGTGTCTGCAGGAGCTGATGCAGCAGGATGTGCATGCAGCAGAAAGCGCCTTGCGCCACTTCCAATCCTGTGTGCGCACCACCTTGCTGCTGAGCGATGGCTATGAATGCCAAGAGAAGGTATACATTGTTCTTGCCTGTCCTGCTCGCATACACAGGTTGGGCAACCCTGACGGTTTCAGCTGTCTGCTGTCACCTGAGATTACGCTTCTGGGAATGGAGATCTTGCTACCTGATTTGTTGTAAACTCAATGGCTATGCTGTGTGTATGGCTGGGTATCTATATTACTTTTGGTTTAGTCGTGATCAGCCTAATGTACAAGGCATACCCTGATGGTTGCCGACATGAATGTACTTCCCTGCCAAGGCTAAGGCCCTACCCCATGAGGTGGCATTGGCTCTTGAGGGGGTGTCTGTGTTGACGTGATCTCTTGTACATCTGCTGCTTTTGCCAGAGCAGCAGCAATGTATTGCAACAGTGCAATACAGAGGTTAGATTTCTCAGAGGTCATCACTGGTCATCACTGGTGTTTACAGCAACAGCAAAACCACCGTTGTGTCAACTGCTGTCAGTGACACTGCTGCGCTGATTGCTGTCAGTGACACTGTTGATGTTTGAACTTGCTTGGCGGTGTCTGCTCAACTTGATAGCTGTTCAGGATGGTTCATAAGAGCTGTCCAGAACGCATCATCCTTTTCTGCAGCTAGCCCTGTTCAGGTAGTGCAACAAACTGCATGCTCACAGCATGGAATTTGTACAATTTGTATCTTTTGACACAGAGCAAGTCACTTGAAGCTTGAAACACATGAGGTCACAGGATACATGCATTTGCACATGAATCATGTTTCCAGATTGTTGACAAGCTTATAAGCTTATTTTTCAGTGACTGCTCTTCTGTGTACAATAGCTATGATAAATAAGCTGTGACCAGAGCTGACTGTGCACACATAGGGCAAACTGGAGTCCAGTGCTTGAACAGTATGACTGCACAGCTACAGTGGTGTCTTCGACGGGACAGACCTTGTTCAAAGGTTTCTCTGCAAAGGTGAGATAACTAAGGACAACTTTCACATCCAATTTGTCCTTGTTTGCTACCCAGGCCTGCATATAGGCAACAGTGTACGACACTTCTTTCATGCAGGTGGGGTTGGTGCATGGTAAGATGCAGAAAATTTGTCCCCATTTCTCTACAGGTCGTGCTGATTACTTCGGTTCGACTGTCAATCGAGGTGAGCAGTCCATGCTGACGCTGACATTAAGCTTTGCATTGTGATCTGGCAAGTCATTTAATTTACATACATTTAAATCTGCTTTTATATTTGTGCAGCTGCTCGCCTGCTGGTCGCCGCAAATGCTGGTCAGATATTGGTTGAAGCCCCTGTGATGGAGGTGGTTTTGAAACAATGGAATGGCGATGCGTTCAACCTGGCGCCACTGCCAAAAGGTCACAACCTCGGTACGCCCGCCAAAACTACGCGAGGAGCTGCTCTGCTGGAGTCTGGCAGCGTGGTGCTACCTGAGCTAGCGGTGGAATCGCCGCGGATCAAAAGTGCTCCTGTACCGAAATCGCTACAACGTCCGGATGATAACATCGCTGCTGGCGATATCGCACTCCAGTTCAAGGGCAAGGCTTCTGTGCCGCCACCTGAGCTGCCGCTCCAGCATGATCAAGGTGGGCGCACTGCTGAGTTGCGGGGCTGGACCCCTCTGTCGCCTGGTGTTGACGTGCGGAGCAGGCGGCCTGCCTTCAGCAACCCGGGAGCCCATGAAAAATGCAACACAGTCAGTTTTGCTCCTGAGTTCAAAGAACGCAGACCTATCACCAGGATGCCGTCTGTCTCGGCTTTTGCAAAGCGGCGGTCTACTGACGGGCAGGTCAGCTATGATGACTCAGAGCTCATGGAGCTGGAAATGGTGGACTCATGTTGTCCCCCACATGCAGCTGCCAGTTCTCTAGCAGTCAACAACTGCCACATGCTCAAGTTTTTGGCTGCCTCTGGCATCATGCAAGGCCGCAGGGAGGAAGTGGTAGTTCCACACCGCCGGTCATTCCTGCAGCAGGCATTATCTGGCAGGAGTCCGAGTGACAGTCAAGATTTGCATGGTAGCTTTCCTGTGGTGAGTCGCCTCAGGAGTGATAGTTCGGGCACAAGCATAGGTGCTTCGCGGCGGCCAAGTCTGCTTGGACAATCGGACTCCAAGCTTGTTGTTGTCACAGAGGCCAAGCCTAGAGGTACAGTAACTGTCACATGCATGTCACAACTTTGTATTGCTTTTAAAGTCTGTATTGTCAAAATCTATGTTACTACAACGATCAACAAGCTGCAGCTAGCAAGGACCAGACTGCAGCTAGTAGGGACTGCAGCTAGCAGGGGCTGCAGCTAGTAGGGACCCAACGCAACATATACTGCTCACTGCTCATTGGCTGTATTTTCAGTCTTGTTGCCCATAAACAGCTGCTGCAACAAAGGAGTATCATATCATTTTGTGTGGCCAGAAACTGGAAAAGCTGTGACTATTACAGTCTACTGAGGATTTCAAAACTCGTATGTTAAGTAACCTACAGTATTCAACCTCTACGGTGCTGACTTGCATATTGTCATGCAGTGACTACATCAATCTGTTGTGCTACTTTGCTTGCAGAGTCTGTAAGCGTCAGGTCAGTGTGGACACCAAGCGCAAGTGAAGGGAAGCCTTTCCCAGCCAGAAGGGTGCCAGTTGAAGTGTGGGGCATTGGGGCGTTCAAGTTCAAGGGCATTCAAGGCGTTTCTAAGGTAAAAAAATTGCTTGCACACCTCTCCTTTCACTGTCGTTTCTTCCTTGACACATACTCATTCATTCACTCTCTCACTCAGTCCCACTCCCTCACTCACTCACTCACTCACTCACTCACTCACTCACTCACTCACTCACTCACTCACTCACTCACTCACTCACTCACTCACTCACTCACTCACTCACTCACTCACTCACCCTATGAATCACTCACCCACCCGATAAATCACTCACTCACCCACCTGCCCATCCACTCACTCGCACAAAACTCACTCACTCACTCACTCACCCCCCACTCACTCACACACTTGGTGAACCCTATCTGCTTCATCCAGGCACCCACCTATGTTTACACCTGCACTTTTCTAGTTTTGCCATTGATGGCACATGCTTATATGCTTGCTACTTCTTCAGGTGTGACTGAGCCATGGTTCTTGCTGTGACGATGCATCATGTGCACATGCATGCAACAATGATGCACATGCTGTCCCAATCAGTTACAGCTCATATATGCTGCCAACGCATAGAAGCTGTTGATTGCTGCAAGCATGTCCAACTCTACACCTGGTCTGATTGTGCATGCTTGCTCTTATGTTCCCATACTGCTCTGATGTGTGTCTGAATGCTGCGAATCTTGAGTACGCTTCTAACACCAGCGATGCCCACCGCAGACCATTCCTGCAAACCACAAGTGAGTCTATCGGTTGCCTTCATGCTCGTCACAGGCATGCACTCACCTGAGCTAGCCTGATGAGTCACAACTGGCTCCACATTCCAGACTGTAAGTTATGAAAGTGAAAAAATGAAAATGACCTGAGCTAGCTGGAGACATGCAGCTGTGACCCTGATCACCAAGGACCAAAGTTGGCACCTGCTTGCTGTCTGTCACGCTGCTTAGACAGCCTCACTATCTGAGCATCTGAACTTGTGTCAAAAATGCTGGTCAGCAGGTGGTATCTGCTGATATGGAGCTGCAGAGCAAGCCAGCGACTGTGATTCTCATGGCAGCATCGTAATGTTCCAGAACAGCTGCAGCCTGATTTGGTGGTTCTGGCATGTTCTGTGACGCATGTGCAGCCAAATTGGATATTGAGTACAAACCACATGCATGCTCCCTGCTTCCCCCTTCAGTACGCACAAGGTGTGACGTATTGTGTTTCTGCAGGTGATGGAAGTGCAGCCGGCAGAATTGGCAGAACGCATACAGCTGCAGAGCAAGACTCTGGAGCCAGGCAAAGCGACCTGCGTCCTTTCTGCTCACTACCTGCGCTGCAGCCTCAACATCCAGCTCATGGATGTCTTGGATCTGCAACTTTCCCTGTGACCTGGCCCCATTAGGGCATGGTGATTGAACTGTCAACCGGATTTGATTGTATTGTGGCTGCCGCATGATGCAAATTATCTCCAGCCATTTTGGAATTTTGCAGAGTTTCATCAAAATTTTGCCTTAAAGGCCGCAAAGTTTGCGGCTATGTTCAGCTTGAGCCAAGTGGGAATGCAGGTGCAAGGCTCTCCAGCTGTACTGCCAGCAAGCTGCCTGGCGTAGAGCACTGGCCAGCAAGTAGATGCTGCCGTCTTTGCTGCGCAGTCATTTCTTGAGAGCAAAGGTCTGAATGGTAACTGTCTGGTTATTACTGTACAGGCATGAGTTTCCAGATCTGAGGCAGCGCCACATTTTGCAGTGCAAACAATTGAATGCTGTTGGCGAGCATGAACTGCAAGGGGCAGCACTGTAGGATGAGTGCTCCTGATGTGAGGTCTTAGATTGGATTCTTCGTTTTGTTTGCTTTGTCTTGCTGGGATGCACAGGGTGTCACCAACTTTTACTGTCTCGTGTACCTCTCCTCATGCATAATCGTTGATCTCATGAAAAGTGTACATGGAGACTCAAAACTGCCTTTTGTTGCTTTAGACTCTTATTTTCCTTCCTTTTGATTTTGCTTTTGTTACTATAGTTACACGCTCTTGCAGCAGCAGTTTACATCTGCTGGCTGGACCTGTTGGAAGAACATGTATATATGTTGTACATGTATCATCAGGTCACGAGTGTCTGTGACATTCTCCTAACAGTACCAAAACGCCATTGATCAATTGTCGATGGTCATGACCTGTTGAATCTTCTGGCCTTGACGTTGCACAGCGCGCATGCATGATAATGTAGCATGCTTTTGTGCAATGCCAAGCTCTGCCATTGCCGACCCTACGCGCAAGAGCTAGGTCTTGCACAGGGTCTTGCATATGGCAAATGACATGCACAACGCGCAGCACAACGCGCTCAAGTTCTTCAAAGCGAAAGGAAGTGATTTCAGCAGGGCAAAACTTCTACTCACCGGAATTTGCGCCGGAAATTGCGACTTCTACACGCCGCTGCGCCGCATGCGATAGCCGGGTTGCACGGATCATAATCACTGTCAGCATACTTTCTGCTGTGCGGGTCGATGGCGACGCTTGGAGCCATCACTCAGTTGCCGAAGGATTTCTTTTTGCATGCCGTGACTTTAGCTGGAGCCGCAACCGAAACACCTCTTTCACCGGAACAAGTTGAATCTGATGCTGCCCAACTCGCAGCTGGTTCTGCGCTTACGGCTGAAAGGTACGCCTACTATTGAAGAAGCTTGCTAGTTGCCGAGCATACGCGAGCAATTCAAAACGGTATACTTGGTTGTAGTGAGCGCGAGGACCATCCAGGAGAGTCAGGCCACACATGCGTCACTTGTGGTGTAGGTATGAAGTGGGATGAGCCTATTGCACATGACAAACTCAACCTTCTTGGACACATCAATCGTTTGTCTGAACGTCAGGCACAACCAGTGGCTCATTTGACAGTCAGACAGAGCAACGTCTACACTTCAAAAGTGACTGGCACCGCTTCAATATCAAGCTGAGATCTGTCGGCAAAGCAGCAGTCGATGAGGCAGAGTTTGAGCGGCTTGTGAGCGAGAAAGATGAGGTAAGGTGCAAGGTGCATGGAGCCTGTTGTGCAAATATGCCTGCCATTGTGATTTCTCCTTGCAACTGTACCATGATACCCAGTCTGTTGTGGTCTGCTCAAGTGCACACACTGATGCAAAGATCCTTATCAGGTTTCAAGCATTTCTGGCTCAGACACAGACTCTGATGATGAATCCAGCTCCAGCGCGCAAGCCATGACACAGAAGTCCTCTCAGCTCATGTTCAAAAACCAGGGTATGTGCTTTTTGGCTGTGTGTCAAAAAGTATCTGAGTCCTCATGGTGGATACTAGCAACTTCAGCACAGCAGGCAGTCACATGCTGCACTGCAGAGGTGCTGGCACCCCCTGGCAATATACCTTTGCTTGTAATGTTTCTGATATGTTGCCACCGACAATAGCATTGTTGCTTCACCTCTCGACGTGCATACTGCAGCTGCTTGGATGCCACTTGACTTGTGACAACATCTACACGCACGTTGCTCAACAGCACAACTGTGTGTATGCAGAGGGAAAGGTGTTTGCTGTCTGGCGACCAGTCCTGATTTCTGAGCAGGACAGCCGCTCAATACCAGATGTGGAGCTCCTGCAGCGCTTGATCACTTTGACAGACTCTGCTCAGTGTTGGGTTGTGATTCTGTCCAAGGGTGGCCACTTCTCAGCTGCTGTGTTTGACCTGCGCCCTGTACCCCCTTCACAGCACAGCAAGGCCAACGCGCCTCTGTTCAAGGAGCTTGCACACAAAAGCTACCACAGATATGTAGTCAGGTGCAAACTCTGCATCAAGCATGCCTGCTGTGCATGCTCTACAGTACATTAGCTTCTGGTACCCGTGTGTTTTGCTTCTTACACACCTCAGCAAGTTGCACTGGCTGTGGTATATACATACGTTGGGTGTATCACTTGTGGGGATATGAGCATCATGATCAATCAAGCTAAATCTAGATTGTAGCAGCTCAAGCAAAAAACCCATGTGCTCTCAAAGCTTTGAATTGGGCTACTCTTCAATCACTGCATGCTTCACACATCCCATGTTTCAAACATTGAAGAGATCAAGCCACTTGTGCAGCTGTGTGAGCTTTTCTAATGCGGTGTTGGTGCAGGGCAAAAGCAGGCGGCAGGCAATCAGCCAAGGATGCAACAGGAAAGAGCATCAAGTCTGCAGGAGCCCAGATCCGCCGCTACAATGAGGTGCTGCCTTGCTATTGTTTTCTATCCTTCTCTCTCTGATCTTGTTTATGTTTACCCTGACTGTTTAGGTCACCCTGATAAATCATGTTTTGGCTAACTCCCTGTAACAAATCATTAGGCATCACTGTCATGCATCCCCAAGGGCTTACATGTCTGGCACACGCCTGGCCTTTTGAATGGTTATTTTGATCAAAGTCGTGCTGGCTTGTGTAATAGCTCTTTAGCAACTCCAAGGCAAGTGTATGTGACGCCTAAGTCACTAATGGATTGACTTGAACCTGTGCCAGCCATGGCTCTTGCATCAACCAGTCACGCATCGAGTATGCCTCACTGCGATTCTGAAGGTCATACGCATGCCTTCATCACAGCGTATCCAGATGGACCCCATGTGCAGTGTTCTGCTATGCATCTGAGTACATGCTGGCTGAACCACCTGGGCAGCCCAGTATAATATTGGGCTTCTTATTAAATTGACGCCGAAAGGCGTAGTCTTTTCCTTTCCTTTCTTTTCTTTTGTTTTCTTTTCTTTTCTTTTCTTCTGGCTGAACCTGGCCGCCTACCCCTGTATGCATCTGAATACACTCCGGCTGAACTTGGCCAAAAGCCTACACCTGGTGCAGGCAGCTCTAGAGAAGGAGATCAAGGACACCTTGGCCAGCTGGCAGCAGCTGCTGGCATGTGCAGACCGCATCTTTGTGCAGGCCTCTGTCAGCAATGCTCGCCCCATTTATGGAGGAGATGATGCTGCTTTGCAGCGGCATGACCCTAGAATCAGAAGCATTCCTTTCAACACCAGGTGAGCTTTGCCAAAACACAGCAGGCTTCAAGCATTGTTCCGTTACTGCAATGTCAATGTATATCCTGGGGACTTGTCTGCCATTGCTGATTTGATGCCAACTTCAGTGTTTGCAAAGCATGAGTCAATGCACTGCATTCATGACTTGCCATTGAAGTACATGACTGCAGAAATGTGATTGCACATGTATAACGACTAGAATACTTTCAGGTCAGCCTTGTGTGACTTCTGCGCTGTTCAGCTTGCCCAAAATGCTTCCTATGGCGCAGGCGACCCACCTTCTCAGAGGCCAAGCGCGTGCTCTACACCTTGCTGTCTGTCTTTGAGCCGAGCAGTCATGCGCTGCAAGCTTTGGCCGACAGATCAAAGGCAGCAGCTCCGAAACCAGCCAAGCCCTCTCTCAAAAAGGAGGATGCTGTAGCACCGGTCGAGCCCGAGCCACAGGCCCCCAAAGTAAGCATGGGCCATTGCAACGCATGCATGTGCATGTTTGTTGCAGAGGGCATGCACAACCCTGGACAACACGCTGATGCACAAGTGCTGTCAAGCAGCCCTGACCAATGACCAATCTTTGTGGAGTTGAGGACATGGTCTTGGCTGTTGCAGGAGCCAGATCCTCCTCTGCACGAGGCTGCAAAAGCCGGTGATGCTGCCAAGGTCAAGAGCCTGTTGGAAACAGGAGCCGATCCTTGTGAGGCTGACAGTAGAGGCAAGGTGCCATATGATGTGGCAGCAGATAAGGCAGTTAGAGACGCATTCAGGAGGTCAGACTCATGCCTCTGTACTCACTGCATGCCCACGTGTGTATTGGAACAAGAAAGCAGCAGATGTGGTGCTGCAGAGACATGCACTGTGTACATCACTCTCAAAAGCAGCTGTATCCAGCACTTTTATTCCAACTCCACACCAAGATACGGCACAAGACAGGTGCCAGCCACCATCACATGCTGATCATTGGCGCTGTGTGCTTTCCCAAAGACGCTGTGCGCCATGTTTTGTGACACTATGTGGTCAGCAGCCATGGCAAGGTGTCACGCAGGTCTTTTTGTTGTAGTTTTTTGTTGAGTCCTGTTCGATAGGAGAGCAAGAAGCCCATGAAGCCCGGGAGATGGGAATCTCTCTTGTGCTTGAGGAAAACGAGTTGTTCTGGATGCAGGTTCATGGCGAGCCAGCCTGACAAGTGGGACTACACTCTGGCAGGAGTGCCCAGCCCCTTGACTGATGAGCTAGAGTCACAGCAACTAGCCAAGCAGGTCATTTGCTGTAGCATTCCCTTGTGCGATGTTGTCTTGCATACTACTCTCAGCTGGTCCACTTGCTGCAGCACCTGTTGGTGCTGTTTGCACTCAGCTAGGGCACTCGCTGCAGCACCTCTCTGTGTTATTTGCAGTGACAGCTACGGCACTTGCTGCAGCACCTGGCTGTGCTACTTGCAGTCAGCCAGGGGACCCGCCGCAGCATCTGTTGGTGCTATTTGCAGTCAACCAGGACATTTGTTGCAGCACGTTTTGTGCTGCTTGCAATCAGCTTGCTCACTTGCTGCAGCATTTCTTTGTGCTGTTCGCAGTCAGACTCACCTTTGCATGTATCTGCAAGTTGCATTTGCTTGCCCAGCTGCCCATCCTGTTGTGCTGCTTGCGGTCAACTGCATCATTGTGTGTTGTTTGGCCCTGCACGCATTTGCGGTTTTATGCTAGACCTGAACACAGCAGCAACAGTAACCTGAGCAGCGCTTTGCATGAGGAACAGGTGACGTATGCAACATCCAGGCTGCCTTTCTAGAGTCGCAGCATGCCTCAGTTTTGATAGGCAAGAGCTGTGCTTGTGGCTAGCCAATAGCAATACTGGACTGGTGCTCCCTTGCATGCATGTGAGCCCTTTTGGTTGCTCATGTGGTGAGCATGATGGCCATACAACCCTCCCATGTTATGCTTGGGCCTGCACCTTGCGTAAGCAGCAATATGATGGGCAAAAATGTATTGCACTTCCCACTGTTGTTCTTACTCACTTGGTCCCGATCAGCAGCAGGTGCATATAGGTTGCTGTCAAAGCACAGCATGTGCAAGTCATTATATAACATCTGCACTAAGTTACAACATCCGTGTGTGTCTGTGGCAGGCTGAGAAGAAGGCGAAGCAAAGAGAGAAAGAGAAGGAGCGCAAAAGAGCTGCAGCTGAGAAAAAAGCCAAAGCTGCAGAAGGCGCCAGAGCAGCTGCCGAGGCTGAAGTTGCCACAGCAGCTGCCGAAGCTGCTGCTCTTGCTGCCAGGTACAACACCTATTTGACCACGCCATTCTGCATGCTGTCTGCACAACACATGTGTTGGGAATGCGTTGGACAGTCAACACAGTCACAGATGTCAACTACCCAGGTCCTGCTTCTGAACAGGTCAGCACTCATGTCTGTCTGTGATATGTCATGAAGGCCGGCAAGCTAGATCAGTCCTATGCAGCAAGCTGGTCACCGCGTTAGTTGTGGCCAGCTGTACAGGAAAGTCTCCCATCTGTATAGCATCAGGCATCAGGACAATGTACCACAGCATGCATGGCTCAACCTTTACCTGGAAGCATTGTACATGGTGTATCTTGACAATCATGGCAGGCGAGCCTGCGTACATAATGGGTACAACAGCATGCTGCGGTAAGTACAACATTGCGTTTGTCTGCAGGAGTAAGCAAGGCAAAGCTGTGAAGCCTCCCAAGCAGTCCAAGACAGAGAGGGAAGCTGGTGAGAAGCGGGAGCAGATGGCGGCAGCTGCAGAGGCTCGCATGGCACGTCTCAAGCTCGCTTCACAGCAGCAACAGCTCTGGTCTTGACACCCAGCTGCCTTGCTGCTCCCCTATCCCCCTCCACCACACCACCACTGCGCTGTCACTAGGTGCATGGCCCTTCTTGTTACACAGCCTCATGCAACTTGCTTGGGAATGCGAGCGTGAGATGGCTCAGGCTTGCTTTTCAGCAGCGACAGCTGTAGGTCCTGGGTTCGCAGATGCTTGCTTCCAGCCTTGCTTCCAGTACACGGCTGCTGCGCTGTCAAGAGGAGCATTGCGGTTCCTCATGCATTTGGCCTGTGCAATGAAAGCATAGCACATTTTAAAACTGCTTTCAATTGTACTATGGTTGTGACCTTGCTGGGCACCTTCTTCCTTGCTTCACCTGATTATCTAAACGCACACACCACATCTCCTGGTCATGGCACCATGCTGTTGTACAAGATGTGTACAGCACAGATTCTGCCTAGATTCTGCATAGCGCCACAAAAACCACTGATTAGCTTCAGAAGCTAATCAATGGGTTTTTGGCGCTATTTGTCCTCTAGCATAAGTACTCATGTTTGTGAGCTGACAAGTGAGGTTTGTGCAGGGAAGTGGTCAGAGGCCCCACAATGTCACTTCAGATCCACCACAATCCAGAAGAAAATTAGCAGTTGCAGCGTTTGCAGTGGCAGCAGTCCTAATGGCAAGATCAAGGTGAAAGTAAGCAGACCATTTTTTGAGGACACACATTGATACATTGCAAGTGGTAGAAAGGTGGTGAAGCTTCAAGGCAGCTTAGCAGCTGCTGTGTCATCATGGGTGATGTAACCTAGTATCATGTATCTGGGTTCAGATGGATATCAGTTGAATAATTTTGATACCATGACAGTGTACATGTACGCGATGCAGTTCATGCCATGATACAACAAATTTTACCATCCGGTATGACACATGCATACTGCAACTTGCAGACCTACCATCAAAACGGACCTCCTGCCAAGTCCAGTACTAGTGGTTGCACTTTCAGACGCTGCTATCACAATTAGCTGATGCAGTTTCCGCTTAGCTCATAGCTGAGGTCCACTCAAAGGCTAAACCAGTCAGTGCAGAGCATCTGAGCTGCTGACCTGATCGACGTCGTACCCAATCGGAATTCGATCCTAGGATGGGTGGAACAACTGATACTATTTGAGTCGTTCAAGGTCATCTTTGCAAATCAGCCTGGCAGACTTACGGCCTGAGCCCGCCAGCGCAGGACCAAGACAGCGGTGGAGATGTTGGCTGTATCTGCAGCCTGCTTTGAGGATAAGCAGACGCTTGCGAAGCTTCCGGTAGGCAGAGGAGCTTTGCCGCTTTGTCCCTGTAACAGTGCGTGCACGTCAGTCAGCAGTCTGGTCTGCGCATAAGCCTGAAGGCCGCCGTTGTTGCAGGGAGACATTATGATCCTTATCATGAGATGTTTGGAGCCTGATGAGGCGGCCAGGATAGAGCTGCTGAACAGACAAGCCCGAGCAACAGGTCAGCGGAAAAACTTTCCATGGGTGTTGATCAAGTCTCATGAGTCGAGCAAGATAATATTATCCGAAAACTGTCTTTAATCCGCATGTGCAGTCGTTTCCGGCGGAGTTTGGAGAGAACTTTGCAAAGGCTATGTGGATAGCTGGTTTGTCAGAGACGTGACAGGCGCCATTCCTTGTCATGTGGGCACTCATATCTGCCTCGAAACCCTTTGCATGGCATGGCATTGCCTAAGCCTCTGCTGTTGATACAGCTCACAATATTGATACACATAACTGTTACACATATATGCATGTTCCAGAAATGATGCACAATACACATGTGTGGGCATGCTGTTCAAATAACAATGCTGCTGTTGGCAGCGCACTCAGACATTGACGCGACTTTCCAAGTGACTTGAAAAGAGAGGACTTGGAAAGAGAGGACAGTCCCTGTCCATCTGCATAAGCAGGGGTGCATCTTAAAAGATACGACTTTGCAGGATAACAAGCTTGCTACAACAGCTGTGCAGTGCTCCATACGCTTCAAGCGATTGTATGTCCGTATGATGAAACCCTCTGCTAATGTGTCATTGATACAGAGCCATGTTGAAGCCAGCTCAACAGGTTGGGCCTTTACTTTGCTTTTAGCAATCAGCACGAGTGCCCACATCATCTGTATCATTGAGTCACTCATGGGTCAATCTGCACGGCATACATGGCATAAGACAAACAAGATCACCTTGCACTAAGTCTTAGTCTGATGCATCTGCATATGCATATGCAGGAGTTGATGAGCATCCGTTGTTTGACCCTGAGACAGTTGTGCCTATACAAATGCATTTGAGCTATGCACTCAGTCCTCATGGTGGGGATGTTACTCCACAGTACTGGTGCAGCGAGCGATGCAATGAGCAAAATGTCACAGATGTGTTGGTTTTTGAGCTTGTTCACCCTGTATGTCTGGTCAAGGAGGTGCAGATTGAGCCTTACATTGAATACCCAGAGGCAAGTTTATTACACGCATGCAAAGCACAACATGTCACAGCTCATTTTGCCTATTAAACTCAGCCATGTATAGATGAGAGATGCAAGGTGTGCCCATCATTTGTGAGTATGCCCACATGTGTCTATGCATCCACAGCCATGGCTTCCTCATACTTATGTATACAGCTTCCACATGCACACCATGGTGTTGCTGCAGGCATGAGCAAGCTCCTTGCTGACAGGTGCAACCAAATGACTGCACCACGTTGCCTGCAGGCTGAGGCGTTTCACCCTTGCAATGTGCAATTCCACTTCAGTACAGGTCGACTTCGCGGGCTGGAACTTGTAGCAACACCTGCATTTCCATTGCTCCATGGCAACTGCAACAACTGTGCGCAATGTGGCGATTGCACTCTGGCTTGCAAGCACAATCTGAGTCAAGATCCTGGATCAGCCAGTGAAACACGTTCAAACTTGCAGTCTTTCTTGATACCTCCTACCCTTTGTATTGAAGGGAACTTTGAGGTACGTTTTGCGATACACCAAACCTGAAAGGTATACATACGTTCAATGTATAGGTTGGCCACTGCTATGTGTTGCGAGAGGTAGAGTATTGCTCTACTCAGGCGAGACACTCATAGCAGCATCTTCGACACTGAGTAGTGCTGCCCATGGCACTGACAGGCACTGCATCCTACTATGTGTACATATCCCTATATCAAGCTGCACCAGACCTTCTCAGGCACTCACAGTCTCAAATTTGAGAGCAAATTATGAAAGCTGCAACAGTTTTCTCAGTGTCAATTGCAGATTGAAGTGACTGGCAGAGCACAGCAGTTTGGGCAGAACTATTGCTCACGCATCAACTATGTGAAGGTCATTGGTACACCATTGTACAACACAGTGCCTCGTCATGACGTCACGTTGGGCGGCTGCTGCAGCAGTGTTGACTTGGACATCACCACAGATGATCCAATACAGCAGCGAGGGGGTATCAGGAAATGCTCTGAAAATGGAAGGCCAGCAGATGATGCTGAAATGGCCGCTAACCTTGGTGGCGTGCTGGCAAGTTTGTCAGTGTTTCTGTCTGAAGGGCCTTTTTGGCCCGGGCTGTAGCCATGATCAAGTTTGAAGGCCTGCTCAGGTAGTGACCAGGCCTTTTGCTGATGCATGCATTGACGAGTAGCTGCTATATAGCAGTAGTGATGTCACAGATTCTTGGTCAGACATGCAGTCAGCAACGCTGCACAGCAGATTCAATCAAACAATTCGTCAACCTCTGATGCATGGCATCATTGATCACTCAGGAGATTCTGAAATGCCTTCAATAATCACACATACCGGTGTTCAAGCACTTAATACTGCAAGCTTGATCTCAAGCTTGTGTTGTTACATGCACGTGCTTAGCATGTGCTAGAAATGCATCAACAGCTAGCACGGTGCACAATTGCAGCATTGATTTAGCGGATTATGATGCTTGACAGCGTGTTGACACAAACACTCACCTGTGCACAGTTTTCTCCCTTGACAGATGGACCTCGTTGATGACGGCTGTTTGCTTAGTGGTATGAATGACGGCTGTTTGCTGGACCAAAGAGACGGATCGGTGCTCTCACTGAAACAGGGAGACAGTTTCCGCCCTGAGGCTGGCGTTACGGTTTCGGGCTGCTTGCAATCGAGGATAAAGGTTGGCACCCTCTCTGTTCAGTCGATTTCTCTGAGCTGCACACCGGCGACCAGCCCGGAACTGCTTGGCTGCAGCGCAAGATGGGTGTCTGCGCTAGCAAGCCAGCTGAGAAAGGCGAGTCTGAAGCATATCCAAACACCGCTCTCGCACCTGGTGTAACTGCAGACATCAGACCTGGCTTAGAAGGTGCCAAGTCAAGCGACCCAGAATCAATTGAAAACAACTCAGAGGGCCTGCCCATTGCAAAGGATTCCTACGGTGCTGACGAGGTCCAGAAGCAACGGTCGGCGAGAGTGTCTCTCGACGCTCACCAGAACGGCACAGCTTCTGCAGAAGGTGCACTCCTTCAGGAAGGTCGGCTTCCAGGAGATACCTATGAAGTCAGTGCAAGTGACCTCGATGATCCAGAACTTCTCAAGGAGTATACACGTCTGGCGGAAATGCTTCGTTACTCACCGTACCCTGTGGGCCTGATAGCCATCGAGGAGGACAACCAGCCCTATGTCTTTGTCAACAATGTAAGCTTAGGTCCACGATCATGCCAGATATGCAGCTCATTGCTTCACAGGTATGCATGCTCATGAAGCAAAGTGCAGACGCAAACAGCTTCATTTGCAGGTGTTCTGCGAGCGGCTGGGCTTCATAGACACTGATGTGGTCGGCAAGTCATGGTGAGCTTCTGTCCAACTTCCATCACATCTGCCTGAGACCAAATGCAATGATGAAACCAGTCTGCTCTGCACGGATGTAGTCCTTCTGCTGATGCAAAGAACAAAAAGTCAGCAGACCATGTTGCAGTTGTCTGTCAGGCGTGGCATGGCAACAAGCTTGCTGTCTATTTGCTACCCCAGCAAGCCTCCACATGTCCAATCAATGCTCAATCTCTATGTCTGCATTGGCCAGGCTCTAGGGTTTGCTTGGTCCTTCACTACTTGCTGGCATCAGCAATCAAGTTAGTGTGTGGTTTTCACTGTTGTCTCCCACAGCTAATCTTTACATACAACATATCGTACTGCGCTGCAGTGCATGCTCAGCTGACTGTCAGCTCCATGTGGAATACAAGTATGTTGCTTGTGTCAAGTCTACCATCATGCCTGCAATAGCTCACAGGCTGCACCTCAATTGCTAGTCTGTTACTGTTCTCAGCTCAAGTTTCATCCATCACAGCACAACTTTGTTGCTGCCACTCTTCCACGACCTTCTCTTGCAGTATTCTCACATACAGGAATGCGTTGCCTGTTCAGTGGCAGCACATTCTACAAGACAACATTGTGGTGCAGGGCAGCAGCATTGCAGCATCTTGTCACAGCCTTCAGGCAAAACATGGCATACAGCAAGTCAGCAATGAAAAGCAGCAATCCTGTGCCGAGTTCCTCCTTGCACTGAGATTGTGCTTTGCATGTTGCAGGCAGCTGTTTCTGCAGACGCCCTTCAGGCATGAGATCCACAGCGATGTTCAGGAACGCATCCAAGAGGCCTTTGAGACTGGGTGCGAGTTCAGAGAGATTGCTGCTTGCTTCACCCAGCAGGGTGATATTGTCACTTTCCAGCTGCTCTTCCTGCCGGTAAGGCCCCACCATCCAATCTGGAAGAATCAGAGCTCTTTTCAATCCCAAAACGGCTAGTTCAATTCGGAGATGTCATTCCCACACTACAAACTCAAACTCACAAATGACTGGGGACAGTAAAAACGCGTTCATACTTTGTGGAGATGTGTTAGCTGAGTCAAATGCTGTCACAATCACAATGTCATCTTTAATGTTGGACTGTTTTCTGTCACATCTCTGCATGGCAAGCAAACTTTCCACGTCCGACATGATATCTGCAACGACTCATCAGCTGTCAGCCCCAAAACTGCATTGACAGCACATTACTGCTGGTCATGTGTCATTTAGTATCGTTTCATGAAGCTTCCCACTAAGGCCAGTCCAGTATGTTCTCCCATCGCCATATGTTCTCCTTGTACTGCCTTACCTGATCTGCAAAATGTGTCGTCATCAACAGCTTCATGCTGGTTGTTCTCCCTGCGCCTGCAGCAGTGACTGTACCTGTAAGCAGTGACTGTATCTGTAAGCAGTGACTGTGTCTTCAAGCAGTCGCTGTACCTATGATCGTGTACCAATGATTGGTCATGTCATTCACTGCACCTTCCATGACACCTGCAGGTGAGTAAGGACGTGGACAGTGGCATCACACACTATGTGTGCATCCATGTGGCCAGTGAGGTGACAACCAAGGCTGCCCGGGAGCTGGACCCCACCTCCCCTGTAGCCCTCCCCAAGCTGCCCAATGGCATGGCTGAGACACCCACTGCCAGGTCAGCATGTAACAGCCTTGTATCAGTCATGTGACAGCCATGTAGCAGTGCATGACATGGTCAGAAGGTGTGGCAAAGTTAAATACATGTCTTGCCTAACAGCATAGCTGATTACTTTTAGCACCAGCTTGGCGTCACTTAGCTGTCATCTTCACATTGTTTGCGCTCTAGTGAGCTGCTAGACAGTCTTGCAATTACCTTCTCTGCTGCCTGGCCTGACCTAGGCACAACATGCTCTACATTATACTGCAGAGGTAGCAGCAACATAGTTGTGCCATATCTGCAAATTGGCTGTTTGAGTTGCCTTGATGCGCATGCATGCTCAAAACTGGTCGACAAGTTTGCATGCACAGTGCCGTTTGCTGTTGCTGCTCTGGCTGCCAAACATGCCCAAGCTGCTCATCATCACAGCATCAGTATGCTTTGCATGGCACACGCCCTGAAAAGACTCACCAAAAGCAGACATAGAGACACTGCTTCCCATAGACATCATGCATCAGGCTCACGAATGACAACATGTCTCCCTGACCAGACCGTCTGATCAGCAGCCACAGCAAAGAGGTGGCAGCATGCTTTTGCCAGCATGCAGAACACAGGGAAGCCACACAGCACTGCCAGCATTGTCAGTCTAAGTGCACTCAAGCCCATGCAGTCTCAGCAGCAGCTTTGCAGTCTTACCTGCACCACTACACCAGACAGCATCAGCCAACTGCAGCATCAAGTTAGTCATATGCATCATGTCTCTCCAGACATGATGCAACTTGAAATCAATTCCAACTGCCTTGCCTGACCAGTACTGGCACATCATACTGACATGCTGCAAGCTGCGAATGTTTCAGCCTCTTCAGAGCAGCCAGTCCAAAGACTTTGATGCAGCTTGGGACTGTTAATGTTGGCAGTTGCTGCTTGCCACATGTCAACCTGAGTCAGCTGTCATGGACAGGCTAGCAGCTACCTCAATGTGCGCAGGGTCACCGCTTTGTGTGAAAGACATGCAGACTAGGCTACTTGCAGAAGTCCAGCCATTTCAATTCCAACAAGCCGTGCAATCAATGACTGTCATGAACCCATGCAGCCAAATAGACATACATACAAAAAAACCCATGCTGTGCAGCCAAAACAGCATTTGCACACACATTAACAGAAGGTTCGCCTGATGTTGGCATGTGAGCTGTACATGTGTAGAATCTGAGAAAATGTATATGTGCAGGCATGTGAGTGTGACAATGAAGAACTACCGGCCTGAGATGGTGTTGGGGGAGAGCCCGCGCAGTCCCCTCACCGAAGGGGGGCTGGCTATTCGAGTGGGCAGCTTCAGTGGGAAGCCCATCACCCCCAAGGCAGGCCTCCTCACCCTGCTTCTTTCTGCTACCTGACAGTGCTGCATGTCAGCAGACACATTCTGTTGTGACTGCATTCACCCACCCAAACTGACAGCAGTGCTGAACAACCACTTGTACCCACTGCATCCAGCTCAATCAAGCAGGGCTGCGTTGCATTTTGTTGTGTGGGTTCAAGTGCTATCCACAGCCTTGTTGGGTGCAGCGCTTTGACATAACACTGCCAATGGAGGCAATATGAACTGAGGCTAAGCCTGGTGTTTCTCGTCACACAACGTTTGTCTTCAGCATCCAAGCTGTTTGCAAAAGAGGCACGGTACTGAATGCAGGCAAGGAGAGGGGGGTCCAACTTGGGTCCATCAGGGGGTGCTGCCCCTGAAACCTCCAGTAGTGACCCCAAGTCCAAGAACTACAGCAAGGTATACTTCACAATGCAAAGGTCACATGCCATACACTGTGACAGCTCTAGTGACAGATGCCTGAAATGTGCTGCTTTGTCGAGCTGCCAGTGTGATACAATGCACTTCTGGCTGTGTGATTTATTTCCTGGAGAACGGGGGAATTGGAAACTAATGCGGCAGAGGGCCCTGACGTTACTGTATATCCTAACGTGTTCAAGCTTGCCTGTATTCAGCTGTATGATATGCATGTCGCAGCGACGATCACATGCATACAGCCAGGACGGCAGCATAGCATGAACTGCCCTTTGGCACCCTTTCTCAGCGTCTCCTCCCCCCCCTCTTCTTGCCCCTTCCCTCCTAGCTACCCGTTTCTCCCTTCAATGTCACCTGCCACCTGTCTTCCTGGCTCCACCTGTCTCCCCCTGCGCTCTAGTTGCAATGCCCTTTATTAATGCTCACAAAACAGGCCTGCCTGGTGAGGCACAAGGCTCGTGTCTACAAACATCCTGAACAAAAGTAATATCTTTCCTCTTTGTCAGTCAATGGCTGCATGCACTGACAAGTTGGTGTGGTGGTTCCAGAGCAAGTCAAAGGGCAAGTCACGGTTTGCACCAGCTGGCTCTGCAGGCGAGGGCGAAGAAGAAGACTCCCCTAACTCACGTAAGCCTGCGTGCCCTGATCTGCATGCCTGGTCAAGCTATGAATCAGTCAACTGGCTAAACATGGCCCCATGTCCTATGGCAGCTCATTGATGGCTTTGCAACTGACTGCACGCGCTACTTCCGGCACCTTGCATCAAGGCATGTTTTTGCTGTCATGAGCACAAGCCCTGCTGCCTTGCCTGCCAAACAGCCTAACACCAGTGGGCACTGTGGTTGATGCCTGCAATGTGTTGAGCGCCCATTTGAGACTGCATGACAGCAAGGCCTGCTGCTTGCAGCCCTGCCCATGGGGCCGTTGGGCAACCTGAGGCATGACAGCGCCCTGATGGGGGCTTTGACCAACACCAAGGGCAAGCAGGCCCTACCTGAGAGGGTCCCGGTAAGCCCCCCCCCTTTGCTTTGCTTTGCTTGACCCTGTCTAAGAAAGTATGTCTCCTTGATTGACTGGATCTCAGATACACGTTCCCAAGGATACACTAATTTGCAGAGCTTGGTAAAATGCCTGGATCATACAGAGATTGTGTCAGATACAGCATGCAGTCAAGCACGTATGTTTACAGCACTGGTTGCACTGCCTTATCTACCACAAATGTTCATTTCATTTTGTTGGGGCTTCACAGTCTGGGGGTGTGGATTCAAAACTGGACGAAGCAGGCCAGTCAAAACATCTGCATGGCTCTGCATCTGGCAAAATCTTGCTGTGTCCATCTTGACAACATGTGAACAGTAAGGTCTTGCTTTGATAGCAATCTAGGCTACTTTGGGTTGCATGCTTACAAAGTTGGTGAGCGTAAATTTGCTGCTTGCAGAGGACCAAAGAAGAAGTGTGGTTGCAGCGCATGCGAAACCTGCTCACCTCTCCTCTGGAGACCATGAACGCACTGCAGCAGTGACACTTCACTGTTGGACCATTTAGCCACATAGCAGCAGTTTTTTATTTGGTCTGCAAGTTGCAGCTGGCTTGCTTGTGTTCCAGACCCTTGATTGTGAAAATTGACCAGATGAATGCATAAAGTAGGTTGGGTGTAACACACCGGCTATTGCCGATTGACATGCCCTGCAATGCAATGTATGGCACCAACTGCTGATGTGACTCACGCAACAGACGGTACCAGGTGCTAGTGTGACTTATAATTTGAAGACTGGCTCAATGCATTGATCATATTCATAGCTGGGTGATTGACTGACCAGCTGATGTGGGTCACTGGTCTACAGCATCACACATCTTCTTCGCAAGCCCACGTGTCGAACGAAAATAGGTCGTCCAAACGGCTGACTGCCTATGTCAAAATGCTTCTTCAACTGCCTGAAAGAGTATGTTTACAGAGCCAGCATGCCTACATCCATGACTGATTAAGGCTCAGTAGATGTGAGATCACATCAAAACCAAGCAGTGGACAACATGGTAGACGAAAGTAGAGTATCTTTCAGCTGATCATTACATTGATGCTTGAACCTTCTTCCTAAGTCCTGCTGATACAGCCAACGCAGCAGCATTCAACCACATATAATAGATCACGTATACAAATGACTGCAACAAAGGACTAAGTATCTCACAGTTTACAGTCTTTGCAGGCTCTAATGCACCACCAATAGTGCAGCTGCAGTACTGAGCTGGCCATGTTGTATCACTAGCTCCATAGCAATCTGACAGACCATCTAGGCTTCAACTTTGTTTGTTTGTTTGTGAGTCCAGCTGACATAATCATGGGAGCACCACCAATTCTGAAGCTATTCACGCTGTGTTGCTAACTCTGTACCAAATGACTACACAACCTCAGATTCAGGTGTTTCTGTCTTCTGGTCCAGTCAGGGGGACAGTAGCAGGGCTGCAGCTGTCCTGCTTTGTTGCTAGCTCCAAAGCAAGCGAGTAAACCACCTCAGATGATTGTTTCACGGATCTCCTGTGGTTCAGTCAAGGGGCCAGCAGCAGGGCTGCAGCAGGGGGCAGTAGCAGGGCTGCAGCTGTCCTGATGTGTTGCTAGCTTAACAGCAAGTGACTAGACCACCTCAGGTTCAATTGTCTTCATGGGTCCTTCCGGTACTGTCAAGGGGGCAGCAGCACTGCTGGAGTTGTCCACCTTGTAAAGCTCCCACCTCTTGATGCCGCACTTCTTCAGCGCATCTTCCAGAGCCTCCTCCTGGTCTGGTGCTGGCCACTTGCCATCGGGCGTGACCAAGACTGCACCTGAAACCAGCACACAATGCCTGGGAAGGACAGATGATGACTGTCTCAGATGCTTTTGGCATGCAATCTAGTCTGGTTCTGGCCACCTGCCATCGGGCGTGACCAAGGCTGCACCTGAAACCAGCACACAATGCCTGGGAAGGACAGATGATGACTGTCTCAGATGCTTTTGGCATGCAATCTGGTCTGGTTCTGGCCACTTGCCATCGGGCGTGACCAACGGCACCTGAAACCAGCACACAATGCTTGGGAAGGACAGATGATGACTGTCTTGGGTGCTCTTGGCATGCAACAGCAATTTGGTGTGCTATGTGAGCTGTACCATTAGGAGTGACCAAGACTGCACTTGAAGCAAGCACAAGATGGTTGGGATGGTGCATTAAATGCAGCGTGGTATGACAGAGGATGACTATCATGGATGCTGCATTGAGCATATGATGGTATGACAGATGATGAACATGGTGGATGCTTGGGATGGTGCGTTGACTGCAGCATGGTATGACAGATGATGACTATGGTGGATGCTTTGGATGCTGCAGTGACTGCAGCATGCAATGACAGATGACCGCCTCAGATGTTTTCAGCAACCTGGTCTGCTATGTGAGCTGTACCATCCACAATGTAGCTTATGCAAAGCTCTTTTCAACCCCAAAACATCTATTTACATTCAGAAACGTCCAATCTACGACAAAAAGTCAAACTTAGGAACACCTGGGGTCAGTGAAATCGCATTGCTACTTTGGGGAGATGTGTTAAAATGTGGTAAGTACAGAGGGCTGTGTGCTGACAGTCAAGCGCTCGGCATCTTCTGCATGACCTTGAGTCAGCGTTCAACTGCAGCAAGTACAGCTTGCTGGTATCATGTAACTCCAGCAGCATGCATGCAGCATGCTACAGAACACAGTGTCATTGATCAAATAAATGTTTGAAGATGTCTCCCACATTGAACCCCAGCAACAACAGCTCAAGAAGGATGTGAGCAAAGCCCGAGACAGATACTGTCAGCTGTATATAGGTTGACTGACCTCGGTAGGCCTGGCCAACTACAGATGCTGCCCCAGCGTAGTAGAAAAGACCCCAGGACAGATCCTCTGTGACATGCACAATACGCCAGAACTCTTTGCTGATCACGCCATTGTCCAACACAGAGAAATGGAAGGTTCCTGGCAGTTCTGCACGCCTTACGCGGTAATGACGCCGCCGCCATACGGCCTTGCCATCTAGAGTGATCACCTGCAGTGGATGGGAGGGTGGATGGGTGGGTGGGTGGGTGGCTGGATGGGTGGATGTGTAGGTGGGGTGGGTGGGTGAATGGATGGATGGGTGGATGATGTGAGCCCCACAGTTGTGTGCTTTCACGAGCACAGACATAGGCAAACTTGAGGGTGAATGTCAAGCACACATCAATGACACTTGCCAGAATGCCAAATCACCAATTCAGAAGCTGTATAACCACAAGGCACAACAGCTGCATGCTGGGGCTCTGTCAAAAAAGGCACTGCTGCATGCTTCATAACTGCAATGTTCAGCAGCAGCTATATGCTTTGAATGCTGGTGCTCAGGGCAGGTATCTCATGTGTTCACATTGACAAGTTCTGCTGCACACCATCCTATCTGTCTAGTTGGAATGTGTGATTGAGTGGTCACATATCACACTCTTTCAATGGCTGCAAACTCCACACGCAGACAGTAACATGGCATTAGATGAAGAGCGCATGCAGAGATCGTGTTCCAAGTCTTACCTGAAACACTGGGTCGTACCACAGGCTGTTCTTGGCTTTACCGCGGTAATACAGCTGGTACTGACATGGGAACTGGTCGTAAGCCACATTCTGCCCGGCAACAACCCGCCAGCTCCACTTCTTCTTGCCCAGCCACCCAATGAATAAATCCTCTGCATGCACGCACAGACATTCAATCTGAGCTCAAATCAAAGGGTTTGTAGAATACAACAGCAGCATGCATCAGTCATACAGGGACATTACACAGTAAGACGAGTGACAACTGCAACTGATGGCTGCACTAGAAAGAAGTTGGCTGCAACAGAAAGAAGTTGTGTCCCTTTTAGTGAGGGGTTCTTCTGCCAGAATGACCCTGAAGAACTAACACCTCAAGCAGAGGTCTTCAGCCTATTCTGCTTGCATGTCACTCTTTGTGCATACCTCTGAATTAAGCAGAGGCAGTTTGAGATCATGAAGGGCACATCAGTGCATTACACATGTGAAGTTCACTGGGCCAACTTTGTTTCACAGACTATTTGTTTCACACAGGGACCTCAAGACAGAAAGAAACATCAACATGGCTGAGAGGCAGGAAGTGTTAACATGGACAAGCCTGACCTGCTTGGTGATGAGTGAGGGGTTGACCCCGGAAGTGGGTCATGGGTAGCACTCTGGGGCGGGTGGGTATGTCAGCACTCAGGCCCAGGCAGTTGTTTTTCTGGAGAATGCAAAGGGAGAAGTCCTCTAGCAGCTGGCTCTCATATGACACAATGCAGCGGAAGCTGCAAACCTGCAATGACACAGCATCACAACTTGATGCGCCAGGCAGCTGGACATTATTGGACGCTTGACACCCCAAGAAAAGAAAAGACTACGCCTTTTGGCGTCAATTGAATGAGAAGCCAAGTATTATACCGGGCTGCCCAGCTTCACCCCAAGCATACTTGTGAACCATCAATGACCATCAATGTTGCATGTGCTGATGCAGCTTGGGAAGTATGTGCCTTTGCTGTTGAGCAGAATAGGGAAGAATTGGCAAATGCAGCTGACAGCACAGCCATAGCCACTGGGTGAGCAGACTTTGCCTCACATCATGGACAACACCAGCAATTACTTTGCACGATCTGTGACAACCTGCCGCGTGTGCAAAAGAACTGCTGTCGTGGACACTGCAGTGATGGATGCCATTCTGTTGTTAAAACCTGCTCTTGTTGGCCACCAGTGCAGTGAATCTGTGATGACAAAAAGTAGGAATTTTATGGGGACACCATGCAGCAACCAAGACAACCTGTTTGGCCTATATTACATCAGCAAAGCAACTTCCGGCAACAAAAAAAAGACAAAAGACTCACTTGGTCATTGGAAGCGCATGAATTGAGGCAATCAAGCGCAGCTTTGCATTCAGGATCCCGGACACATGCCAGGATCTGCTTGCCGCATTTAGTGCCCATCTTCCAGATTGTGGACAGGTCTTGTGCTTGCATGCTCTTCACCAAGGGGACCTGTAATCATGCAGCATGATAGCAGAAAGCCTACTGTGATCAAAGGTCAAGTCATGCTGTAACATGCTAGCAATCGTGGCAAGACCGTGGGGCGTAGTTTAGGACTGGCGAATGTAAGGCAGCCATGTGAAATTCAAAGTGGGCAGTGAGGCAGTTGTGCATATTTGCATGTGATAGGCATGGCACAGTGGCCATCAACCATGCTGACACCTTGATTGCTGTTGCCTGCATGCTAGCAGATTCAGGGGATGATGCTGTAAGGCATTCGGGGCTTACCTCTGTTATATATGCATCAATCAACACCAGCAGCATGAACAGCAGGTCATCAGCGGTCTGGCGCTTGTAGACTTGTCTGACACTTTGCAGAACCTTGGAGCTTTTGGCACTGCTGCTCCACGGAAGTGCAGCTGCAGCCTTCTCCCATGGTGTGGTCAGGGTAATGTTGTTGAGGGAGGTTGCAGCTTCAAGCTGTGGATGTGAGCCCAGTGCAATAGCTGTAGGAACTGTCCGCATGCTATCCAACAACAATTCAAGCTTTGCAGGCTTCTGAATGTCAAGGATCAGCATGATCTGTGCCGTCTGTACGGCATTGGAGAACCTCAAGTGAGAGTCATCAGCAAAGAGTGCTTCCTCTGTAAAGATCTGAACTTGGAAATCAGGATCCTCCCAAGTCAACCGGTCTGAAACATGAGCCATAACTTCGTGCCACGAAGCACCTAAGGGATGATGTTTGTGTGCTGGAATTACGGCTGTAATGCTGACTTTGGGCGTTCTGTTGCTATCTGTAGCGACCAGGGAAGCGGTCTCTGTTGCAACGGCCCTCGCCTTCATAGACGCAGAGAGAGCTCTGCAAGCCTTGCGCTTGCGATCGCCAGCCTTTTGGATGCTGACTGGGCTGCCACTGAGAGCTTTCCCAGGTCTCCCATCTGGGTGACCGGAGATGCCGTGGCCGCAGCTGATCGCTTTTGTGCAACTAGGTCTAGAGTGCGGTTCAGCGAGTACAGAGGCATGCATGATCAGGGCTCAGATTATCAGTGTAACTGGCAGCACTTTGACACGTTGCGTCGTCCGGGCGCAAACACGAATTTGCATGCACGCGTACAAGCAGTCTTGGCCACAATTGTAAATCGACAATAACCAGTCCGGCCTGGTTGCGAAAGAATTACGATTTGCATGCTAGCGCAACATCAGTGCGGTTGATGGTTCCTCCAAGACAGGAGATCGCTGTGCACAGATTCTTGAGCAGCAGGGCGTGACCGATCAGAGTATGCGTGACGCCCTACTCGACGCCCTTCCTAGGGCGTAATGCAGAGGCACGCGGCATGCTACCATTACAGCTCTCGCACATCATCAAGCTTGAGCGATTAGGCGATATACTCTGCCCGATCAGTTGGTATCGACAGGTGGTGCGCACACGGCAGCTGGCTTCAGCTGCGCTTGCCATAGACTGTGACCCCTCCTTTCAAGATGGGGATGTTATCAGACATATTGTGCCTACCTTGCACAATTTTCGACAAAGGTTGCGATGCCTGCCTGATCATTTTTTGCTGCCCATGTCGGCTGTGCTGTGGCTGCCCGCATACGACAGACGAGGTCGAACGAATTCCGTAGCCTGACAATTGCACAACTCGGACAGGTAGGAGGAAAGCGGAGTCGTGCCGGTGCATCAGCATGTCAGCTGTTGTGGAACTCGTGTACTGAAATCCCTATCCTGATGAGAAATGGTTTCGCAGGGTTTGATGTACACCAAAAACGTAATGCCAGCAGAAGGTGTACTTGTTCTGCAACAGCCACCAGCTTTGCCACTCAGCAGCTTTGGGAGCGCAGTGTATCACACAGGCCATCAATTTTATTTATGAGTCAAGACTAGCATTTAGCGATTCAACAAATTTTGGTCAAGCAACAGTAGCATGTCAGCATCTGTCACAGTGTACAGTTCAAATGGCCGAACCTGTCTTTGCAGGGCACCAAGCATAATTTAAGGGAAGTATCATACTGCAACTCGACTGACATTCAGCTATTGTACATTGCTTCTGATGGCAATGACAGATTGTTGCCGCCTGCTTGTTATTCGGCTCCTTATCAGTTGTACAGCCTGTTTATCCCAGAAGATCGTGCTGGACATGTGCATGATGTGCGGACCCAAGACTCTGCTGTTGGCTTGAAGTTGGAAGTGCAGTCGACTCAACTGTGCACGCATGCGCATCCACAATTCAAGTTGGATTGTGTGTGCGCATGCGTGCACACAGTTTACTCGGAGTGACATGCATGACATCGCAAATGACATGCAATGCCACAAGATAGTGACCTCGTGTAGATGACCAAATACTGAAGCTTCCATGCAGTGTTAGGTCATCTGCCAACTATTTGCCGTAGAGAAACCAAGTACAAGCCCGAAAGACCAGTTGCACTGGTGCAGTGCACATGCAATGCAAGTGCGCACACACTGCTTGTCAGTGATCTGTTAACACCATTTCATTGTTGCCGTCCACCCCAAGACCAAACAAGACACCCTTGTGCCCTTGCAGCTGCTCAAAACCTTTGAAGCGAGATGACGCAAGCTTAACAAAAGCTGATGACGTCAACAGGCTGTCTGAGCCAGCCTGCAGCCACAAAAGGACCCTGTCGGTATGCATAATGAGCATGATTGCGCATCTATACATCAACAACGCCATCAATGCAATGCAAGGCATGCATCAACAACAACCGCAACAGCATATTTGCACATAAAAGACTGTGCTGTACAACTCCCAGTGCTTGGCAGGTACCCAGAGAACCTGATGTACCCCTGAGAAACAGAGTCCTGCCAGCACTTGCCAGTCAACAGAAGAGTGAAGCAGGCACAGGGCAAGCAGCAGTACCTGATGCTGTGGGCCTATGCGCTCCACTTGTAGCACCTCCGCCAGCTTGTTCAAGCCGCCGTGAAGATTGTCACAAAACTTCATCAAATACTTGATGTCATACACAGTGGGGAAGTAGAGCTGCAAACAGAAAAGAGATTAACATTGAAAACCAGAACAGCATCAACTTGTCAGCAACTGCTGTGCAGCATTGGAACAAGCCTGCTCTTTGTGATCACAAATGCATTGTAGCAGATTGAGCTAGATACATGCAGAACTCATATTGCAATATGCTTGTGTTTTCCAGTCCAGGTCAATGCCTCTATGACATGTGCATGAATTCAGCAAAGCAAAGTGGCTGAAGCTCAAGTAGGTCGAGTACCTTCAAAAGCTCAAAAAAGTCAACCTCTGTTTTGGGAAGAGGCTGGCATGTCAGGACCTTCAGCAGATACCCAAAATCATAGCCACTGTGAAAAGTAATCCACTTGACCTACAGCAACAACAATGACATTGATGCATACAGCCAGTTGAGCAACAGTAAGCAGGCAGCCCGTGTCCTTACATCTTCATTCAGGACGATGCCAGAGGACATCAACAGCTCTCCAAAATTGGAGACGTCAATCCCTCGTGCCTCCATTTTGGCAAAATCAATGCCAGACTGCTTCAAAAGCTCTATGCTGTCTTGAGCAAACATGTCATCAGCCAACTTGAACTCCCTGCATAAGCTCAAACTTCTGAAGAGTTTCCAAAAACTCAGAGCCTTTGCCAGGCAATCAGATGGAGGCAATGCTTGACCTTGTCTGATGCTGATCAACATTCTGGCATGGTACAAAACTTATACTATAGGACAAACCTGAAGTTGAACTGCCAGACACACAATTCTCCCCCACAAAGGGGAAGCTTGCCCTCAGCATTGGTAAATGTGAGTCCCAGCTGTATGAGCTTGAGCATGTCTACATTGCACCTGCACGGTGAAAGACCAGCTACTGTATGAAACAGGATTGTATGACCAGTGAAGCCACTGAGCTGAGCACAAGTTGCTGAGACGCTCTGGCAAGGTTGACAGCAGCCAGCAGCTACAATAAAGTTTATGCTGCTTATGCATACCTCAAGGTCTGAAAATGGTACTCTCCACTGTTTTTGAAGTTGCCAACAGGGCGAGCCACCACTCCAGGAAATTCTGTGTCCATAGCTACAAACGGGTATTCGTCTACAATATCTCGTATCAAATCGAACTCGTCTTCCAAGTTCTCCTGCCATACTTCTC